>Ga0209742_10001093_pt1 | contig 12963 bp, 15 predicted proteins | sample DeeMarSeWOR38_10_FD_187462 | JGI IMG/M metagenome (GOLD analysis project Ga0209742, IMG submission 187462) | Marine sediment microbial communities from White Oak River estuary, North Carolina - WOR-3-8_10 (SPAdes) (version 2) | ecosystem: Environmental > Aquatic > Marine > Intertidal zone >... | reverse complement strand
TTCACTGTTCAATGATTGTCTCCCGCAATAGCATCAGGCCACGTCTTCGACATCTTTCAGGCGCAATTCGTGTTTGCTGACCGGCAGCTCGCGGATGCGAATGCCCGTCGCATCGAAGATCGCGTTGGTAAACGCCGGCGCGATAGGTGGCGTACCGGGTTCTCCGGCACCGCCGGTCACTCCACCGCCGTTGATGATGTAGGTTTCGACGTCGGGCGCCTCGTCTATGCGCAGCATCCGGTAGTCGTGGAAATTCGATTGCCGGACGGCGCCGTCGCTGATTGTAATTTCGCCGTACAGCGCGGCCGTGAGGCCATAGGCGATACCGCTTTCCATCTGTGCAGCGAGATTGTCGGGATGCACGGTGTATCCGGGGTCCACGGCGCAGACGACGCGACGCGCCCTGGGCTTGCCGTCGACGATCTCGACGTCGACCACCTGAGCGACGATGGTGCCGAAGGAGCGATGGATGGCGATGCCCCGGCCCGTGTTATCCGGCAGGCTCTCGCCCCAGCCGGCCTGCTTCGCCGCGAGATCCAGCACGGCGCGGAAACGGGGAGAGCCGGCAAGCAGTTCGCGCCGGTATTCATAGGTATCACGGCCCGCGGCTACCGCCAGTTCGTCGATAAACGACTCGGTGAAAAATGCATGCAGCGAGTGGTCGACGCTGCGCCAGAAACCCCAGGGCACATGCGTCTCGCTCTCGCTGTAGACGATAGCCTGATCCGCAATCGCGTACGGGATATGCGGCGCCTCTTCCGGATCGTGCTTGTTCACGTAATGGTTGTGCCATGCGATGGCGTTGCCGGAGGCGTCGAGTCCGCCGCGAAACCGGCTGATGCTGGCCTGGCGGTAATGGTCGTGGCGCATGTCTTCTTCGCGTGACCAGATGAGTTTCACCGGGTAAGGCGCCTCGGCGGCAATTCGCGCCGCCTGGATCGCGAAATCGTCGAAGGCGCGCCGGCCGAAGCCGCCGCCGAGGTACTGGTTGTGCAGAAAGACCTGCGTCTGGTCCATGTCAATCGCCCCGGCCACCTGTTGGGCAAAGCCGAGCGGATTCTGCGTGCCGAGCCAGAGTTCGCAGCGGTTGTCGTGGACCCAGGCCGTGCAATTCATCGGCTCCATGGTTGCATGGGCGAGGAAGGGAACGCGGTATTCCGCCTCGAGCACCTGCGCCGCCGCGTCCAGGGCGGCCGCCGCATTGCCGGATGCGAAATCCTTCTTTGCCCGGTCTTCGGCGGCCGCCGAGTCGAGTTCCCGGGCAAACTGCTCGAATATGCCTTCTTGTCCGGTGGCGCCGTTGCCGCCATCGCCAAACTCGATCGCGAGCTTGTCGAGGGCCTTCTTCGCCTGCCAGTAGCCGTCGGCGATGACGGCCACCGCGTCGCCCAGGTTCACAACCTTGCGAACGCCGGGCATGTCCTGGATGGAGGATTCGTCCACGGCCAGCACACGGCCGCCGAAAACGGGGGCCGCCTTGATGGTGGCGTATTTCATGCCGGGCAAAACGGCATCGATGCCGAAGTTCGCAGAGCCGTCCACTTTCGCGGGCACGTCAGACCGCGGTGGCGAGGTGCCCATGATGCGGAATGCCTCCGGTGACTTCAGCGCGGGTTTGTCGGGCAAGTGAAGCTGCGCGGCCGCGGGCGCGAAGTGCGCATATGTCTCTTCGCGACCGGTCGCCTCGTGGCGAATCATGCTGTCGGCTGCAAGTAGCTCGGAAACGGGAACCTGCCATTCGTCGGCGGCCGCTTGCAGCAGCACCGCCCTGGTTGCCGCGCCGGTTACGCGCATGGCGAGCTGGCCGGTGGTGCGCACGGAGAGGCTGCCACCCGTTATCTGCAGGCCCATCATCTGCGTGGCGCGGAAGAACAGGCCGTCGACCGAGTCGACGAGCCATGCGGGAAAATCCATGCCGGATGTCGAGTATTCGCGCGCGAGCGCATAGTTGGCGAATTCCTTGTGAGCGGGCGCCTCCTCGTATTGCACGGCCGACCAGTCCGCGTCGAGTTCGTCGGCCAGCATCATCGCGAGCGCGGTGTGCACGCCCTGTCCCATGTCAGCGTGCGGAATGATCGCCGTAACGGTGTTGTCGGGCGCAATCTTCAGCCAGACGTCAAACAGGGACTCACCGTCGGCCGCAACGAGTTCCCTGACCTTGCCGGACCGGTCGCCGCGCCGAATGGCAACGCCGAACACGACCACACCGCCGGCAGCGACGCCGGCCGTTATAAACGCACGTCGGGTCCACTTACCCATTGTCGGCCTCCGGCACTTCGGAGTTCGCAATCGCAGCGGCGCGCTTGATGCCCTTGCGGATGCGCGGGTAGGTGCCACAACGGCAGACAATGCCCGACATTGCCGCGTCGATATCGGCATCCGTCGGTGCGGGTGTGCGCTCCAGCAGCGCCGCAGCCGCCATTATCTGGCCGGACTGGCAGTAGCCGCATTGTGGAACCTGTTCGTCGATCCAGGCCTGTTGCACGGGGTGCAGGCTGTCCTCGCCGCTGTTGATGCCCTCGATCGTCGTAATCTGCCTGCCGACGGTTGCCGACGCCGGCATCACGCAGGACCGGACCGGACTGCCGTCGACGTGTACCGTGCAGGCACCGCACTGCGCGATGCCGCAGCCAAACTTGGTTCCGGTCAGCCCGGCATAGTCCCGGATTACCCAAAGCAAGGGCGTTGACGGGTCGACGTCGAGAGCCCGTGACTCGCCGTTGATAAACAATGTAATCATCTGGTTTCGATTTTCAGCCTGCGCGGATTCACGTTACTCCAAGGGAATAAAGCGGGCAAGTCGGGCTAAAATGCGGCGTTTCGGGAACGGCATCCGGGGTAGCGGATGAAGGCATTTCTCAGGCAGGCGCGCGGCGTCCTGACGTTCGGCATCCTGACCGTGAATACGGTGTTCTGGTTCGTGCCGCTGATGACGCTCGCGATTTTCAAGCTGCTCCTGCCGATCGCAGGCGTGCGCCGCGTGCTGACTCGCTGGCTGATGTGGCTGGCGGAGAACTGGATCGCAGTCAACGGGCTTGTCCTGCGCGGGTCCGGCTCCCGGGGATGGCACGTCGACGGCGCCGAGTCGCTGGACAGGAACGGCTGGTACCTGGTGCTTGCGAATCACCAGACGTGGGTGGATATCGTGGTGCTGCAGGTTGCGCTGAATCGGCGTATTCCGTTGCTGAAGTTCTTCATCAAGCAGCAACTCATCTGGTTTCCGCTGCTCGGCCTCGGGTTCTGGGCACTCGACATGCCGTTCATGAAACGCCACTCGCCGTCCTACCTGGCGCGTCACCCTGAGAAGAAGGGCGCCGACCTCGCGGCAACGCGAAAGGCCTGCGAAAAGTTTCGCCATACACCGACCTCGGTGATCAATTTCGTGGAAGGCACGCGCTTCAGCGAAGCAAAACGCGAGGCGAGGAATTCGCCGTACGAGCATCTCCTGGTGCCGCGGGCAGGCGGCATCGCTGTCGCGCTCTCGGCGATGGGAGAGGTGTTCGATGCCATCCTCGACGTCACGCTCGTGTATGCGAAGGACCCACCGAAATTCTGGGACATGATCTGCGGCGATCGCGTCGATGTGACGCTGGACGTCAAAGCTCTGCCCATCGATCCTGCACTCGTCAGCGGCGACTACCAGAATGACCGGGAGTTTCGTCGTGAGGTGCATCAATGGCTTGGCAAACTCTGGGAGCAGAAGGATGCGCGCATCGCTGAAATCAAGGGCCGTGTCGCGTAGACTGCAGTAATCAATTTGCCGGGGAGGGCGCGATGGCCGACAGCCGCCATTACGATACGGTTGCCTTCGATGTGCGCGACAACGCCACGATGCTGTTCTTCGCGAAGACGACGGACACGGGTGACATCGACGATTACCTGCTGCTGGTTCGTACGATCGAAGATGACTTCGATGAATCGATGTACATCGAGATCAACGATAAACAATTCGGCGGTCACGACATGGTCGAGGAAGCGCAGCTCATGGGCAACACCCTGACGCTGAAGTTCAGGGAGCCCGTCGCAGCGCTGGACGGCGCCGGGGAACTCGCGCTGAGCTTCGCGGAGACGCCGGAGAATCTCGCCAGTGTCGAGGTCGGCGCTTTCCGTGTGCTGGGCGACGCCCTCAAAGGCGGCAACGCCTGAGTTACAGTCTTTACATCCTGCGCTGCGCGGACGGCAGCCTTTATACAGGCATTGCGCGAGACGTCGCCCGCCGCATCGAGGAGCACGAGAGCGGGACCCGCGGCGCGAAGTACCTGCGCGGGCGCGCGCCCCTGGAACTCGTGTTCGAGCTGGCCGCCGGCGATCGTGCCGCAGCGCAGCGCCTTGAACACCGCGTCAAGCGCCTCAGCAAGACCGGGAAGGAGGCCCTGATCGACGGCGATCTCTCGCTGCTGCGGCCCGTCGAGGCCTGAGCGGCTCAGGCGTCCGGTGCCTGCTCCGGGTATAGCACCAGCGGCTCTCCGAACACCGGCAGGTAGATCTGCGTGTCCGTGTCCCAGATGCTGCGTATGTCCTGCAGCCACTGCGCCGTCCTGACGAAGTTGTCGATCAGCTTCGGCGGCAGTGCGATCTCGCCGAACGGACGGGTCTGGTCGTCGAAATGCACGGGGAAGACGCGCTTCGCCCCGGTCGACGTTACGAGTGCCTGCCAGTAGCGTTCCGCGTAGTCACGCCCGAGGCTCTCCAGCAATCCGACGCCGAGCATGACAACATCGGCCTGCACGGCGTCGAGCGCCCCCTCCCTGAAGCCTGCGCTACCCTGGACGATGGTCGTTCCCTGCGGGTGCGAGATTACGATCGAGTAGCTGCCGCCTTCGCGCCAGGCCGTAATCGGTGCCGGCAACTCGAGCGGCGCGTCCACGGTTCCCGCCAGCGGCACTTCACCGCGGAGACCGATGGGTGCGTGCGCCGCAGGGATCAGCGTCACCGTAAAGTCGCCGAACTCGTAGGGCGCCCGGGCCTCGGCCACGACGATCTGGTCTTCCGGTACGCCATAGCCGCGGGCGATGTTCGCAGTCGACCGGGAACCGAGGATCGATGCGCTGCTGCGATTGGCAACCGCGCCGACATCCATTGCGTGATCGTAGTGCGAATGCGCGGGAATGATCGCCGCAAGCCGGCGTATGCCGAATTCGTTCATGACGTAATTGATCATGGGTGCGTCGCAGGTTACGGGCCGCCCGGTGAGCGACTCGAACAAGGTCGGACGCGATATAAAGGCGTCGACCAGGATCTGCGTTTCGCCGTCGTCGAACAGCAGTGTCGTAACGCCCAGCCAGGTCGCGGTTACCGGGGTCTCCGGGGGCGAATTTACGACCTGTGGACGCAGCCCCGTATCCGCTATGTCGGGGCGTTCGTGCCATACCCATGTCAAGAGCGCCGCGAGTAACGCGACAATTACGACGATAACGATAGCCGTGCGTTTCACGTAACGTTTCGCGTTCTTAATCGTGCTTTTCGGCATGGCGTGAAGATACCATCAACCTCTGAATCGGGCATCGTCGCAAGAGGGGCAAAGATGGATCTCAACCAGGTAACGCTGCCGGCGCTGGACCTTCGGGACTCGGTGGGCTTCTATACGCGTATGGGCTTTCTGCAGATCGTCGACTCGCCCGGCTACGCGCGCTTCGAGTGTCCCGACGGCGACGCAACGTTTTCACTTCATACGGTGGAGGCAGTGTCTCCGGAGTCCGGCGTCACGGTCTATTTCGAGCACGAAGCTCTGGACGAACTGTGCGCCGAACTACAGGCGCGCGGATTCGATTTCGAGCAGGAGCCTGTGGACCGATCCTGGTTATGGCGCGAAGCAATCCTCATCGACCCGGCCGGGAACCGGATCTGCCTGTACCGGGCCGGCGAGAATCGCAAGCGCCCACCCTGGCGCGTCGCCTAGGCGCTTGCGGCTGCCGGCTGTCCGGGGCAGTCGGCTTCGTCGGGCGCCGTGAAGTCGACGGCCCTGCCGGTCTCGAGCAGGGTTTTAAGCCCGGCGATCACATGCGGCCAGCCGAAGGTCACCATTTTCGCAGTAGCCGAACCCTCTTCCAGCCGGTCGTGAATCACGGTGAGCCGCGTGCCGGCGCGTATCGGCTCCAGCCTGAATGTCACTCGGGACGCGGGATCGTCGGCGGCTTCCGCGTTGCGCAGGAACCGCCAGCTGTAGGACAGCTCATTCGGGCGTTCGGCGGTGAGTATCTCGCCGGCAACACCCACGCTGTCGTCGGCATTCACGAACTCGATCGTCGCGCCGGGCGTGAAATCGCTGCGGACACGCGTTGCGTGCCAATACTGCCGGGTGAATTCAGCAGTGGTCAGGCCTTGCCAGACTCGCTCCTGTGGGGCGGCAATGACGGTAACGTAGACGAATTCGGGCTTACTCATGGTCGTTCTCCTGCAATGCATCTCTAAGGTTGAGGATGGCTTCCGCACGCGGGCCCGAGAAGCGATCCAGCCAGCGGCGGCTGATTTCCGCGACAGGTGCGGGGTTCAGGTAGTGCAGCTTCTCGCGCCCGTGCCACTGGCAGCTGACGAGGCTGGCTGCCTCGAGTATGGCAAGGTGTTTCGCGACGGACTGCCGGCGCATACCGAGACCGTCGACGAGTTCCGTCAGCGACTGGCCCTGTTTTTCGAGCAATCGGTCGAGCAGTGCGCGCCGCGTCGGGTCGGCCAGGGCTTTGAAGACAGCATCCATGATTTAAAAGGCAGCCAGATGGTTGCCTTTTATTATGCAGCCAAAAGACTGCATGTCAAGCGGCCTATTGGCCGACGGCAAACTTGGCGAGATAGCCGGTCAGGGGCGCAAGGTAGTTACCCATCGCATAGCCGAGCAGAGCCATGAGAACGGATACGGGCACCAGGCTCGGTTTGTGGTGTGCAGCGACGATGGGCGCCGATGCCGCCGCTCCGATGTTGGCGGCGGAGGCGATGGCGACGCTGTGCACGTCGACGCGAAAGAGCCACGCACCGGCCAGGCAAAACGCGCCGTGGATGAATATCCAGATGAATGCGCCGAGCAGGAATGCCGGTGCCTGGGCGAGTCCCGCGATCTCGGCGCGTGCACCGATTCCGGCGACGAAGATGTAGACGAGAGCCGTTCCCAGCGCCGTCGAGTTCGGCAACCGGGAAACGGGCGTCGCCGATAGCAGCAGTGCCGTCGTCGTTACCAGCAGGATGCGCGTCGTCGATTCACCGAAAACGGGCGCGAGCGGTTCGATCGTCGTGCCGATCCACTGCGAGATGCCGGGCGCGAGGGCGATTCCCAGCCATGTGACGCCGATGACGACGGCCGCGAGGAAGAGGTATTCCGGCATCGTGGGCGGATGTTCCTCCTCCACGTGGAGTTCGGCGGCTGCCTCCATGGCGGCCAGCCGTTCCGGGGGCACGCGTGCCCAAGCATTGAAGCGGTCCGCGAAGTTGCGCGACATGAGCAGGAGCGGCAGCCAGACGATGTAAACTGCATTGTCGGCAATGACGGCGAGGCCGAACAGTTCGCTGGAGGTGCCGAGCATCTCTTTGGTTGCCGCCATGTTGGCGGTGCCGCCAATCCAGCTTCCGGCCAGCGCGCCGAAGCCCATCCATGCGTCGTCCGACAACCAGCGATGCACGATCACGTAGGAGATGACGCCGCCTGCCATGACGCCGGCCGTTCCCATGAGCATGACCAGCACGCCCTTGCCCATGATCCGGATCACGGCTGGTATATCGACCTTGATCAACATCAACACGATGAAAGCCGGCAGTGCGAATGTGCTCAGCCCGCTATAGATGACGGACTGGTTGGGGATGACGGACGCGCCGCCGATTTTCACGTTGCTCAGGATGACCGGCGTAATGTAGATGAACAGCAGCGGCGGCAAATACTGAAACAGCTTCGCCCGCGTCGCTTGCTCCAGATAGAAGAAGAAACCGGCAACGGCACAAAGAATGGCCAGCACGCCGATCGGCGAGGAAATCAGGGCTGCAGTTTCTTGCATGCTCGGCGCGTCCGGCGGCAACAAAGCGCCCGAGTATAAAGCATCGGGCAGGGGCCGGTGCCGGATCGCGTCAGGTGAAGCCGAGCTGGGAAGCGTGATCCTTACGCGTCGCGTCGTCGGTCATCGCAGCCGAATTGACCGTCATCCAGACGGCGTCCCAGTCCTCGACTTTGCTTGGGCCAAAAACGAACTTCGCGATAAAGCTCTCGAGCTGGCCGACTCGAATAACGTTCTTCGGCGGTGCCGAGGTAAATTCGACCGAGCCCGTGAATACCACGAGGTTTGCAACGGGCACCTCGGGAACGACTTTCTGCAACGCGCGGGTCCGTCCTTCGTTCTGTATCAGGGGGTTCAGGAAGCGACGGCGAGTGACGCCGTCGACGTTGGTCCATTGCGGCTCATCGGGTTCGCCGAACACGACGCCATTGTAATGTTTCGTCTGGATGCAGAGTATGCCGCCGGCCGTCATGATGGCGTGGTCGATTTTCGCAATGCCGCCGTAGGCGCCCGGCAGCATGAAATCGTGCAGCACGTCCTTGCTGCGCGCCTCCAGTGCGCGGCGAATCCTGTACTCGCCCAGCCGCGATACGAAATAGTGAGCCACCTGGGTCGCAGCCCGACGGAAGATCAGAGTCAGGAAGAGCGCGCCGCCGATCGTGAACATGAACACGGCCGGACCCACGTTCGTTATCCCCGTGGCAACGGCCGACTCCGCGGCGACCGCGGGTAGCGCGATCAGCGGCAGGCCGGAGAGCAACGATCGTAGGATTCTGAGCATGCGCCTAGAATAGGCCCGGTTTACGGGGAAGTTAACGTAATGCGTCACGTTTTTGACGAGTCCCCGTGCCCCGGGTACGCGAGGTAATAGCCGTCGATCCTGGCGATCGCGATCCGGGTTCCATAGACCCGGCTCAGCAGTTCCGGCTCCAGCACTGCCGCCTTCGGGCCGTCCGCTGCGATCACGCCGCGGTCGAGGACTACCACGCGGTCGATCTCGGGCGGAATCTCGTTCAGATGATGCGTCACGATAAGGATATTGCGGCCGGCCCTCGCGAGCGCCCGTACGCGGGCGAGGTAATCGAAGCTTGCCGCGAAGTCGAGCCCGGAGGTCGGCTCGTCCAGGATCAACGTGTCGGGCTGATGCACCAGCGCCCTGCCGAGGAGACAGCGCCGCTGTTGCCCGGTGGACATCGCGCGCAGCGGCGTGTCTGCAAGTTCCGCGATGCCGAGTTCCTCGAGGATGTCGCGCGCGGCAGCAATTCTATCGTCGCTGATCCGCTCTCCGAGGAGGCCCTGCACGCCGATACTCGCAAGGAACCCCGATAGCACGACTTCGAGCGCGGTCGTGGCGGGACGATAGCGTTGCTGCAGATCGTGGGAAACGATGCCGATATGGCGTCGCAGCTCCCAGACATTCCATCGTTCGCGCCCGAGGATGCGGACCCACGAGCCTTCACGCTGGACCGGGTACAGTTCGCGATTAATGGTTTTAAGCAGCGTGGTCTTGCCGGAGCCATTCGGACCGAGTATGGCAACGCGTTCATGTCGGGCGATCGTGAGGTTCAGCTCGTCGAAGACGCGCGTCTCACCCCGCCAGATCGTCGCATTGCGAATATCGATGAGTGGCGCGTCCTCCATGGTCTAGCCCTGGCGCCGCAGGTCCTGTTCGAGGATCGACTCGAGTTCCCGGGCCGCGTCTTTTGCTGACTGGATCAGCTTTTCCTCGGATTCATGCATCGCGTATTGCTCCATGAGCAACTTTTCGTCGGCGTCACGGAAAGTATCGGACACGTGCCGTACATCGTTGTCGTCGATGCCGAGTCGTTCCAGCACACTCTCACCCATCGCGAGACTCGACAGCAGGGTGTCGCGAAAGATCTTGTCCACGCCGACATCCATGAGCTTGTGGGCGTGCCGCCGGTTGTGCGCGCGAGCGATTATCGTGAGGTTCGGGAACTGGCGCTTCGCAGTCTCCGCAATATGCAGCGACGTCTCCATGTCGGCCGTGGCCAGAACCAGTATTTTCGCGTGAGCCGCACCGGCGGCGCGCAGGACCTCGGGCCGGGCCGCGTCACCGAAGTGCACGCTATTGCCGTAACGGCGCACGATATCGACCTGCGAGGAATCGATCTCCAGTGCCGTAAAGGGCTTGTTGATGCTCTGCAGCAGCCTGCCGACGATCTGTCCAACGCGCCCGAAACCGGCGATGATGACCTCGTGATCTTCTTCCGGGATTTCGTCGAACTGCGGCGCCTCGGCCCTGCCGAGTTTTGCGCCGAAGTGCTCGTTGAGCAGATACACGAACGGGGTGAGCAGCATCGACACGGCCACAGCCAGTATCAGTTCGTCGATCACGCCGGCCGGGACGAGGCGTTCGCGTGCGGCCAGCGCAAACAGCACGAATGCAAACTCGCCGCCCTGTGACATGACCGCGGCAAGGCTCAGTGCGTTGCGCCGATCGCACATGCCGAACATCCTTGCAAGAACGATGAGCACCACCGCTTTGGACACCATGAGACCGGCGACCAGCAGCATTATCCTGGCGGGCACTTCCAGCAGCAGGCTGATGTTGACTGTCATGCCGACGGCGATGAAAAACAGCCCCAGGAGCAAGCCCTTGAACGGCGCGATATCGGCTTCGAGCTGGTGCCGGTACTCGGAATCGGCCAGCAGCATGCCCGCGATGAATGCGCCGAGCACCATCGACATGCCGGCAAAGTCCATGAGCAGGGCCGAGCCGATGACGACGAGCAAAGCCGTGGCCGTAAACAGTTCCGGAATTCCCGCGGCTGCGACCGTATAGAGAACCGGTTTGAGGACAAGGCGGCCGCCGACGATCAGCAGCACCAGCGTGCTGATCATCATCCCGAGTTCCACGAGATCGAAGCCGCTCTCGAGGTCGGCGCTGGCACCGAGCATCGGCAGTACCGCGATGAGCGGAATGACGGCAAGATCCTGCAGCAGCAGGATCGAGAACGCTGCACGGCCAAACTGGGAGTTCAACTGTTTTTTCTCCGCCAGCATCTGCAGCACGAAGGCGGTTGACGAAAGCGCGAGGATGAGCCCGACGACCACGGCAGCCTCGGTTTCGAGGCCGTAGAACCACGCCAGTGCGGCAATGACCGCCGCACTTACGAGGACCTGCGCGGTGCCCAGCCCGAAAACCATCTTGCGCATGACCCATAGTCGCGCCGGCTTGAGTTCCAGGCCGATGATGAACAGCAGGAATACGACACCGAGTTCCGCGAAGTGCAGGATATGCTCGGGCTCGTGGATGAAACCGAAGCCGAATGGGCCGATCAGGATTCCGGCGCACAGGTAGCCGAGTACGGAGCCGAAACCCAGGCGCTTGCTGATCGGCACGCTGACGATCGCCGCCAGCAGATAGACAATGGATTCCTGCAGAATGGTCATGCGACGTTTCCGGGGTCAGCGCGAAGAATCCGCAGTGTAATGGCAGCCGGATGAGCCCGCGAGTCCTTCGACAGCCGCCGGTTTTCCATTACACTGGGCAAAAATGGCCGGGATCATTCTATGAGCTACCGCACACCGGGGCGCGGCGCAATCGTCGCGGTCCAGTTAATCACGTTATGCATCGTTGCCGCCTGCAGCCGCAGCGACAGCAGCGCCAGCAGCACAACCAGGCTGGCGGCGATCACCAGGTCGGTATTACTGAGCAGGATCACGCCGCCTCACCCTCCACGCTCGTCAGGCGGCCGTCGGCAAGCCGCAGCGCGCGGCAACCGACCCGCGCCACCTGGTCCGGGTCGTGGCTGATCCAGATCACCGCGGCACCGGTGGATTCGCGAAAGCGGGTGATCATCGCCTCCGCTCGCGCGGTATTGGCCGGATCCAGGTTGGCGGTCGGTTCGTCGAGCAGCAGCACCCGCGGCCGGTTCGCCAGCAGGCGCAGCAATGCCAGGCGCTGCTTCTCGCCGCTGGAAAGGCGCTCGACAGGTGTGTCCATGATGTCATCCGCCAGCCCCAGCTCGCCTGCCGGCAGGTTCACCTCGTCCGCAAAGTGGCCACCAGGCGTCGGCAGCCACCAGTGGCTCTCCGGCGGCAACAGACCAACGCGATTGCGCCAGCGATGCGGCTTGATGCTGCGCGCCGGCTCGCCCTCCAGCCACACCTCGCCCTCGTGAGGATCAAGATCGGCGATCGCACGCAGCAGCTGCGACTTGCCGGTGCCGGACGGCCCGGAGATGCACACGCACTCGCCTGCATGGACCTCGAAGGACAAGGGTCCCAGCATCGGCCGGCGCAGGTCCCTGACCTGCAGCAAGGGCTGGTTATTTTCCATGAATATCACCTTCGCACCGGTATCGGGATCAGCCCCGCAGGCACATGACGGCCGGGGATTTATCAGGCATTATCTGTTGCGCGATCCATCCAACAAAAGGTTACACGCGATTATGTCAGATCCCGTCATCGCCCAGAAAGCGCCCTGTGAAGAAGAACTCGAACCCGGCACCTACTGGTGGTGCGCCTGCGGCAAATCGAAAAAACAGCCCTTCTGTGACGGCTCCCACCAGGGTACGGAGTTCCAGCCGGTGAAGCTCGAGATCACCGAACGGCGCAAGGTCTGGCTGTGCGGCTGCAAGCACTCCGGCGACTCGCCGTTCTGCGATGGTAGCCATAACAAACTCTGAGCAGCCGGTTCACCGCAGAGACGCAGAGAAAAGCAGAAAAGAAACCGCAAAGACGCAAGGGTCGCAAAGAGAAACCAGGGTAAAAAAAACGGTCAACCGAATGGGACGTAGGTCGGGTTAGCCCGGAGGGCGTAACCCGACGTTCCAGGCATATCCTGTCGGATTACGGTGCTACCGCACCTAATCCGACCTACGCTTTGGTTTTCGTGGTTTGGAATTTGGGTTTGTTCCTGTTTTCTCTTTGCGTCCTTGGCGTCTTTGCGGTTTCTTTTCTGCTTTTCTCTGCGTCTCTGCGGTGAACCGGCTGCTCAGAGTTTGTTATGGCTACCATCGCA
>Ga0209742_10001090_pt1 | contig 12979 bp, 8 predicted proteins | sample DeeMarSeWOR38_10_FD_187462 | JGI IMG/M metagenome (GOLD analysis project Ga0209742, IMG submission 187462) | Marine sediment microbial communities from White Oak River estuary, North Carolina - WOR-3-8_10 (SPAdes) (version 2) | ecosystem: Environmental > Aquatic > Marine > Intertidal zone >... | reverse complement strand
CAGGATCGGATCATGAAAAAGACAGGCTTGCTTCTTGTCTCGCTGATATTGTCCGGCTGTCTCGGCCACCCCGATACGGTCAAACCGGTAACCGGCTTCGAACTCGAGAAATATCTCGGCAAGTGGTATGAAATTGCCCGACTGGATCATTCATTCGAACGGGGCCTGCAGAATGTAACCGCCGAGTACTCGCTCCGTGATGATGGTGGTGTCCGCGTACTGAATCGCGGTTATTCACCAAAAAATAGCCAGTGGAAGCAGGCGGAGGGTAAGGCCTATTTTGTCGGTGAACCGGACAAGGGATATTTGAAGGTTTCCTTTTTCGGTCCGTTTTATGGCTCTTACGTCGTCTTCGGCCTGGATAAGAAAAATTACCAGTACGCATTTGTTTCCGGCCCCGATACTTCCTACCTGTGGTTCTTGTCACGTACACCGAAAGTCAGCGACGAACTCAAGACGGAATTCCTTGCCCAGGCGCGCGCTCTCGGATTTCCGGCCAAGGACCTGATTTTCGTCAAGCACGACTGACCTGTCCCGCATCTGACGGAACTGCCACAACTGACATGGCCAGTTCAGTCATCGGACATTCCGAAGCTCTTTTTCTGCACTTTTGCAGCAATTTTTTCCTATTTCAATACTGGCACGTGAGTTGCAAATGATGTCTCTGTCAGGGGCTAATCAGCCTTCTGCAATGATCTGTGCGACGTTGATTCGCACCCACCAGGAGAGACGGAGAAGATGAAATTTATGCTCGCCGTTCTGGCTATAGCGGCATTGAATCTGGCCACCCCAATTGCTGGCGCCGATGTTAACGCGGCAAGCATCGACCGTGTCGGCAAGAAGCCGGTGTTTAACCCGATCATCATGGAATCAGAAGAAGACAAGAAGAAGAAAAAGAAGAAGAAAGGCGACGGATCCGGAAGCGAGGAACCTGACTGCGACTAGCGGTCCGGCCTCAACCGCTATCGGGAGGACATACTAACAATGCAGGAGTCACAGATGAGAATCGAAAAACTGTTAATCATAACCGGTATCTGCCTCGGCCTTACCGCAGCGCCGACACTGGTATCCGCCAAGGATGCGGTTGGCATTACCCCGGACATGAGCCGGGTGAAGGTCAAACACAACGGCAAGACCGTCACCATAATGCGGAACCAGGATCAGAAGAACGAGGTCAACAAGGCCTTCGCCAAGACCTCACGCAAGTGCCCGCCATTCTGCATCCAGCCATCGACACTGGCGCCCGGCGTGGAAACCATCGCCGAGACCGAAATGCTGCACTACCTGAAGAAGGTCAGCGATGGAGACAAAAACCTGCTTGTCATCGATTCGCGCACCCCGGACTGGGTAGAGCGTGGCACCATTCCCGGTTCCGTCAACATCCCCTGGACCAAGCTCAATATCGCCAAGTCGGATCCGTTCACGATCAGCGATATCCTGAAGAAGCAGTTTGGCGCCAAGGAAGAAGACGGAATCTGGAATTTCAGTGGCGCCAAGACGCTGGTGCTGTTCTGCAACGGCATGTGGTGCGGGCAATCGCCGAATAACATCAAATCCCTGCTGCAGGTCGGCTACCCTGCCCACAAGATCAAGTGGTATCGAGGCGGTATGCAGGACTGGGAGATCCTGGGCCTGACAACCGTCAAGTAAGCCCGAGAGCTTGCCGTCATCCGGCCGCCGGTCACAGGGACGGACCGCGGCCGGTTTCACCTGGTCACTGACAAAACGTGACCAACCTGACACTCCTGACAGGAATTTCAGTCAGGCGGCAGAAACGGCAATTAATAACTTACTAATATTACTCAATAAATTTGTCAGTTCAGGATGGCACGGTGATTGCTATATTTAATAGCGTTAGGGCATGGCGTTGCGATTAACATAGGAAATGTTGATGGCAGCACCGTTTGTGCGCTAGCGATTTTTTATCTCAAGAAGCCAGGCGACCCTCCTCCCTTCAGTCTGGCGTACGCGAGTACCCGAGGTCGGAAACGACCTCGGGATTTTTTTACCTGCAGGAACCGATGAAACGGGAGGGCAGATCAGGCGCGTTGCTTCATGCGCCCGACATAGCGATAGAGTGTGCGCTCACTCACACCGAGCAGCTCCGCGGCACGGGCCCGATGGCCATCGGTTCTGGTAAGCGCATTCAGCACGGACTGATCGTTCAGCCGGCCACGTCTTGAAATCAGATCCTCAGATCGCTTCGCCAGGGTGGTACGCGACAATCCCTCAAGCAAGAGGTGCTCAGGTCGCATGGCATCTTCAAACGCCAGAATCGCCGCACGTTCGATGATATTTCGTAGCTCGCGGATATTCCCCGGATAGTCGTAATCGAGCAACGCCTCGATGATCTCCGGTGACAGCGGCAGGTGCCGATCGCCGTCAGACAGGTGCTTCAGAAAATGTTCGGCCAGAGCGGGAATATCGTCCTTGCGGTCACGCAGGGGTGGCAAGGTGACCGGGAATGCGGTCAACCGGTAATAGAGGTCTTCCCGAAAGGTGCCTGCCTCCACCATTGCCTTCATATCACGATTGGTAGCGGCGACCACGCGCACATCCACCCGAATGTATTCCGTGCCGCCAATACGGCGAATCGTGCCCGATTCCAGGGCACGCAACAGCTTGGTCTGCAGCGGCAGCGGCAGTTCGCCGATCTCGTCGATAAACAGCGTACCGCCATGGGCCGCCTCGAACAGGCCCTTGTTGCGCTGGGTCGAACCTGTATAGGAGCCTTTTTCCGAGCCGAATAACTCGCTCTCGATCAGGTTCTCGCCCAGGGTGCTGCAGTCGACGACGACCAGCGGCCCGCCCGAGCGGGAGGAAAATTGATGAATGTATTCCGCCGCCCGCTCCTTGCCGGTGCCGCTCTCGCCCAGCAACAGCACCGTGGTCTGAGTCGGCGCCACCCGCTGCAGGATACTGGTCAGGCGCAACAACGGGCGGGAACGGCCGATCAGGATCGGCTCATCGGCCTCGGTATGGCTGACCGGATTTATCGTCTCGCCGATATAGAGCACTTCGCCATCAGCATCAAAGATGGGTGCCGCCTGCAATTGCACATACTCCTCTTTCCCGTTGGTGTCATAGTGCACGTGCATCACTTGCGCCGGCTGGCCTTCACCAAACACCGCGTCGAGCGGGCAATGCTCTCCATGCTGACTGCAGGGCACATCGGAGTGGTGGGAAACGTCATGACATTTGCGGCCGACGACATCACTTTCTTTCACGCCGTAGCGCTCCCGGTAGGCGCGGTTGGCGGCTCGAATCTCGTAGTCCTTGTCGATGATGACGAAGGGTTTCGACATCATGTCGATCAGCTGGTCGCAGCTTGGCTTGATGTTGCGTTTTGACATTACCCGTACCCCCGAACTGACATAACTGCCACTAATTGCGACTGACAATTATGTCACGATTCCAGACAGGAAATGAACCGCTGAATTCTCGCTAGCGGCACCGGCTGAAAGCCGGGGAAGGAATAAACTGTTGTTTTTTATACTATTTTAGAGAGCCGCCCTATAGCTGGCGGCGTTACTTGCGCTCGATCAGTTCTATTTTGTAGCCGTCCGGGTCCTCGACGAAGGCGATCACTGACGTGCCGTGCTTCATCGGCCCGGCCTCGCGCACAACCCTTCCGCCCCGCTGACGAATCTCTTCGCACGCGGCCGCGGCATCGTCAACCGCCAGCGCGATATGACCGAACCCGTTGCCGAGATCATAGCGGTCGGTATCCCAGTTGTAGGTCAGCTCAATAACCGTGTGTTCTGCCTCAGGGCCGTAGCCGACAAAGGCCAGGGTAAATTTGCCTTCGGGGTAGTCCTTGCGCCGCAGTACCTGCATTCCCAGCACCTCGGTATAGAACTGAATTGAGCGATCCAGGTCGCCCACCCGAATCATGGTATGTAGAATTCTCACCTGCTGCGCTCCGGTTGGACCTGAAATACTGTAATCCATTAACGCCCACGATAGCAACGCGGGACTACATTTTCCGCGCTTTAATCTCTCCGGTCGACAGCACACTGGCAGCGAATAAATCGCCATCCACCGGAACGGGCCCGTCAATGCAGTAGCCCTGTGCATAGTCGACACCCAGCTGGCTGACTGCTTCCAGCACTTCGTCGGTCTCGACAAATTCGGCAATGGTCTTGATGCCAAGCGTATGGCCAACATGATTGATGGATTCGACCATCGCGTAATCAATCCGATCGTTGACCATGTTCCTGACGAACCCGCCGTCGATTTTCAGGTAAGAGACATTCAGGTTTTTGAGATACGCAAAGGAGCTCAGGCCGCTGCCAAAATCATCCAGTGCGAAACGGCAGCCAAGACCGGTCATGACCGCGATGAAACGGGTGGCGTGACTCAGGTCAGCAATTGCCGCCGTCTCGGTAATCTCAAAACAGATTTTCTCAGGATTTACTTCTTCCCTTGTTATCTGGTCGACCATAAATCTCAATACCTCGTCATCGGAAATAGACTGGCCCGACAGATTGATATTCAATACCGGCGCGTCATTTGATTGCATTTGGTCAGACCGGGCAATCAAGTTGACGGTCTGCTGAACCACCCAACGATCTATGGCGGGCATAATGTGGTAGCGCTCCGCGGCCGGGATAAATGCCATCGGTGGCACCAGGGTGCCATCAGTCTCTTTCAGTCGCACCAGCAATTCCCAGTGATCGACCACACCGTCAACCAGCGATTTGATTCGCTGGCCATACAACACAAGGCGGTCTTCTTCGAGTGCCGAGGTGATGCGGGATACCCACTGCATCTCCCCGTGTCGATCACTTAGCAACTTGTCATCAGGCAGGTAAACGTGGACACGATTCCGGCCCTGGTCCTTGGCGGCGTAGCAGGCGCTGTCGGCCGCACTCAAGACTTCGGTGATCGTGCCGCTATTCCGGGCAATCGGTACCAGGCCGATGCTGACACCGACTTCAAATATCTTTCCTTCCCAGGAGAAACGGAAGTCTTTCACCACTTTTCTCAGATCATCGGCCACTTTCTCGGCAGTCTTTAACGGACAATCCCATAACAGGACACCAAACTCATCACCGCCCAGCCGTGCCAGCGTGTCCGCCCTGCGCACTTTCTCCTTGAGCCTGGCGGTTACCTGCTTCAATAGTTTATCGCCGGCAATATGGCCACAGGTATCATTGACTACCTTGAATTGATCGAGATCGAGGTAACACAGTGCATGTTGCTCTCCCTCACTGGCGCTCTCCAGTGCTGCTTTCAGGCGCAGCTCGAACTCGTGCCGATTGATCAGCCCGGTCAGGGCATCGTGTGTGGCCTGGTGGCTCAGCTGCTGCGCCAACTGCCGCATCACCGTCACATCGTGCAGACCGATTACCACGCCGATCAACGCACCGGAGCCATCCCTGATCGGGGATGCAGAATATTCGACGGCGAACTCTCGTCCGTGTTTGCCGATCAGTATGGTGTCGGTGTCTGAAGATACCGAATGGCGTTTTTCTAGGCACTGCAGGATCAGACTTTCAATCGGAAGTCGCGTGTTCTCTTCCAGCAGGTGGAATACCTCTTCAAATGACTGATCTTCGGCTGACTCTATCGACCAGCCGCAAAGCTGTTCCGCCACGGGGTTCATGTATTCAATATTGCCGCTGACGTCGGTCGTGACCACGCCATCACCGATAGACTCCAGGGTAACCTGGGCGCGCTCTTTCTCCCGGAATAACTCTTCCTGGGTGCGCCGATACCTGGTCATGTCGCGTGTCGTACCTTCAACGCCCGCGATATTGCCGTCATCGTCCCGGTAGTATTGGGCGTTGGTAGACACCCACACAGTTGAACCGTCCTTGCATCGAAGTGCGGCCTGGAATCCCTTCACCACGCCATCTTTCTTCCGCATCTCCTCCATGAATTTTTCACGCCCGTCCGGTTCCACGTAGAGATCGCCGAGCTTTTGGCCGAGTAACTCGTCGGGCGAATAGCCCAGAAGTTGCTCGACTGAAGGAGACACGCGGGCGATGCACCCGTCCGTATCGGTTCGGTAAAAGGTATCCTGCAAGCTGTTCAATATCCCGCTGAGTTCGCGTTCGGACTTTCGCAGGCTCTCTTCCGCCAACTGGCTGGTGGTTATGTCCCGCACCAGTGACGCAACGCCCACCACCTTGCCGTCATCACTGATCAGGGGGGTGTTGTACCACTCGCAAATGATGGTACTGCCGTCCTTGGTAATGTTCTCGTTAGTGCTGCGACTGCCGCCCTTCTGCTCGAGCAGGGCCTGCCAGACCGCATCCACATGCTGGAGCGCCAACTCCGGTACCACCAGGTCCCTGGCGTGTTGATACATGGCCTCCTCGCTTGAGTAACCGAATATTTTTTCCGCCGCGGGATTCCACTCCACCACTTCAAAATTGGTATTCCATTCAATAACACCGATCGGTGTCTGGTCGATATGCAGCGAGAGTTTTTCCTGTGAGTGCCGGTAGTCGTCTTCGGCCTGCTTCTGCCGGGTAATATCGCGCAGAAACGCCTGCACCATACTGACTCCACCCAACCGCAGGCGTGACGCGTGAACATCAACAACAACCGGTCGGCCATCTCGCTGTGCGACGAGTTCAGCCTGACATTGAACACTCTTGCCCTCGGAAATCGTCTGCATGCTATCCAGCAAATACCCGGGCTGACAGGTCACGACAAACTCGCTTACCGGTGCGCCGATCAACTGGTCGCGCGGCTTGCCCAGCAGGGTCTCGGCAGCATGGTTGATTTCGGACAACCTGCCGGACTCATCGATCAGCAGAATCGGGTCGGGCGCCAGTTCATTCAGCTCGCGATATCGGCGTTCAGCGCGTTGCTGCTCCTGGTTGAGCATCAGTGTATTGGTCACCAGTGCCGCTTCCTGGGCCAGCGCCTCAACCAGGCGGATCTCGCGGGCAGTATAGTGACGCGCCTCAAGGCCGGTGGTCGCGATCAATACGCCGATCAGCGCATCGCCGTAGCGCAATGGTGTCGCGATCGACGATACAATCTCCTGTTCTGTAACCACTTTCCGGTTAACCCGGGAATCGTTGGTGACATCGTCAATCGCAATCGTCTGCCCGCTCTTGAACGCGAGGACGGCCAGCGAGGAATCGCCGGTCAGCGACAGGCGATAGTAGCCGTTCTCGCTATAAGGCGCGCCAGAATAAGCAACGTTGACCAGCTCATCACTCGCCGGGTCATACAGCATCAGGAATGACTTGTCGGCGCCGAGAGCGGCATCGGCAATATCGAGAATGGCAATGAATGCCTCCTCCAGCATGGAGCCGGCAGTACTTGCCGCGAGTATCAGGTTGCGAATCTCGAGTATTTCGCTCTGCAGTCGCAGCTGCTCCGCCAGCCCCTGTATGCTCGAGGTAATTACGCCAAGCTCGTCGGTCGATTTCGCCTTCAATTCGGAAAAGGAAAAACTACTTACGCTGCCACGAGCATCGACAAACTCCTTCAGCGGCTGGATCGACTGACCAAAACTGTGGGCGAAAATCAGGCTTCCGCCGATCGCGATCAACTCGAGCACCAACCAGACCAAAAACAGTTCCGTGTCGAACTGGCCGGTGCGTGACCAGAAGTATTGCACCAGTGTCGTGTCGATCAGCAGCGGAATGAGTGCACCGATCATAAACACCTTGGTGCGAATGGTCAGGGTGGGTCGCTTGATCGGGATGCCGGCGAGTGTGCGGCCGAACAGATCATAGAATTTGAAGAAGATTGGCAGGCCAACAACAATGGAGACGATCAACGCCGTCAAGTGTACACGGAACCAGTCCTCGGGCTGCGCAACATAGCTGGTGTAGTGCTCGAGACTCAGAATGACCGTTGCCGGCGCCAGCATCAGGTAGCCAAGAAACAGGCTCCAGAACAACAGGGAAAACCGCCGCACGCGATCGAGCACCCGCTCATGCGACACTGTTCGTTTTTCCTCAAGATACTGTGCGACCGGCTCGACCCAGCGTCCCAATGCCCAGAGGGCGAGCGACAAATTTGCGATGATGAACAGCGGCTGTAACGGGGTAACTAAAGTGGCGACGATCTGGGCCGGCGTGAAGATGCCGAGAAAAAGTAAAAACGCCATTCCGAACACCGGCGGCACGATCCACGCAAGCAGGACGAGCTGCCGGAACTTGCGCCGAAAGGCGATCGCGGAAATATCGGATAGCGGCAACGAAGCAGTCCCTGGCTGTCGGGCGCGGAGAAGTCACCCGGGGACGACCGCAGCCCTAATTGATCAATACTTTAATAAGTATAGATGCAGGAATCAGGCCAGCTTCAGGGGCGTTTGCGGCGGGCGGCGATACGCAGGCGCAGCGCGTTAAGTTTGATGAAACCGGCGGCATCGGCCTGATCATAGGCACCCGCGTCCTCCTCGAATGTCGCGATATTGGCGTCGAAAAGGCTGTCGCTATCGGATTTTCTGCCGGCCACGCTGACATTTCCCTTATACAGCTTAACCCTGACCGTACCGTTTACATATTCCTGCGAGGCATCAATCATCTGCTGCATCATCCTGCGTTCAGGGCTCCACCAGTAGCCGTTATAGATCAGGCTGGCGTAACGCGGCATCAATTCGTCCTTTAAATGGGCAACTTCCCTGTCTAAAGTGAGGGATTCCATCGCCCGATGCGCCTTCAGCATGATGGTGCCGGCGGGTGTTTCGTAGCATCCACGCGACTTCATTCCGACATAGCGGTTCTCGACGATATCGTCACGACCAATGCCATTGGCAGATCCGAGTTTGTTCAACGCCTCCATCACACCTGCCGGGGTCATGTCGGCGCCATCGATCGCAACAATATCGCCCTGGCGATAAGTGAGTTCGACGTAAGTTGGCTCATCAGGTGCCTGCTCCGGTGACACCGACCAGCGCCACATACCCTCTTCCGGTTCTGCCCAGGGGTCTTCCAGGATGCCGCCTTCATAGGAGATGTGCAGCAGGTTGGCGTCCATCGAGTACGGTGATTTTTCACCCGGCTTCTTGTCGACAGCGATACCGTGCTGGTCAGCATAGGCCAGCAATTTTTCGCGCGACGTCAGATCCCACTCGCGCCACGGCGCGATCACCTTGATATCGGGCGCCAATGCGTAGGCACCCAACTCAAATCTTACCTGGTCGTTGCCCTTGCCGGTGGCGCCATGCGAGATGGCGTCGCCGCCGGTGTCAGCGGCGATTTCAACCAGGCGCTTGGCGATCAGTGGACGGGCAATAGACGTGCCGAGCAGGTACTCACCTTCATAAATCGTGTTCGCGCGAAACATGGGAAATACATAATCACGCGCAAACTCCTCGCGCAGATCTTCGATGTAGATTTCCTTGATGCCCATGGCCTCGGCCTTGGCCCGTGCCGGTTCAACTTCCTCGCCCTGGCCAATATCAGCGGTAAAGGTCACCACTTCACAGTCATAGGTCTCCTGAAGCCACTTGAGAATGACCGAGGTATCCAGGCCGCCTGAATAGGCAAGCACGACTTTTTTAACTTGCGACATGATGCTGCGCAAACTCCATGATCAGGTTGAACGAATAAGGTAAATCACTTCAGGAAAACGTGCAGGAAAACCTTCTGCCACTGCAAGTACCGGAAGTATACACAAGCCTTCAGGGTCAGAGCGACAATGGCAGCGTGCTGCCCGCCGGCAAGGCGGGCAGCGGGTGTTATTTCTTCCGTGCCTCGCTGCGGCGCAGTCGAGATAACAGCCGACGTGACATGTCACCAAACAGCTCGGTCTGGGTCGGGTGCGGATGTATCGCCATTGCAGCCTGATCCAGGGTCATCTCGCCGGATACCATCATGACCGCTTCACCGATTAACGTATCGGCATGTTCGGTAAGGAAATGCACGCCGATAATTCGATGACTGGCCTTGTCCGCCACGATCTTGATCAGTCCATCGGTCTCGCCGGTAATCATGGCCTTGGCATCGATACTCATTGGCGCCTTCACTTCAACCGGATCCAGGCCCTTGGCCTTGGCCTGGTCGACAGACAGGCCGACAAAGGCAGCCTGGGGTCGCGTGAAGATTACACCACAGTCCTTGCTCTCGTCATAAAACGCAGCCTCGCCGGTTATCGTCATGGCAGCGACTCGCCCCTGTTGACCGGCAGTATGTGCAAGCATCAAGCCGCCGATGACATCGCCCACGGCAAAGATATGCGGCACACTGGTACGACAGGTAGCATCGACCTTGATCGCGCCGTTCTCGACCGCGACGCCGGCCTTGTCAAGATCCAGTGGCTCCAGCACCGGCCTCTTGCCAGTAGCCATCACCACGTAGTCGCACTTGAAGCCGCGGTTCTTGCCGTCGCCATCTTCAAACGCCAACGTCATTTCCCCGGGTTTACCGGAAATCTTTTTCGCCTTTGCATTGGGCACCAGGGTTAAATTCTTTTCGTTCTCAAGCAGTCCTGCCAGGGTCTTGGCGATCTCCGGCTCAACCTCTTTCAACGGCCGGTCGGCCGCTTCGAGCACGGTGACCTTGGCACCAAAATCAGCAAAGATCTGCGCCATCTCAAGTCCGATCGCACCCGCGCCAATGATGCCCAGGCGCGCCGGCGCGTCCTTCAGGCCCCAGACAGTATCCGACGTCAACACACCCTTGCTGTCGGCGCCCTCTATTGGTGGTACGAACGGCGGTGCGCCGGTGGCGACAACGGCGACACCAAAGGTGATGGTTTTGGTTTTCTTGCCGTCGCCCGGCGTAGCACGAACATGGGGATCCTTGGTATTGCCGCCCGTATCCACCGCAATGCTGTGGTCGGAGGCAAATCGGGCAAAGCCCTGAATCACATCGATCTTCACGCCCTTGTCTGTTTTAAGCGCCATTTCACCGCGCGCTTCCAGCACGCCACGACGCGTTTCTTCCAGTTTCTTCCAGTTGAGTTCGGGCTTGTTGGTGTTCTTGACTCCCAGGCGTGCATCATGGGCACGATCGCGCATGCGATCTGCACCGGCGCGCCACGCCTTCGATGGTATACAGCCGCGCCACAGGCATTCACCGCCGGGGAATGGCGCATCATTGATCATCGCCACCTTGAGGCCATGCTGCACCAGGTCACGCGCGCAGTCTTCACCGCCAGGACCGCCGCCGATAACGACGACGTCATAGTCCCAGTCCCCCGTGGGAATGGCGGACTCACCCTTTTCCACAGCCTTCGGTGCAGGCGCGGCACCACTGATCCAGCCCGGATTTTCCACCAGCTCTTTGAAGGTGTTCAGGAATTTGGCGGCATCGGCACCGTTAACAATTCGGTGGTCGGCGGTAATCGTCACCGGCATGCCTTCCGGTCCGGCGGTGGAAATGGCAAAGATCGCAGACGTGCCCGGCGACGGAATGGCATCAAACAACGCCACCCCCATCATGCCCATGTTGGAAATAGTGAAGGTCGGGTTCGAATATTCTTCCGGCTTCAGCCGACGCTTGCGTGCACGATCCACCAGGTCCGCCCAGTCGGCGTTGAGTTCGGCCAGCGACCGGTGAGCCGCATTGCGTAACACCGGCACCACCAGTCCCATGCCTTCGGTTTCCACTGCCAGGCCGATATCAACCTGCTCGCGCTCGACAATGCGATCTTCATGTTGATAGACAGCATTGATTGACGGGTGTTTCTTGATGCCCATCGCGGCGGCCTTGGCGATGGCAACGGTCAATGACGCGCCGGCTTGCTTCGACGCAGCTTTCAACGCATCGGGTTTCACATTGATGGTGACACGGAACAGCGGCATGGAGAGCGAGTACTCCATGTTGTGCGCCACGGCCTTCTCCATCGCACTCATCGGGCGACCTTCGCCTGGCACCTGGAATACACGCTTGATGGATGTCTTCTGCGTTTCCTTGTTTAGCACGTCCGCCGCAACGATAACGCCACCCGGTCCGGTACCGTTGATACTGCTCAGGTCGATGCCGTGGGCGCCGGCAAGCTGGCGCGCATAAGGCGTCGCCTGGCCGGTAGTCGGACGTGGCGCCGGTGTGGCGCCATGCGGCATCGCCGGGATCTTGGTCTTGGCCTTGGGCGTACCTGCCGGCTCTGACTTCGGTTTTTCTTCTTTAGGGCCCGCAGCAATCGCGGTGCGCTCGCTTTTGATAATCTTGGATTTGTCGTCAACCAGGTAAGCAATGACTTCTCCGACGGGAATGACACTGTCGACTGCTGCCATCGGGCCGGAGAGATAACCTTCGCGGAATACCTCGACGTCCATCACGGCCTTGTCAGTTTCCACCGTCGCGACCACGGTACCGCGCGCAATATGATCCCCGATTTCCTTTTCCCAGGTCACCATGGTGCCCTCGGTCATGGTGTCGGACAGTTGCGGCATCTTTACCGGATGGGCTTCGTCGGGTGTTTCGTCCACCGGTTGGGCCGGTTCGCTTGCGGTTTCCGCTTCCGTCGCACCCGAACTGGCGGCAACCGGAGCACTATCCGCTGCGACCACCTCGCTCTCGCTGGCAACCAACAGGGCGATGGCGTCGCCGACGGGAATGACACTGTCGACTGCTGCCATCGGGCCGGAGAGATAACCCTCGCGGAATACCTCGACGTCCATGATCGCCTTGTCAGTTTCCACCGTCGCGACCACGGTACCGCGCTCGATGAAGTCACCGATATTCTTTTCCCAGGAAACGATAGTGCCCTCGGTCATCGTGTCCGAGAGCTGGGGCATTTTAATGATATATGGATCACTCATAGTGGCGCAGTTACTGTGCAGGGCGCGGGCCCCGCATGATTTCAATTAATTTAAGGAATAGACCGAAACTAGATCTTGCCCAGTGCCTTCAGCGCACCCTGGTAGACATCCTCGACATCGGGGATCGCCTCCTTCTCCAGCCGGGCGTTATACGGCACCGGCACGTCGGCGGCATGCACGCGAATCGGCTGGGCATCCAGTGCGAAGAAACAGTCTTCGTTGATGGCGGCCATGATCTCGGCACCCACACCAACGGGTGCTTCATCTTCTTCGGCAATGACCACGCGATGGGTCTTT
>Ga0209742_10001088_pt1 | contig 12995 bp, 9 predicted proteins | sample DeeMarSeWOR38_10_FD_187462 | JGI IMG/M metagenome (GOLD analysis project Ga0209742, IMG submission 187462) | Marine sediment microbial communities from White Oak River estuary, North Carolina - WOR-3-8_10 (SPAdes) (version 2) | ecosystem: Environmental > Aquatic > Marine > Intertidal zone >... | reverse complement strand
TGGCCGATAGCGGACCTGCAACACCCCTTCGCTCCAGTTACACCAAGGGGGATTTCCGAAAAATCCGGTAGTCCATATCCGGGAACAACGAATCCCGTTCGCTGACTGCGCGCAGATATTCGTGATCGTAGTTTCCACTTTCAACCATATCGACCAGGCGGTTGAAGCGATGGATATGCGTCTTGGTACGCCGCACCGCGTACTCAACACTGGTAGCCGTCTTCATAATAAAGGCCCAGTCGCTCGATTGGGCGAGCAGTAATTCACGCGCGGCCTGATCCAGCGCCCAGCGCTGATCACCGTCTGCATCAGGAATGCGCTGCGCCAACTGGCTGATGCGCTCGGCAGCAGCGTGCAGATACGGGTAGATCCAGTCATTGCTTCCGTTGAGCCAGACCTCGTTGTAGCCCCCTGCGCCCCAACTGCATTCAGGTGGTTGCACCGTTTCTAAATCACCAAATCGGTTCATGTACTCCCACGGCGTGATGGCTTCTACGTCTTGCTGGTCGCAGGCCATCTTGCGGAACAGGAAGTCGATCCATTGCGGGCCTTCGTACCACCAGTGACCGAAAAGCTCCGCGTCATAGGGTGCTACGACGATCGGTGGTCTATCCATGTACGACGACAAATGCTGAACCTGCAGCTGACGATTGTGTAGAAAGTTTCCTGCATGCTCGGCTGCGCGCTCACTGGCCCACTGCGGATGGTACGGCTCTTTCCAGTCGCCCTTGCCGGTAATGCGGTGATATTTCAGACCGGTAAAACACTTGATACCGTCGTGGAGCATGGCGTCGACATGCGGTGCCTGCACATCGAAACCGACGTCACGATAGAACTCGCGATAAATGGTGTCGCCGGGGTAGCCCTCCTCCGCCGACCAGACCTGCTTCGATGACTCGTAGTCCCGACCAAAGGCCGCGGGACCACCCGGAGTGCGAATTGGACGGTGCACGCCGTACTTCGGTGATGGGTTGGCATCGAGCACACCGTGGGAGTCAACAAAGAAAAACTCGATACCGAATTCCGCCAGCATGCGATCCACGCCCGGCGTATAGCCGCACTCCGCCAACCAGATACCCTTCGGTCGCCTGCCAAGAATTCGCTCATGCGTACGCACTGCCATCGATAGCTGCGCATACAAACTCTCTTCATCGGTTGCGAGCAACGGAAAAAAGCCGTGGGTGGCGCTACACGTAATAATTTCCAGGAAGCCGTGTTCCATTAACCGGCGGAATCCGCGCGTTACATCGTGCTGGTACTGGTCGACAAACTGTTCGCGCAGACGGGTAAAACGCTGCTGATAATATTGCACTACAGGGTGATAATACGGGTCGTCTTGTGTACGTTTGAGCTCGCCCTTGATACCCGCCAGTCTTTCATCGAGGTAACGGACAAAACGCTGTTGCAGCATGGGATCGGTCATCATCGACAACAGCGGCGGTGTCAGCGACATGGTGACGCGGAAGTGGATCCGGTCACGCTCCATGCCTTCGAACACCTCGAGCAATGGAAGGTAGGTTTCAGTTAACGCCTCAAAGTACCAGTCCTCTTCGAGAAAGCGTTCATATTCGGGGTGGCGTACAAACGGCAGATGCGCATGCAACACCAGAGAAAAATAACCCTTGGGATTCAATTTATTTCTTTATCCTTTACGCAGCATACCGCTGCTGCTGAGTGCGCCTGCTCTCGCAAGATCGTAGGAAGACGGTCCACCCATCACACCGGGCCTGGACACCTGGCCCAGCGGACCACTTTGCTGCACTTCCCGCTTGAAGTCTTCTACTCCGAGCGCCCAGTTAACACCCAACGAAGTGGGACTAAACAGTTTCGGCAATCGCACCGTACCGCGCCGTAGTGCCACAACGAATTCTCCACTGGTATTGAAATAGCCAAGCTGCAAATAAATCGAGTCTGCCGGCCAGCTCGGGTCGACATGAAAATAATGACTGCCATTGTCCGAATCTACCGACACTTCTTGCTTGATATAAAACTGCTGGTCGGCGAGTACGCCGAGACGCAACATCAGCGCCGCTTGCTGGCTCTGCCCGGGCTCGAGATGCCATCTGGCCAGCAGGACACCGGGCTTCTGCGACAGAAAGCTCAGCCGTGGCCCAGGTAGTGCCGGCAGGTTATCAATGTCTTCGCCCAGATCGGGTGGATACTGGCCACGAAGCGCCGCAGTCCCCGGGGGCACGGTAATAAACTTGGCGCTCTCGATGCGCTCCTCTTCATTCTCTTCGGTCAGATCGCGTGCAACGATCTCTGCTTTCGGTTTGGGCGCGGCGACGCTTCCGGGCTTTGCTGCTGCCGGCTTTTTCGCTGTTTTCTTCGCAACCCTTTTCGCGGCCTTGACCGGCTTGGCAACTTTTTTCGCAGCGACTTTCTTTTTCGCTTTGGTGGGCCTCGCTTTGCTTGCAGAAATCGCTTTCAATAATTCCTCTTTGCGCAAACCGGAGTAACCCGTGATGCCAAGACTCCTGGCAATCTCCTTCAATTCCTTGACTGTTTTCGTATTCATGATTGCCTCCGCAATACGCCTATCTTTATTCAGCAAAACTTGTACCGATTATCAGCAATCTCGATAAACGCTTGAATCACACCACCGCCACAAGAATACTCGCCTGGCATTATGTTCTTGTGGCAATCAATGTTCCATAAAGGTGCAGATACTGTTCTGCACTGGTGCGCCAACTGTAGTTTTTCGCCATGCCAGCGAGCGCCAATTGCTTCCAGCCGGCCTGTTCCTGATACAAATCAAGCGCCCGTTTAAGGGTTTCTACCAGTGCCGACGCCGAGGCCTCGGCGAAAACAAAACCGGTGGCGCTGCCATCCGCCAGGCTCCGGGGGCTGGCATCAACGACGGTATCGGCAAGTCCACCTACGCCGCGGACGACGGGAACCGTGCCGTATCGCAGGCTATAGAGCTGATTCAGGCCACAGGGTTCGAAGCGGGACGGCATCAGGAACATGTCAGCGCCAGCCTCGATACGATGAGCATGAGCCTCGTCATAACCGATCATGACCGAGATGTGTTGCGGGTATTTTAACATCAACTCCGACAAGGCGTGCTCGTACTCCTGCGCACCGGCACCCAGAGAGACGAACTGGAACGGCAATTGCATTTGTACCAACTGTCGCAGGGCTCCGATCACGAGATCGATGCCTTTCTGGCTGACCAGTCGACCGACCAGGCCCAGCAGAGGAATGTTGGCATCGACAGGCAGATTGGCTTCGCGTTGCAGCGCCAGCTTGTTCTCTTGTTTCCTGGAAAAACGGTCGGCGTCGTAATTGGTGACAAGATTTTCATCCGTTGCCGGATTCCAGACGGTGTCATCCACCCCGTTGAGGATACCGGTCAGGTGTTTCGATCGATGTCGCAGCAGTCCGTCGAGACCATTGCCGAACTCGGGCGTCTGGATTTCCGTAGCGTAGGTTGGGCTGACCGTAGTGATGTGATCGGCATAGACCAGCCCTCCCTTGATAAAGGAGAGCTGCTCATAGAATTCCAGGCCGTCGGCCGTCCAGAGTTTTTCCGGCAAATGCAGGGCCCCGAAACTGTCGCGACCGAATACACCCTGGTAGGCAAGGTTGTGGATGGTAAAAACCGTGACCGGGCGCCGGTCCGCGAGACTGATCAGCGCGGGCGCCAGCGCCGTCTGCCAATCGTGGCAATGCACGACCTCGGGCTGCCAACTCAGGCCAGTACTCCCGAGTCCCAGCAGGGTCGCGACCCGGGACAACAGCGCGAAACGCGAGGCATTGTCTGCCCAGTCCTTGCCATTGTCGTCGTGATAGGGATTGCCGGGACGGCGATACGACTCGGGGTGATCGACCAGCCAGGTAACGACGTCGGTACCCGGCAGAATCGTTTCCAGCAACTGAACATGGGCATTGCTCTCGGGCACGTATATCTCCAGAATCTTCTTCGGAGAAGCCACCCGGTCGAGCACTTGCTGGTAGGCTGGCAGCAACAGGCGAACATCGCACTGCAGGGCATTGAGCGCCGGTGGCAGGCTTCCGGCAACGTCAGCCAGCCCGCCCGTCTTGATCAACGGGTAGGCCTCACTTACCGGGAACAGGATTTTGTGCATGATGCAGTTTTACGCCAGCAGAACGGGTCCGGATTCTAAATCCTGAACGATTCTACGGCGAACTATTTTTTAATCTTTGAGATATGTCAGTACGGTTGTCATATTTTTTGATTATTTTGAATATTGTTTTACCCAACTTATAAAAAAGGAACCGGAGATGGCAGCCGCTAGACGCTACGTAAGCCGATTAACCCGGGACACCCTGGCGCTGATTCTCGCAGGTGGCCGCGGCTCACGACTGAAGGACCTGACCGACTGGCGAGCAAAACCGGGGGTACCCTTTGGCGGCAAGTTTCGCATTATCGATTTCCCACTTTCCAATTGCATCAATTCGGGAATTCGACAGATTGGCGTCCTGACCCAGTACAAGGCCCACTCACTGATCAAGCATATCCAGCAGGGCTGGAGCTTTCTGCGTGCCGAAGTCGATGAATTTGTCGAAGTCCTGCCGGCCCAGCAGCGCACCGAGCCTACCTGGTATGCCGGCACCGCCGATGCCATCTACCAGAACCTCGACATCATACGCTCCCACGAGCCGGAGTATGTACTCATCCTGGCTGGTGATCATATCTATAAGATGGATTACGGACCGATGATCGCCTTTCACGTCGAGCAGGAGGCGGATCTGACCGTCGGTTGTATCGAGGTGCCGATTCGGGAAGCGAGCGCCTTTGGCGTGATGAAAGTGGTTGAAGGTAGCCGCATCACCCGCTTCGATGAAAAACCGGAGCATCCCGAACATATCCCCGGCAACGACGAGCTCGCGCTCGCGTCCATGGGCATTTACGTATTCAACACCAAGTTCCTGTTCGAGCAGTTGATCAAGGATCATGACCAGAAAGATTCCATGCATGACTTTGGCCACAACATTATTCCATCGGTGATCGCGAACTATCGGGTGATGGCCTACCCGTTCCGTGATGTGCAGCGACAGCAAAAGGGCTACTGGCGTGATGTCGGTACGGTCGACGCCTTCTGGCAGGCCAACCTGGAGCTGACCGATGCCGTGCCGGAGCTGAACCTGTATGACACTGACTGGCCAATCTGGACCTACCAGGAACAGTTGCCGCCGGCCAAGTTTATTTACGACGAGGAAGATCGACTGGGGTTTGCGGTGAACTCGATGATCTCCGGCGGATGCATCGTCACCGGTGGAATTGTCCGTCACTCGCTGCTGTTCTCCAATGTTCGCGTCGGTTCCAATGCTCGCATTAACGATTCGGTGATACTGCCCGACGTCGATATTGGACGAAACTGCCGAATACAACGCGCCGTGATTGACAAGTTTTGCCACCTGCCGGAAGGCACCATTATTGGCGAAGATCTGGTGGAAGACGCCAAGCGCTACTACGTGTCACCTGGCGGTGTAGTGCTGGTCACGCCGGAAATGCTCCAGCAGGAAGTTCACCATGTCCGATAGCAAGCGCTTGCCGGTAGTGCTTTGCTGGCATATGCACCAGCCAGACTATCGCGACTGCAACAGTGGAATGTATCGGCAACCGTGGACCTACCTGCACGCGATCAAGGACTATGTCGACATGGCCGCCCACCTGGAAGCCAACCCGGCCGCGAAAGCCGTGGTCAACTTTGCCCCCGTATTGCTGGAACAGATTCACGATTACGCCACCAGCGTACACGGCGCACTGGAAAACCATGGTGCGATACCGGATCCGTTGCTTTCTGCACTGGCTGATCCCGCGCCACCCACCGGCCACGGCGCACAGGAAGCCCTGATTGCCGCCTGTTTGCGCGCGAACGAGGCACGGATGATTCATCGCTTTCCGGCGTTTGCGCGCCTGGTTGAACTCGCCAGGGTGTTTACTGCACAACCACATGCACTCGACTATGTCAGCGAGGATTTCCACGCGGACTTGCTGGTCTGGTATCACCTGGCCTGGCTCGGCGAGACGGTGCGACGCAATGATTCCCGGGTCAAGGCGTTGATGAAGAAGGAGTCTCACTACACCCTCCACGAGCGGCATGAACTGCTGACGATCATCGGCGAAATTCTGACCGGGCTCCTGCCGCGCTATCGCGCACTTGCCGAAGCCGGCCAGGTAGAGTTATCAATGACACCCTATGCTCACCCGATCGTGCCGTTGCTACTGGACCTGCACTGCGCCAGCGAGGCGATGCCCGAGGCGCCCCTGCCCGCAATAGACAATTACCCTGGTGGCGACGAGCGTGCCCGCTGGCATATCCAACGCGGCCTGGAATGCTTTCAGCAGCACTTCGGTTTCACGCCGAAGGGTTGCTGGCCGTCAGAAGGAGGTGTCAGTGATGCAACGCTCGCACTGCTCGATGAATTCGGCTTCAACTGGGCAGCCACGGGTGAGTCGGTATTGCACAATAGCGTCAATCGCCTGGGCGACCCGCAAGAAGAACAGCAACACTACCTGTTTCAACCACACCGAAGTGGCGAGGCAAAGACTGCCTGCTTCTTTCGAGACGATCGCCTGTCGGATCAGATCGGATTCGTTTACGCCGACTGGCACGCCGACGATGCCGTCGCCAACCTGGTGCATCACCTGGAAAGTATTGCTGACAGCTTTGCCGAGAAGCAGAAATCAGTGGTCTCGATCATCATGGATGGCGAGAACGCATGGGAATACTACCCGGAGAACGCCTATCACTTTCTCAACACTCTGTACGAGCAGCTCGCCAACCACCCGAGGCTGAAGCTCACGACGTTTACCGAATGCCTCGACGAGGTGACAGTCAATCACTTGCCACATCTCGTTCCCGGCAGCTGGGTCTATGGCACTTTCTCGACCTGGATCGGCGAGACTGACAAGAATCGCGGCTGGGAAATGCTGTGCGAAGCCAAGCGTGCTTTCGACGCGGCGGTCGACGCCGGCCTGGATGCCACGCACCTAGCTGAGGCCGAAGCGCAACTGGCGGTATGTGAAGGATCCGACTGGTTCTGGTGGTTTGGTGGTGACAATCCGGCCGAGGCGGTACGAGACTTCGATGAGCTTTACCGCATGCACCTGTCTCGCCTGTACCAGATACTTCGCAAAGAGCCGCCAGATTATCTCTCACACCCGTTCACCCACGGTGGCGGCCAACCGGCGCACGGCGGCACGATGAAGCGCGGGCAAGCCGGCGCATGACAACGGGCGCAACCCTCTTCACGCAGCGCCGTGCCGGCGTCGTGTTGCACCCGACATCGTTACCGGGGCCGCTGGCCAACGGGGACCTGGGGGATGCTGCCTGGCGCTTTGTCGATTTTTTACATGCCTCCGGTTTTAGCGTCTGGCAAATTCTGCCACACGGGCCCACCCACGAAGACCGTTCGCCGTATCAGAGCCTTTCGGTGCATGCCGGTAACCCACTGTGGATCAGCCTGGATCGACTGGTCGAGGCAGGCTGGTTGTCGAAACTTGAGTTGCCGAGCGCAAACCGGGAGTCCGATGACTTCCGTTACCAGCAATTGCGCCTGGCACATCGTGGTTTTGAATACGGTGCGGCCGATGAAGAGCGCCGGGCATACAGCGCGTTCCGTCAGGAACACGCTGGCTGGCTGGATGACTACGCCCTGTTCATCGCGCTAAGGGAGGAGCAGGAACATCGTTCCTGGCTTGACTGGCCAGAGCCACTGAAAAACCGTGATGACGCGGCACTGAAACAGGCCCGAACCCGCCTGACCAGTAGCATCGAGCAGGTTTGCTTTGAACAATTTATTTTCTATCGGCAGTGGCACGCGCTGAAACAATACGCCAACGAAAAAGGGGTGACATTGTTTGGCGATTTGCCGATCTATGTGTCGCTCGACAGCGCCGATGTCTGGTCACAACGCGAACAGTTTGATCTCGATGATTCCGGCTCGCCACGGACCGTCGCCGGGGTGCCGCCTGACTATTTTTCGGAAACCGGCCAGCGCTGGGGCAATCCGCATTACAACTGGAAACACATGCGTGCCGATCACTTTAGCTGGTGGCAGACACGGCTGGAGTCAACCTTCGCACTCTATGACCTGGTGCGCATTGATCACTTCCGCGGGTTTGAGGCGTACTGGTCGATCCCGGCGGAATCGGAAACGGCGATTGACGGGGAATGGGTGAAGGCACCGGGCGAGGCGCTTTTCGCTAGCTTGGCAAAAACGTTCGGTTCGCTGCCGGTGGTCGCGGAAGACCTGGGAGTGATCACCGATGAAGTCACGGCATTGCGCAAGCAGTTCGGCTTCCCCGGCATGCGTGTATTGCAGTTTGCATTTGACGGGACCGGCAGCAACCCTTACCTGCCCCACCAGCATGAAGTGGATGACGCGATCTATACCGGCACCCACGACAATGACACGACACTGGCCTGGTACAACGAACTGGACTCCACCGGGCGTGATCACGTACGCGAGTACCTGGGTTATCCGGAGGAAGCCATGCCCTGGCCGCTAATTAGAACGGCACTGGCATCGGTGGGTTGTCTGGCGATAGTGCCGATGCAGGACCTGCTGGGCCTTGGTGCCGGCAACCGCATGAACACCCCGGGTACAATCAAAGGCAACTGGCAGTGGCGCTTTGACTGGGCGCAACTGCCAGAAGGCCTGGCCGGGCGCCTGCATCACTTACTGATGCTTTACGGGCGCCTGCTCTGACCGTCTAGATCCAGATCAACCGCCCGGTTTCCAGCGGATGGCTCAGATGCTCATGCCACGGATGCATGCGTATCTGGAAGTACTGCAGGCCCGCGAGCCGCGGCAACAGATCCAGTTCAAACATATCTTCGCCCTGCTCGTTTTTGCCAGCCGACTCAAAGAAGTAGGTCGAATCAACCACCATTTCATTCATTTCTGATTGCGTACCGACAAGGCATTCAACCCGGACATCCTTCGGCGACAACCCGTTAAGATTGGCGGCGACCCGAATCGGCAGGGAATCACCGGCGTTGATCTCGGTGGGCGCGGTGTCGATCCGGTGCAATGAAACACCACCCCAGACTTCGGCAACCTTGTTCTTCCATTCCGCCAGCACTTTTGCCGGATTACCCTCGTCCTCAGCCAGCATGGCGTGCTGTCGCGATGCCGGGCCATAGAAGCGCTGGACGTAGTCCATCACCATGCGCTGCGCATTGAAGTGCGGCATGGTGGATTTCATGGATGCCTTCGACTTGGTGACCCAGCCTTCGGAATATCCGTGACCGTTTCGGGAGTAGTAAAGCGGCACGATCTCGTGCTCCAGGATATCGAGCAGGGTATGCCCCTCTTCCTGGTCGCGAAAACCAGGATCGTACTTGGGGCCGTGCGGCGTGATCGCCCAGCCGTTTTCACCGTTGTAACCTTCACCCCACCAGCCGTCGAGCACGCTGAGGTTGATAACACCATTGATGCCGGCCTTTTGTCCCGAGGTGCCACTGGCTTCCATCGGGTACTCCGGCGTGTTGACCCAGACATCGACACCGGTGACCAGCTTGCGCGCGAGACTGATGTCATAACCCTCGAGCAGAATGATCTTGCCTTCAAATTCCGGCTGGCGTGAATACTCGCTGATGGTACGGATCAGTTCCTGGCCCGGCACATCGCTCGGATGCGCCTTGCCGGCAAACATGATCAATACCGGGCGTTCCGGATCGTTGACGATACGGGCAAGTCGCTCGGGATCCGAGAACAACAGTAGTGCACGCTTGTAGGTCGCAAAGCGTCGGGCAAATCCGAGTGTCAGGATGTCGGTTTCGCCACTGGCAAGGTGCTGAATCAGCCGATCAATCTGGACGTCGCTACAGCCATTGCGTAAATGCTGCCGATGGGAACGTTGTCTTACATCCTCGAGCAACTCCGACTTCAACGTCTGCCGGATACTCCAGTAGTTCTGGTTGGGAATGGTATCAATACGCTCCCAATAGGCCTCACTCAGCAGTTCGCTGCGCCAGGTTCGATCGAAGCGCATATCAAACAGGTTGACCCATTCGCGCGCGAGGAATGTCGGGACATGCACGCCATTGGTGACATAGCTGATCGGATTCTCGTCGTAGGGAATCTGTGGCCAGATGTAGCCCTCCATGCGCGAGGCTTCGTGACCATGTATACGACTGACGCCGTTGTGAAAGCGTGAACCCCGCAGCGCCAGCGAAGTCATATTGAAGCCACCGTGATTGCTCGGGCTGTGGCCCATCGACATTAGCTCCTCGAGCGGAATACTGAGTTGTTCCGAATAGCGCTTGAAGTGGGCAGTAAACAATTCAGGATCAAAGATATCGTGACCCGCGGGAACCGGTGTGTGCGTGGTGAACACGGTTCCTGCTGCCGTCAGCTCAAGCGCACTGGCAAAGTCCATGCCCTGCTCAACCTTTTCCCGGGTCCGCTCCAGAATCTGGAATGCAGCGTGACCTTCATTGATGTGCCAAACCGTGGGCCGGTAACCAAGCGCCCGCAGCGCGCGTACGCCACCGATGCCGAGCACGATTTCCTGCTGGATACGCGTGCTGCGATCACCACCATAGAGCTGATAAGTAATACGGCGATCATCCTCGCTGTTTGCTTCGAGATAACTGTCGAGCAGGATCAGCGAGATGTGGCCGGCCTTCGCAATCCAGACCTTGAGCTGGACTTCACGCCCGGCCATGTCGACGGACACGTGGACTTCCTTGCCTTTGTCATCCAGCGCAGGAGTGATCGGCAGATCGTTGAAGTCAGTCGGAGTGAAATGAGCAATCTGGTTACCCTGACCATCGATGGTCTGGTTAAAGTAGCCGCGACGATAAAGCAGGCCGACGCCGACAAATGGCAACGACAGGTCGCTCGCGGCCTTGCAGTGATCGCCGGCAAGAATACCCAGGCCGCCGGAATAAAGTGGCACGCTTTCGTGCAGACCAAACTCGGCGCAGAAATAGGCGATCTGATCCTTTTCCGGATCGAGATGGCCGCTGACCTCGGAACGCATGGACTGACTCAGATAAACATCGTAAACCGTCAGCGCGCGATTGTAGTCTTCCATGAAGATGCGATCGTTGGCGGCCTCGTCCAGTAGATCCTGCGAAACCCGGCGCAAGAACAACTTGGGGTTATGGCTGCACTCCTCCCAAAGCCCACGATCCAGGCGAAAAAACAGGCCACGGACCTGTCGGTCCCAGCTGTACAACAGGTCATTTGCCAGCTCCTGCAGACGCGCAAGACGTTTCGGGAGTTTGGGCTGTACTTCAATGGTAAATCGTGTGGCACTCATGGGAATTAACTGCTTCTGAATTAGAGTTGTTGCGAAAGGGTAGCTGAAAGTATATCGAATTTATTGTCTAGAGTACGGGAATTTTATCTGCACTATTGTGGTGACCCGCACCAGTTTAGCACCAATGGACTACCTAGGCCGGTGGTCGACCCTGGGCAACTTTCAACCCGTAGCGCTCAATCAATTCACTGACCGGGACGCTTGTATGTTCATACAAATGGAAATCGTCGTGAACGACCCGTTGTTGCCAGACAACGATATCCAGATCAATGGTGCGTGGGCCATGGGTCTGGTCTCCCCGGGTGCGCTGTAGCCTTGCCTCGACGTTTTTCAGGTACTGGTTGAAAGCGTCGTAATCCAGGTCGGTTTCGATCAGCAACGCACCATTAATAAAGTCAGGCTGATTCGTCAGGCCGACCGGTCGGGTCTGGATCATGGTCGATTGCCCGACGAGCTCCTGTTCGGCACGCAGTATCTCTATCGCCTGCTCGATGTTCCGTTCCGGCTCAATGTTGGAACCAACGCTGACAATGGCCTGAAACTTCGACAATTTACAACCCCCTTTTCGTTCCAGCGCCGCAAGATCTTCTGCCGAATTTACGTTGATAAACGCATTGGCGCCCCCGGCAAATGCCACTTCTACCAGGCGCTGCTGCCGCAACCACGACTCCACCCGCCGCTCGCCGCTCTCGAGGTACGTCCGCAACCCGGGGGCAAGCGAGCAGCGAATCAGGAAAACGGTGAACTGGGCACGACTACCGTCGTGAGCCAGTGCAACATCAACATCATCGGCTTCCAGGGCCTCGAGCAATCTCTGGCACAAATCGGCAGGCAGGCACGGGGTGTCACACGGTACTACCAGCAGGTAATCGGTACTGACGAATACAAGCCCGCTATAGATACCAGCCAGCGGCCCCCATTCCTGGCCAATGGCATCGGCCAGCACCGGGAAACCGTATCGCACATAGGTGTCGCCATTACGGTTCGCACTGATCACGGTCGTGCCGGTCTGCTGCACAACCCTGCCGAGCACGTGTTCGATCAACGGTTTACCCCACAGGGAGATCAATCCCTTGTCCCAGCCCTGCATGCGCAGGCCCCGACCGCCAGCCAGAACCAGCGTGGTTACCATTCTTTGTTTTTTTATCTCATTCGGCATGTTCAGTGACTCGACATTGCGTTCCTTGACGCCCTTCTGCGGGCTACGTTAGTGTTAGCCGCCTTTTTACTCAAGCCCGCTGGAGCCGTTGTGCCAAAAAAGAGCACCACCAAGAGCACCACACCTGATTTTGAAGCCGCGCTGGCCGAACTGGAGAAGCTCACCGAGAAAATGGAGAGTGGCGAGCAAAGCCTGGAAGAGGCACTACAGTCATTTCAGCGCGGTGTCGAGCTTACCCGTATTTGCCAGAAAGGCCTTCAGGAGGCCGAGCAACGGGTGGAAAAACTTGTCAGGGAAAACGACGCCTTCCTGGTAAAACCCATGGATGACGATTCGGTCGACTAGTATCGCCGATACTGATCCCCGACCTTTCCCGCAGCACCTTGAGCTCACTTACCGACACCCTGCGCAACTATTGCGATCGCCTGGAACTGGCGCTGGCTGCACGCCTGCCGGAAGCACATTCACTGCCGAACCAGCTCCATGCTGCCATGCGTTACTCAACCCTTAGCGGTGGCAAGCGCATTCGCGCAAGCCTGGTCTACGCCACCGGCCAGAGTCTCGGCGCGCCGCTCGAAACGCTTGACG
>Ga0209742_10001087_pt1 | contig 13002 bp, 11 predicted proteins | sample DeeMarSeWOR38_10_FD_187462 | JGI IMG/M metagenome (GOLD analysis project Ga0209742, IMG submission 187462) | Marine sediment microbial communities from White Oak River estuary, North Carolina - WOR-3-8_10 (SPAdes) (version 2) | ecosystem: Environmental > Aquatic > Marine > Intertidal zone >... | reverse complement strand
ATCTATCATTGCGATGCGGTTCGGCGCGGTGCTCCCAATACCTTTATCGTCGGCGACATGCCCTTTATGTCCTATCAAAGCGCGCTGGAAAAAGCCGTTGAAAATGCGGGGCGCTTTCTGAAGGAAGCCGGCTGCGATGCCGTTAAGCTGGAAGGCGGGGTGCGGGTGGTGCCCCAGATCAAGGCCATCGTGGAAGCCGGCATTCTGGTGATGGGCCATATCGGTTTAACGCCCCAGAGCTCGGGCCAGCTGGGCGGTCACAAAGCCCAGGGCCGCACCCTGGAAACCGCACGGATCGTGATCGAAGATGCCCTGGCCGTTCAGGAAGCCGGCGCCCAGATGATTTTGCTGGAAGCCATCCCGCCGGAGGTTGCCGGCCATATCACCGAAAAATTAAGTATCCCGGTTCTTTCCATTGGTGCCGGACCGGACTGCGATGGCCAGCTGCTGATCGTTTCGGATATGATCGGTCAGTTCCAGGCCTTTACCCCGAAGTTTGTTAAAAAATACTGTAATGTGGCGCAAACCGTCACCAACGCCATGAAGCAATATGTCGCCGAAGTCAAAGCCGGAAAATTCCCTGAAGATGATCATTGTTATCACATGATTGCCGGCGAGAAGGAAAAGTTTGACGCCGAATTTAAATAACTCCTGGCCGCGGGTTTCTGGCTGTTTGCAGCTGGTCTCTGGCTTAGCCAGCAGCAGGAAGCCAGCGGCCATTAGGAGGATATGATAATGTCCGATTTAAGAAACTTGCTGACAATTTCAGACAGCCGTCTGGCGGAAATCAATGCCTTTTTAACCGATCCGGGCAATGAACTCATCAGTGAATTACTGGAAGCCATCAATGAATTCGGTGGTCCGCAGAAGATTAACCGCAAAGCGCAAGAAGCCGCAAAACTTGAAAATTTGATGTCTCGACTCAAAGAAGCCAAATCACCCTATGTCGAGAATCTGAACTGGCTCATCGAACAGCGGGACAGCGGAGCGTTTGTTTCCATGCCGGACTATTACCGTCGGGTGTTGGGAGACAGGGCCGAATCGACAAAGATCGATCAACAAAATGCCGTAACCCTGGAAATCAGCGCCCTGCAGTATTTCCCCTGGCTCATTGCTGAAGCCCGCCGCAGCATAGAAAAGGGAGAATTAATGCCCGGCCGCTATATCCGGGTGCGCAATATGGCGGAACAGGAAACCGACAATGGCGATATCATGGCCACCGCTGCGGCCATGCGGATCATCGGCGCCACCTATGTGGAAACGCTGGATACCAAAGGAACCGACGGTTCCAACATCCACCTGGGCGGCCCCGAAACGATCACCGGATATTTCGGCGGGGTGGGGCAGCCCAACGAATACCCCATCAAATGGGTCAAAGAATACCTGAAATTTTACACCACCTACGGTGTGCGGCAGGTGCTCAACATTAACCCCGGAACTGTACTGGTGGGATATCTGCTCCACAAACTGGGAATCAATAATGAGTTTAAGATTTCCGTGTTTATGGGAAATGACAATCCGTTTTCGATTCTGTGGACCTTGACTACCGCCCGGCTTTTTTCGCGCGATGACGGCACCACTTCCTTGATCGGATTTAATCTGTCCAATTCGGCTAACAACGAAACCATTCGCAAAGCCGCCACCATCCGCAAAGCCCTGGGGCTCGAGGAGGTCGTCCGGTTTGAACATCACATTACCGAAACCTGGAAATCCATCGTCCGCCAGCCCTATAACCGCAGAGACGAGCTGGTCGAAATTGCCCGGGAAGTCCCCAACATTTCGGCCAAGCATGAAGGCGGTGAAGTGGACATTGAGCCCGGCCTCAAGCATCCGTCCGACATACTGGACTACTTTATGGCAAAAAGTGATGTGGACAAACAGGGATTGATGCCGGCCTTAGAACAAAATTATATTGAAAAGCACCGATCTGTAAACCTGACCGCCGATGCTTTAACCCGGGCCGGCATCGGCGTTGTGTCCGCCAGCGAGCTTCATAAGGCCTCTTGATAAAAGCAGGTCATTGTTCAAGATCAAATTTTACCACGAAGATCACGAAGGCCACAAAGCATGACATCTAAATCTTTTCTGGTAACCTTCGTGCATCTTCGTGCGCTTTGTGGTGATTGACCTACGGGTGGACAGGCAACCATGCTAAACTTGTTGCGATCCGGAACTTAATCGCCAAAGGGCACTATTTATGTCATTTAGCGAAATCCTGTCCTTGCCCGTTGTGGCATTTATGGCCTTTTTTTTAAAAGGCATTGCCGGCATCGGCGTCAGCACGGTAGCCGTGCCGATCTTATCACTGGTTATCGGCGCCAAACAGATCGTTGTTTTATCATCCATCGTGAATGTCGTCGGCGGCCTGGTCATGTACAGAATCGACCCTCAGCCGGCCAGTCGTCGGTATTGGTGGCCCATCGCCATCCTGATGATTATTGGGGCCGTGGCAGGTGGCATTACGCTGAAATTCACTCCTTTGAAAAGCTTCGAAAAAATTTTGGGATTCGCGATTTTGGCTTCCGGGATTTGGTTTATCATCTGGCGGGGGAGACAGAAATCAAATACTTTTTTGGAAAAGCTGCCGGAAATGGTTCGCATCAAAGATTGTGTGATTGGCTTTCTGGGCGGATTTTCGGGAGGTTTTGTCGGAATCAACTCCCCCATCTTCATCCTTTATTTCGGCAGCTATCTGACCAAGGGCCCCATGCGCCGGCTGTTGGTTCTGATTCTGTTGCCTTCCGCTATTTCACAAGTCGCTACATATACTTCGCTGGGTCTGATGAACAGCCAGATTGTTTTGTACGCTCTGGTTTCTTTGCCCGGCTTGCTGCTGGGAATCTATTTTGGAAACCGCACATTTTGGCGAATATCAGAAAAAATTTTCGGTACTATCCTGGGCGGCGTCCTTATTTTGCTCTCATGGGGACTGATTCTTTAAAATTTAACCTGATCCTTGCCCTTTAGGTTCAGTATTTTACGGGCTTCATCCGCTGTGGCCGGCTCCAGATCATGCTCTTTGGCGATGCGCACGATTTTTTCAACCTGTTCAGCGCTGCTTTTCGCCAGGACCCCTTTTTGCAGGTAAAGATTATCCTCGAGTCCAACCCGTGCAAAACCGCCCATCAAAAGCGCAGCATTGCACATCTTAAATTGATTCCTGCCGGCGGCGCAAACCGACCATACAAACTCATTGCCGATAATCTGGCGGGCCGAATTGCATAGGAATACCAGATTGTTGACGGTTGCCTGCATGCCGCCTAATATTCCCAGGACAAATTGCAGGTAAATGGGTTTTTTGATTTTCCCATTGCTCAGCAAAAATTCGATATTACGTAACATCCCGGAATCATAAATTTCAAATTCAGGTTTGGTATCTTCCTCGCTGAAAAACTGGCTGAACTCTCGCAGCGTTTTAAACGTATCTTGTTTAATGGCGCCGACACCGCCATCGCGCGAGAAATAAAGGAATTGAAAGCTGTCTATTGCCAATGCACCATTGGAAGCCCTGCAACCGGAGACCGAAAATAAGGAATACGCGTTCCACGCAGGCTGCCGATGTAGGCTGTTTTGAGATCTGCTCCGCCAAAGGTAACACTGGCAAACCAGGGGGCAATCGTGCCGCCGGCGGTCAGCATGTCATCGGGCGTGACACGGTTATTGACAAAAGCCTCTTCCAAGGCAACCGCAGCTTCTTCATTGGTGTCATCGAGAATAACATGAAAGTCCCCATCCGGGGTAATGGCAAACACTTGATCAACCATCACCAAAGTGCCCCATAGATTGCCGTGAGCATCAAACGCAATCCCGTCCGGGAATCCATATTTGCCCAGCTTGGAGGGCCCGTAGATCTCCCGATCCGTCAACGAACCATCCGGTTGCACCCGCATTCTGGAGATACGCTGGCCGCAGGTTTCAACGATATAAAGATACTCCTCTTTGGCATCCAGTCGAATTTCGTTGGTAAACCGAAAGCCGTCGGCAACGATCTGCAGCCCTCTCTGATCTGCCAATGCGACATAGCCGTCGGCAATCTCGGGGCTGATTGCGGTCATCCAATTTTTGATACGGGTCGAGATTGTCAGCCAGATCCGATTTTTGCGGTCCCGCAGCACGAAATTCACCTTGCCGATAGGCTCCCCGTCAATGCTGTCATAGAGCAAACGGGTTTGACCATCACGCGTCATCACTTCAAGCACATCGGTTCCGAAATTCGATATCAGGATGTCACCGTTCTCGGCAAATGCCAACCCGTTGGGCAAAGTCCCTTCAGTAAAGCGTCTGGCGTCATCGTCAACTCTCGCAAAAGATTCATCAAAGGATTGGGTGACAATCTCCTGGCTGCCGTCAGGCAATATTTTAACCACACCACCCCGTGCATCTGCCGACCACAGCGTGCCATCCGGTTCCGCCAGAATACACTCCGGACGTTGCAAACCCTGTCCGATGTAATGGATGTCGGCCGGATCAACCTGAAAATCGAGAATTGGATTCTTTTTCATGGTTCTATCCTCAATTCGCTTTTAATACCTTTGAGTTTATTCATACGAAAGCGGCATCGATCATTTTTAAAAAATTCCATGATGCCGTTCGGCAAATAAATGATGACCCCGATAAACAAACAGCCGTAAATAATTCTGGCGAGTTCAGCCTTGACAAAGGTAGAGAGCCCTTCATTGATCAGCGTCAGCAAAACGGCTCCGATAATCGGGCCCATCAGCGTGCCGCCTCCGCCAAATAAGGCCATCAGCACGATTAAAATTGAAATCATCATGTCAAACACGATATCGGTGTGAATATAAGTCAGATAGTAGGCATAGATACCGCCTGCCATTCCCGGGCAAAATGCAGAAAGCGCAAATGCTTGCATCTTTAGCCGGGGAGCATTGATGGCCATTGTTTGAGCCACCTCTTCGTCTTCTTTTATGGCCCGCAGTCCGGCACCAAATTTAGAGCGACCGGTCCAATACGACAATGCAATCGATAAAACCATGGTTACCAGCATGGCTTCAAATAAAATGGCTCGAATCGTTTCAATGGGCAGTTCCGGAGATTTCAACCACAATCCCTCCGGTCCCCCCAGGATATCCAGATTCTTGACTCCCAGATCCACGACAAAGGCAAAACACAGCGTTACCACCGCAAAGTACGGTCCTCTGAGCCGAAGGCATGGATAGCCGACCGCTATGGCAACCAGCATGGCCACAAATCCGGCCGGTACAGAGGACAGTATGGTCCAAAAATGTGAAAGGTGTAACCCTTTCGCTATCAGCGCAGTGGTGTAAGCACCAATGCCGAAAAAAGCAACGTGCCCAAAAGAGAGATAACCCGCATAACCGCCGATCAGGTTCCAGGAAGTTGACAGAGAAACAAACATGCAAACGATAAAGAGCAGGGATACAAAATAGACCGGCACTCCTATCCAGGGGAAAACGGCCAGGCAAGCAAGTAGAACAGTGATCACGGCGAATATTCGTCGGCTTGATGAAGAAATCATAATCAAACCTCGCTTTGAAATAAACCCTGTGGTCTAAAAATTAAAATGATCATGAGCAACCCAAAGGTCAGAAGGTTAACCCACTGATAGGGCAGGAAAGCCAGCGACAAACCCGTGATCACGCCTACAATCAAGCCGGCTAAAGCAGTGCCCAGTACATTTCCGACGCCACCGACGATAACCACCAGAAACAAATAAATCAGCCAGAGATTATGAGTATGGGGATCAAACGTGTATAAAAAAGCCATGCAAATCCCGCCAGCTCCAGCCGAGGCAACCGCCAGGCCAAAGGTAATCATGCTGATTCTGGTGAGATTCACTCCGTAAAGTTGTGCAGCCTCGGGCTGCTGCCAAGCGGCCCGGACCGCTTTACCCGTGTAAGTTTTTTTGAGAAAAAATTGGATGATTAAAACACCGATCACGGCCATAAAAAATCCGGCTAACCTCGGATATTGAAAATAGAACGGCCCCAGGACGAAAACTTTGCTGGTGTAACCGGTGGTCATCACTCGTGGATCCGGACTCCAGATCAGCAGCATCAGGTTTTCCAAAATAATGGCAATGCCAAAAGTCAGAATCATGGAGGAAACGATCACTTCCTTGGCCTGGGTGATGGGTGCAATTAGAAACCGGTAAATAAAACATGCAATCAAAAATAGAAATGGAATGGAAATCACGACGGACAGAATGGGATCGATCCCCAGCCACTGCAAGAGAGAGTGGGCCAGAAAGGCAGCGAGCAACCCGAAGGCCGCATGCGAAATATTGATAACCTTCATGACCCCCCAGGACAAAGAAAACCCGATGCCCAGCAGGGCATAGACCGATCCCATCATAATGCCGCTGAACAATGATTGTAAAACAAGTATGGTATTCATGAATCGCTTCGTTGCGCCAATTGACTGTCATGCTTTTGAGGTGCGACTTGAGATCCGCTGAACCACCGACCGTCGCAGGTTATTCAAGCGGGGCGGGCGGGCTTGAGGTCGGCGGCAAGGTCAAAAGAATTCATTTGCTTCAAATCTCTTGCCGCCGATCTCCGGATTGTCATTGAGTGGCATCCATAAAGAAACCTGCCTTATTTCCATGCGGGCTTCGGATACACCGGATCATGCGTTCTAACCGCCTTGGGCCAGACCAGCTCCACCTGACCGTTAATTACCTGGGTGCAGAAATCTATGGGCTTTGGCAGGCCTTTTTCATCAAAATTCATCGGCCCGGCAATGGTATTGACCGTACTGGATTTAAGCCAATCTCTAATTTCAGTCTGATCGAGACTGCCGGCACCCTCAACGCCCTGGGAAAGGGTCTGCATCCAAGCATAGCCAAAGCCAAAATACAGCGGATAGCCGTCCAGGTTATATTCTTTTTTCACGTAAGCATTTAACCTATCATTGCCGGCATAGTTCAGCCTGTTATGCAGGGAGGTGCCGCTGAAGACAAAATCTCCATCTTTACCGAGTTCTTTCACCCATGATGGAATGACCGAACCAACGCCTTGCAATATGGCCTTGGGTTCATAATTCAACGCTTTGGCCGCCCGGATGGTCATTACACCGTCGGCAAAAAAACCGTTAGAGAACAGAATATCACAGTTCATCTGTTTGGCCTTGAGGATCAGGGGCGTGGCATCCGGCAGGGGAAGATTGTACTTTTCGTTAATGGCCAACTCGACACCCAGGTCCTTGGACATTCGGTTTATGGAGTCCATTAAGGATGCTCCGATCGGGTTATTCATGGTGTATACGGCTGCTCTTTTGGGGCGCCGGTCGGCGGGTACCGTTTTTAGCCATTGATAAAATCCTTCATACCACCATTCACCCATCAGCGGGGGACCGCCGATGGAATAGGTGTATCCCTGCTCAAAACTCTTCATGTGGCCCCCCATGGACACATAGACGTATTTGTGTTTCTCGGCCAACGGCATCACGGCCCGGGCGGCGGTTCCCGGGTACCCGCCGAAAAGCAAATCCACCTTATCCACTGTAATTGCTTTTTCGGCAAAGGTGACCGCTTTTTTGGCATCCGATTCATCGTCATAGATGATAAATTCCACTTGGCGGCCGAGCAGTCCACCCTGAGCATTGATTTCACTCGCCCAGTACTTCATGCCTTTTTCAATCCATTTGGCTGTTTCGGCAAACCTGCCGGTCAACGGTAGCGATCCACCGATGACGATTGCTTTCTGCTGGGCCACAGCTGCCTGGCCAAACATTAAAACGGCTGCAACGATCAGGACAAAAATTAGCGGTTTTTGAGCTGTCGTGTTTTTCATAGCGTCCCTCCTTTTTCTAAGGTAATCGATTGTTAAAGACCTAAATAGGCTTCTTTAATCCGGGGATCATCCAGCAGTTGTTGCGCTGGACCGGCCAAGATAATTTTCCCGTTTTCAAGCACATAGGCATGGTGGGCAATGGAAAGCGCGTGTAAGACTTCCTGGGATATTAAAAGCATCGTGATCCCGCGTTGATTCAGATTTTCAATCACGCGAAAAATTTCAGCTGCCATCAGTGGCGCCAGCCCCAGCGACGGTTCGTCGAGCATCAATAGTTTCGGACCCGCCATAATGGCCCGGGCGACCGCAACCATTTGCTGTTCGCCTCCGGAAAGTCTGCCTGCTATTTGGCGGCGCCTTTCAGCCAGGCGGGGAAAGATATCAAAAACAACACGCAAATTTTCAGCAATATGAGCTCTGGCAGTTGGAAGATATGCCCCCATCTCGAGATTTTCTTCAACCGTCATCTTCGAGAATAATTTGCGGCCTTCGGGCACCTGAATAATTCCGCCCTGGCAAATCATGTCCGGCGAGGTTCCTGAAATTCGAATACCCTGCCACATGATTTGACCTCCGGTTGGAAGTATCAATCCGGAAATCGTATTTAACAAAGTGGTTTTCCCTGCCCCGTTTGATCCGATGAGTGCCACCAAATCGCCCGCTTTAATCTCTAGCGAAACCCCCCGCAACGCCCGAAGTTCTTCGTAGTGAACCACCAGATTTTCAACGGTCAGCATAACCCGCTCCCAGATAGGCTCGAATGACTTCGGGCTCATTGGCGACGGTTTCCGGATCACCGTCAGCAATTTTATTTCCATTGTGGAGCGCCATCACCCGCGAACAAGTACCCATAATCGCCTTCATTACATGCTCGATCATGAAAACCGTTATATTGAATTCATCCCGAATTCTGAAGGTCAGTTCAATGGCGCCTTCGATCTCCTTGCGGTTGAGTCCTGCAAAAACTTCATCCAAAAGAATGATCTCCGGGTTTCCGGCCAGGGCCCGGGCCACCTCAAGCCGTTTGCGGTCTTCCAAGGCCAGTTTGCCGGGAAGAAAATGGGATTTATCAGCCAGCCCGGTAAATTCCAGAATTTCGGCAGCTTTTTCTGCGGCCCTTTGCGGTTCATCGATATCCGTTCGACCATACATTACACCGATAGCAACGTTTTCAATCAGGCTCAGATCCATCAGTGGCCTGACGATTTGAAAGGTGCGCCCGATTCCCATTTGAGCAATTTTATAAGGCGGCAGTCCACTGATCACCTGACCTTCAAATGAAATACGGCCGGATTCCGGTTTGTACAAACCGCAAATAACATTAAAAAGGGTGGTTTTCCCCGAGCCATTGGGACCGATGAGCCCGACGATATCGCCCCGCCGAACCTCAAAATCGACATTCGACAAAGCCAGCAACCCGCCGAATCGTTTGGTGATTTTGGTACCTTGCAACATCGCGCTATTCTTCAATGATGGCAACCGGCCGAGCCCAGCCGGCGCTGGCCCCTTTGATCTTGACCGGAAAACAGCAAACGGTAAATCCATGGGGCCTGCCAATTGCAGATAAATTGGCCAATTTTTCCATGTGACAGTATCCGATTTCGATACCGGCAAAATGTGCTTCCCAGATCACTTTCGGATCACCGCTCTCTTTAAATTCTTTGGCCTGGAAGGGCAGTGGTCGATCCCAGCTCCAGGCATCGATTCCCACCACCTTCACCCCTTTTTCCGTCAGGAACAGGGTGCTCTCTCGGTCCATGCCGGCGCCTTTAACAAGATATTGCTCGGTGCCCCAGGCCGCATCGGCTCCGGTCTGCACCAGGACAATGTCGAGGGGCTTTATTTCGTAATGGATTCGCGCCAGTTCATTTTTAACGTCTTTCACCGTAATCCGCTCTCCATCGGGTTTGTGGCGAAAATCCAAAACCACGCCGTCATTAAAACACCACTCCAGTGGAATTTCATCAACGGTCAAAGCGCGCTGGCCTTTGTCCATCGTCGGGTGATAATGATAGGGGGCGTCCAGATGGGTGCCGGTATGGGTGGTCAGGGTAATAAACTCCACCGCCCATCCCAATCCCCCGGGCAGCTGTTCCTTTTTTACGCCCGGATAGAAATCCTTCATCTGTTCGGCACCCCTGGTATGATCAACGTAATCGATCTTCGGGATCATCATGGCGGGATCACTGGGCAGTTCCGGTTCAATGCTGATGCTTAAGTCAACAAAACGTTTAGCTGTCATAAAACCTCCTCTTTTATCCGGGCCGGTAATGAAAAACTGCAATGGAGGCTACCCGGCCCATCTTGCCGGCTCAATTAAAGGGGCCGATCAGCAAATAATGCGAATTATGGATGAATAAAGATGTTGAAAAAGACTGCGTATCTAACGGATACGATTTCGGATAGCGGAAATTTCGCACCGTGCTCTGTCGGGTAAGCCTACGGACACGAATTGCGTGGAGCTGAATTTCAATGGATAATTCATCTAACAGCGCGATGGTATTTGTCAATGAATTTTTGATTTAAATCAATGCCTACAGAGCGCTGATTTTATATATGTCACGAAGAAAGATTGGTTTAAAAATATATGGGTGCATAAATTCAAATGTCGACAAATCCAGTCCAAAACAATATTCAAATCTATCGTAAAATTATCCAGTATCTTTTTCTGGCCGTAATTGTCCTGATCGGCGTGCAGTTTTCCCTTTTTGTCAGCCAGCTGGAAAAAGGGTTGCTGCCAACGACGACCCGGCCACCGGGGATTGAAGCTTTTTTGCCGATCAGTTCCCTGATCAGCTTCAAATACTGGCTTGCCACCGGCATTTTTAATCCCATCCATCCATCGGGTTTGATCATCTTTTTGGTTATTTTGTCCACTGCCATTTTGCTAAAACGCGGTTTTTGCAGCTGGGTGTGTCCATTCGGACTGCTGACCGAATATTTGAATAAGCTTCACCGGCTGATCTTCAGAAAAAACATCCGCCTGCCTCGCTGGCTGGATTATCCGCTGCGCAGTTTAAAGTATCTGCTGCTATTCTTTTTTATCTGGGCCATCATCATCAAGATGACTGTCCGCGACCTGGATTATTTTATCTACAGTCCCTACAACATGGTTGCAGATATAAAAATGCTGCACTTTTTCACAAATATCTCTGCTTTCGCGTTCTGGGTGCTGGCGGCTTTACTGGTTTTATCGATTTTAATCCGCAACTTCTGGTGCCGTTACCTCTGCCCCTACGGCGCCCTTTTGGGCGGACTCAGTTTTATCAGCATCTTTAAAATCCACCGCAACGAAACCACCTGTACCCAGTGCCGGCAGTGCACGCGCACCTGCCCGGTGGATATAAAAGTCCACAAGACCACCGGCGTCATCTCTGATGAATGCCATGGGTGCTTGAAATGCGTCGCTGTCTGTCCCGAAAAAAACACCCTTTACATTTCGGCAGCCAAAAGATCCGGTATTTTAAATCCGCTGCTCTATGCGGCCGTCATCTGCCTGCTCTTTGTCGGTGGTTCGGTTATCGGCAGATGGACCGGACACTGGCAGAGCAGCATTTCAAATTACGAATACTCCTTTCATGTGGCCCATCTGGGCACACCGTTTTATCAGCACAACCGCGGTCAGGTCCCGGTTTACAATAAACAGGCCTGGATGAAGATGATGGAGAAAATCAAGGAGACCAAGAGTGCCTGGCGCAAGGGGCAACGACTGAAAGATTAGTGCTGAGCGATGAGGACTGAGCAAAAAAGCCTGCCTGCCAACCGATCATTTCAACATGGCTTGTCGGTTTCAGCCATGAATCGTCCTCCTGGGACCATGAGCTGTCGTTTTCCGCCATGAGCTGGCACGGCCATTTTAATCCTTTTCCATTTCGATATACCTCAGTCCTCAGCACTTAGTCCTCAGTCCTATCTTTTGAGACCTGACACCCGAAACCTGACACTTATTTTTTAGAGATTATCCAGCAGGGCCCATTCGACAAACTGATAATCCACCTCCCATGAGTGCTCACCGTATCCGCCGGCAGTCACATAGGCGCGCGGAATCCTCAGGGCTTTTAACAAATGATATACGAGATGATCCCGATCCTTTAACTGCCTCAAAGATAGTTTCAGCTCCGCGGTGGAAGGAAGTTCATCTTTTTCATAGGGATCCGACCCGGCCAGGACAATTGCCAGATCCGGCGCCCCGATTCGACTTAGTTTTTCAAGACCCTCCTGCAATTTGGCGACATAGCGATGCTCCTCGCCTGCAGCAACCGGAATATCGATGTCGCTGGGAACAAACGACGGATTTGGTCGGCCCTGGCGATCATAGGCTTCGCCATCCAGCGGCCAGCCACGGGCCATATGAATGCTAAGGGTCGTTATCGAGCTGTCTTCCCGGGTCAGCACCGCGGTTCCATCTCCTTTGTGGGCATCCAGGTCGATGACCCAGGCGGTGCGAATCAAATTATCAGCCTGCAGCTTGCGCAGGGCAATCACGATGTCATTTACCATGCAAAAACCTTCGCCATAATCTCTTTTTGCATGGTGCATACCGCCGCCAAAAGCGAAACAAAATCCTTTTTCAAGGGCCACGCGGCAACATTGCACGGTTCCGGCCACCTTAAAAAGCAGACGCTCAAAAAGCTGGGTCAGGGGAACGGTGGCATTAGCCGGATTGTAGCGATAGTAGCGACCGCTTTCATCAATCAGTTCGAAGGTCCGGATAATCTCATCTTCCAGCCCATCTGAGTATAGCCGGCCCACATATTCAGCGGAATGCACCCGCAGAAGATCTTTGCGGCTGATGGTTTCATTGATGCTGCTGATATGCCACCGATTGATTTTTGGACCCAAAATTTTATGGCCCTTCAACTTCTCAAAGGTACGCGCTGCCCGGCTGCGGTGGATGGGAATTTCAATGCCGAATTCCGTCACGCCTTCTTTTAAGTTCTGGTCATAGATAATCATATCACTATCAGGTGTCCCGTTTTTCGAGTGTTCAGGTGTCAATTTTCTGGCTACTGGTCTCTGGTTCCTGGCCAGAAGCAAGAAGCGAGAAGCCAGCGGCCAGAGCCTGAATTCTGGCACCCGCAACCTATTTGAGATCGCTATGAACAAAAAGAACCTAATACCTAAATAGGGTGCAAACAACCTTCTTTTGACAATCCTGCAAATTTTATTTATAGCAAATAAGAGTGAAAGGAGGCCCACATGCCGGATCAGGATAAAAAGAATGCGATTC
>Ga0209742_10001086_pt1 | contig 13023 bp, 9 predicted proteins | sample DeeMarSeWOR38_10_FD_187462 | JGI IMG/M metagenome (GOLD analysis project Ga0209742, IMG submission 187462) | Marine sediment microbial communities from White Oak River estuary, North Carolina - WOR-3-8_10 (SPAdes) (version 2) | ecosystem: Environmental > Aquatic > Marine > Intertidal zone >... | reverse complement strand
AAACCCGCAGGTGCACCCTGTCGAACGCGAGCCCCGCATAGAATCACGCACTTAGAATGGACGACGCGATAGCTCAGGAGCCGAGACGCCTCGGTATGAGCAGCATTCGCGACCGGAAGTCCGGGACCCGTTCGTGTTGCGTCGCGACAGATCGTCGCAACCGGCACGAAACGTTTCGTTCAACGTTCCGGATCCTGCAACCCGTGCTCGCGCATCTTGCGCCAGAGCGTAGAGCGGCTGATCCCCAGTTCCTTGGCGGCGCGCTCGCGCTTCCAATGGTTCTTGCCGAGAGCGCGAAGAAGCCGGCGTCGCTCGGTGTGGTGGTACTCTCGACGAGTGCGGTGGCGCGAAAACGCCCGGCAGCGACCTCCTCTGCCAGCGGCCCGCGGCGCAGCGGTCCGAACCGGGCCGCGTGCGTGACCGCAATCTCCGTCCGCGCATAGCGGCTCGCCAGCGCCGCCGAGGAGCCGCGCCCGAGCAGGAACACGTCGCCGGCGGTGGCACCGTAGAACAGAACCGCGGAGAGCAGGTCGCCGCCGCGGAGTGCCGCTGCGGCCTGGCCGGAGTAGTACCAGCCGGGAATGGCGTTGAGCGAGGCCGCTCCGAGCCGCGTCCAGGCGACGTAGGACCCGGTGGCATCGACACCTGCCATCCCGGTCCCGTGCCCGAGACCGTTGCACGCGGCGGCCGAGCCGTCCTGCCCGCAGGGGTCGCGCTCGGCCGCGGATGCGACCTGGCCCGCGCCCGGACCGAACCAGTTCAGCGAGATCGCCGGAGGCGCATCCCGCAGCGCCGTCACCGTGACGCCCTGGCAGGACCCTCCCGGCGCGCGCAGGCACTCCACCTCCTCGCCGCCGCTGGGATCCACGACCGACAGCGGACGATTCCACGCGTACGAGTAGCGATTCAGGTCCTGCGCGTCGAACGGCGCATGGATGGAGGGATCGGCGCTCGTGAAACGTCCGAGCACCGGATCGTAGACGCGCCCGTTCAGGTGGATCAGGCCCAGGTGGTCGAGTTGCTCCTGGCCGGTATATCCCCGTCGGGTCGTGAAGCCGATCGCGGCGAGGTCGGCCTGCGAGGGGGCCCCGGACCAATCCGCCCCACGCCTCTTCCCGAAGGCGTCGAAGCTCTGCGCCACGTCGACGGTGGATGTCGTCCCGCGGACCACCTTGTCGACGCTGCCGAGGTGATCGGTCAGCAGGTAGTGGGTGCGCGGGGTGCCGCCCGTGCTGTCGCGAACGACCAGGGCGGCGAGCCCCGTGGGCGACTCCACGTAGTGCTTCCAGGCCGTCACGCCGGAGCGCGTGACCTTCTCGAGCCTTCCCCCGACGTAGAGCGTGGTTTCCGTGGTGCCGGCATCGCGGGCGACCTGCTTCCACCGGTTGCGGTCCGGCCCGTACCAGAACTGGCTGTAGTTGCTGCTGCCCGGCGCCCCGATGTAGGAGGGAAGATTGAAGCTGGTCCAGCCGAGCGGCGCGCCGGCGCGGCTCGTCATGTTGCCGTTGGCGTCGTAGTAGAAGCGACGCTCCCCGGCTGCCACGACCGCGTGCCGGCGGGCCGGGTCGTAGACGTAGCAGTCCGCCGACCCGGGGCAGACGTCCGACTTCCAGGTGACGTTGCCGGTCGCGTCGTAGCGCAGAGCCAGGTTGACGATGCCGTTGAGTCTCGACTCCTGCAGGCGCCCGAGCGCGTCGTGGGCGAACTGCTCGTGCAGGCCCCTGCGGAGGTCAGCCCGGGCGACGAGATCGCCCGCATGATCCCAGTCCCACGCCAGGTTCTGCAGCGCAGCGCCGCCCCCGGGGCCTGCCTGGCGATACTCGATCTCGCCGGTCACCGGGTCGTAGCCGGTCGTGACCCGCAGGCTCGATCCGAGGGTTTCGTCGAGTGCGCGCCCGGACGCGTCGACGGCGCCGAGCTGCCAGAAGGGCAGCGCCGGGTTCGCAGCGTCGGCGATCCGGCTGAGGTAGCCGTGGCTGTAGCCGTAGGCCAGGCGAAGGCGGACACCGGCCGTGCTCACCGGATACGTCAGCGAGTCCGGCAAGCCATAGCGGTTGTACGCGTAGCCGTACTGATAGGTGGCGTCCGATCGAATGGTGCGGGTGGCGAGTCGGCCGCGGGAGTCGTAGGCGTAGTTCTCGGAGTAGCCGGGACCCGCCACGGCCGACAGGCGTCCGACGTTGCGCGCACTCGCCGACGCGCCCCAGGTCCAGGTCGTGGTGCCCTCGGGCTCGGAACGGCGCTGCGGCCGGCCCAGGGCGTCGTACGTGAAGCCGACCGAACGGCCCTTTGCGTCCGTGCGGACGAGGAGTTCGCCCAGCGCGTTGTAGGAGAAACGCCAGACGCCCAGGTCCATGTCGCGCTGCGCGACCTTGAAACCGCGCGGGTTGTACTCGGCGGCACTCACCTCGTTGCCGAGAGAATCGATCGCAGCAAGCAGTCGCCCGGCAGCATCGTGGCGATACGTCGAGGTTGCCCCAAGCGCGTCGGTGACCCGTATTGCATCTCCCCAGGCGGTGAAGGCCCTCCGCGTCGTGCGGCCCCGTGGATCGGTCACGGTGTAGGCCAGCCCGTCGTAATCGACGCGGCTTTCGCGGCGTGTCGCGCCGGCCGCATCGCGCAGGACTGCGGAGGTCACCCGGCCCACTTCATCGTAGTCGAAACGCCAGTGTCCCGCCTCGGGCGAGCCCTCCCAGCGCGGCAGGACCTGGCGCGACAGGCGGCCGAGCGCATCGAACTCGATGCCGGCAACGGCAAAGGCGCCGCCGGGCAGCTGCACGGATCGCCTGACGGCGCGCTCGTGCCGGTCGAGCTCGTAGTGCGTGCTCTTGAAGGTCACCCCGGCGTCGTCCTGTTCGTGGAGCGACAAGCGGTAGCGGCCCCGCGCGTCACAGTCGCCGGAACAAGCGACGCGCTCGATGGCGCCGCGCGTTCCGTCGGGCCGAACCTCGAGCGCCAGTCGCCCGAGGCCGTCGTAGCTCCACGACGTCCTGAGGCCGTTCGGGTCCGTCACGCTCGCCGGGAGCCCCGACGATGCGGACCACGACAGGCGCGAGGACTGCGCCAGCGCGTTGGTGAGGCGCAGCGGCCTGAGGCCGGTCGTTCCCCAGTCGATCCGGTCCGTCCGCGGGCTCGCGCCGGCCCCGGTCACCGTTCGCGTCGCGACGTTGCCGAAGCGATCGTAGCCGTAGGCGGCGCTGACGCGCCATTCGCTGCTGTCCGGCTCGAGGTGCAGCGCGACCGGGCGGCAGGCCGTCCCGTCCCAGTCGACCTGCGAGGTCGTCGTCAGCGACTCGCCGCCGGCCAGGGTGTGAGCCACGCTGGTCTCGGTGCGCCGCGGGCGACCGAGGCACCAGGAGGTCAAGTCGCTGAAGATGCTCGCGTGTCGGATGCGCTCGGTGCGGAATGCTCCCGCGTTCTCGCCCGCCGCCGATTCGCGCGTCGTCAGGCTCAGGTCGGTGACGAGTCCGGACTGTGCGTCGATCGCGTCCACGCGCAGCGTGACGACGGCAGCCTCCGCGCCGTCGTGGGCGCCTCCGAGCGCGTAGTGACGGCGGACGGCCTGGGAGGCATACGGGTAGCGACGGGCCGCCGTGCCGGTACCGAGCGCGAGGCTCTCCCAGTCCTGCGCCCACTCGTCGATCCGCCTGCCGCTCAGCAGCTCGAGGTTGCTCGCCGACGGCAAGCCGATGAACGGGAAATCCTGCCGGTACGACTCTGTCTCGCGCTGACCCGCTGCCGGCCCAGCCCGCGTGACACGGCGAAGGGCGAAGCCCAGGTCTCCGCGGCCGACGTCATTCCGGCGCAGGCCCTCGTACTCGTAGGCGAGCGCCAGGAGGCCGTCGCCGCCCGTGCCGTCGCTCACCGCGAGCTGGGTGACGACCTGCCGCGCATCCTGCAGGTCGCGGTCCGGCCAGCGCGCGTCGCCGTGGCGACGGTGCAGGCCTTCGCGGGTCAACGGCGCATACTCGAACGCGGCCAGCACGCCGAGCCCGTCGCGCACGCGGCGCAACAGGTCCGGGCCTTGGCCGGGGCGCAGGCGATAGCGGAGCTGCGTTGCGCCCCGACCGACGAGGTCGGGCAGTCCGTTTCCGTCGAGGTCGCCGAGCCGCACCCCGAGCGGCGAGCCGTGAGGCAAGCCGGTGCTCACGGAAGGCAGCAACGTCGACCCGGTCGACCTCACCAGCCGCCAGGACGACGAAGCGTCGCGATACAGGACATCGTCCCGGCCGTCGCCGTCCCAATCGAAGGCCACGGCGGAATCCGGCACGAGCCCGGTCGAAGGCGGGCCCTGCAGTTCCTTCGGTTGGCTGGCGACGCGGCAGGCGCTGATGCGCGCCCGCCAGCTGCCGGTGTAGTGGGGATACACGAAGTCCGTGCAGCCGTCGCCGTTCAGGTCGGCCGGCACGCCACCGCGGAACGGCCCGGCGAACACCTCGCTCACGGCCTCGTCCGCCGCGATGCGTGCGATGGAGTACTTCTCGTCGAGCAGGACTTCCTCGCGTCCGTCGCCGTCGAGGTCGATGCGCCTTCCGGGAATCCCGAGGAAGTCGCCGCCCTCGGGTCGGTCGTAACCCGTGTTGAAAGCCTGCTCGTAGAGCGTGACGGCCGTGGCGGAGAAGCCGGCTCCCGGCAGGTTGTAGCGGACCCGCACGACGAGCCCGTTCCCGGAGTTCCCCTCGATCTCGGAGTACACGAGGTCCGGCAGCCCGTTGCCGTCGACGTCGGCGGCGCGGAAGTCGATGGCGCGTGCAGGAATGCCCGTGTCGACCACCGGACCGAGCCCGCCGGTCCCGCCTCGCAGAACCTGCCAGCGACCCGCCGGGGACTTGACCAGGGCGTCCGCAAAGCCGTCGCCGTCGTAGTCGAGCGGCACGCCGGCGCCCGAGGGAACGGCAACGCCCGTGTCGACTTCCGGGCCGAAGCCGCCGCTGGCCTGGGCCAGCCGGTAGCGCAGCGTGGGTGACTGCAGCGTGCCGCCCGTCCAGGCAACGTCGTCGCGTCCGTCCCCGTCGACGTCCCCGGTCCACCACCGCTGGCTGTCGGCCAGGCCACCGCTTCCGCCCGTGGTCACGCCGATGGCGCGCTCCGGACCGAGGCCGGGCTCGCCGTCCTGCCACTCGAAGGCCGTCGCCGCGAGGCACTCCCCGGCGCCGGCGCCGCACTCCTGCAGGGAAGCGAGACGGCTCCGGCCTGCGGTCGAGGGCGCCGGCTCGTAGCCGAGGTCGTAGCGACGGACCACGGCGCCCTGGTGCAGGACGTCGATGCGGTCGAGGCGCAGCGCGTCGCTGACGACCACGCCGCCTTCGCTCGCGAAGACGGCGTCCGTTTCCGGGCGGCTCTCGTAGACGAACCCGACTTGCCAGGTCGGGCCGATGCCCGCGTCGGGATTGCCCGTGTACTCGACGGACACGAGCCGGTAGCTGCCCCGGGTCGGATCCTCTGCATAGTGGAAGTCGATGGTATTGCCCGAGCGATCGCGGACGCGGCTCAGGGCCCATACGCGCGCCGTGGCGGAACCGGCGGTCCACATGCCGCCGACGTCGATCCGCGAGTCCGCCGTGGCCCCGTACTCCCGCACGAGGCCGTCGGCTGCTTCCACGACGAACTGCTGCGGCCCGGTCCCCGCCGTTCCCACGGTCCGTACCCGGGCATAGGACTCCACCTCGGTCCTGTACTCCGCCGCGGCACTTCCGTAGGCCTGGCCGTTGACGGCCACGAGCCTCCCGCCATCCAGGCAGAAGCGATCCGACTGCAGCTGGCGGACGGGGCCGGCCTGCCCGTCCTGCGCGACGGTCCGCGGACAGCGCTCGATCCGGGACAGCCCGCCGACGTGCCAGCCTATGCCGGCGCTGCCGCCCTGGCTGCGGTGCCGGTACTCGAGAGACAGCACCGGCGTGAGACCGGCCGTCCCGGCCGGCAGGTCGAGCGGGATCGAGTAGGCTGCCTCGCCGCCCGGCGTCACCGAAGGCAGGCCCTCGGTCCGTCCCGCCGCTGCCTGACCCTCTCCCGCCAACGCGAGCAGCGCTGCCGCAGCGCCCAGCGAGCACTTCACCCGACCCAGCCCTTTCATGACGACCTCCCTGTCGTAGCGATGCGCCGCCCTCGTGGCGGCTCGACCATTCCATGCAGGTCGGACGATAGGGGCGTCGGCCGCGCGAGCGGGCATTCCCGACGGCTTTCCGCAGGAACGCACGCGAAACGGGCGGCCCGGCAGGCTCGCGCCGGCCGGAGCTGCGCGACGGTAGCGCCGTCAGGTCGGGCGCCGGGGGCGGGGTATCAGGCGAACAGCATCACGATGATGCCGGCGAGCAGCAGGCGGTAGAGCGTGAACGGCAACAGCCCGATGCGCTCGATCACCTTGAGCAGCAGGTGAATGCAGGCGTAGCCGGTGACTGCCGAGACGGCCACGCCGAGCGCCATCGAGGCCCAGTCGATCGCCGCGCCCGAGGTGAACATCTTCAGGAACTCGTAGCCCCCGGCCATCGCGATGCCGGGAACCGCGAGCAGGAACGAGAAACGGGCCGCCGCGGACCGCGTGAGGCCGAGCGCGAGCCCGGTCGTGATCGTGATGCCCGAACGCGACGTCCCGGGCATCAGCGCGAGGGCCTGCGCGCAGCCGATCACGAGCGCCTGGCGCCAGCCGATCGAGTATTCGTCGCGCGTCTGGCGGCCGAGCCGGTCGGCCAGCCACATCAGCAGCCCGAAGAAGGACAGCGTGCCGGCGACGAACAGCGGGTTGCGAAGGTGTTCCTCGATCAGGTCGTTGAACGCCAGTCCCACCACGCCGACGGGAACCGTGCCGACGATGACGCTCCAGGCGAGCCGGCTGTCGCGATCGTGCCGGCGGTGAACGACCGAGTTGATCCACCCGGCCGTCATGGCGGCGAGCGGGCGACGGAAATAGGCGATGACCGCTGCGAGCGTGCCGACGTGCACGGCGACGTCGAAGGCCAGGCCCTGGTCCGCCCATCCGAGGAAGTGGGGAACGAGGATCAGGTGGCCGGAGCTCGAGATCGGCAGGAACTCGGACAGTCCCTGCACGATCGCCAGCACGATTGCCTGCAATGGATCCAAGGTGCTCTCTCCGTACGCGGACCGTTGCTAGAGGCTCGCCGCCAGGTCGCGGAAGGCGAAGCCGGCGAGCGGTCCTTCGATGCCGCGCGCCAGCGCGATCACCTTGAAGCGCTCGCCCATCTCCCCCGGCAGCAGGAGTGTCGCCACTGCCTGCGACATGCGGGCCCGGGCCGCCACGTCCAACAAGTCGCCCACGGCCTCGATTTCCCGGTCGAGACCGAGCGACAGCAGGAAGTGCGCCTGCGTCGTGAATCCTGCCACGGAGAGCCCGGCCGCGGCGCCGGCTTCTGCCACTTCCGTGAAGTCGACCCAGGCCGTGATGTCCTGGAGCCCGGGATTGAGCAGCACGTCGCCGACCTGCCGGTGGCGGAAGAAAGCCGTCAGCGTCCCCGTCGGGCGGGAGGGGTGGTAGTACTGCGCGCGGGGGAGGCCGTAATCCACGAAGAGCAGCGCGCCCCGCTCCAGCCTGCCCGACATCTCCCCGATCCAGGGCCGCACCAGCAGGTTGACCTCGCTTTCGAATCCGGACGGGGGCAGCTCGGGCAGGCCGGCCAGCCTGCGGTGGACCTCCGCAGCAACCTGCGGCGACGCCGGCCGCATCTCGGACGCCAGCGCATCGCGGCCGCAGGAGACGCCCAGTTGCCAGGTCTCCCCGCCTGCAAGCCGGAAGTGCTCCAGCGGCAGCGCGTCCAGCACCTCGTTGCCGATGATCGCCCCGGACCAGCACTCGGCCGGCGGCGCATCGAGCCACTCGACACGGCCCGCCAGGCGCGGCGCGCGGTCCGAGAGCGCCCGTCGCTGGCGTTCCCTGAGCTCCGCGCTCACCTCGAGGATCCGGTACCGGGCCGGAAGCGCGCCCCGGTCGTCGAGTGCCGACAGCAGATCGGCGACCATGGCCCCGCTGCCCGCACCGACCTCGAGGACGTCGCCGCCGCCCGTCCGGTCCAGCACCTCCGCCACCTGCGAGGCGAGGCAGCGGGCGAAGAGCGGCGTCAGCTCCGGGGCCGTGACGAAGTCGCCCGCAGCACCGAACTTGCGCGCACCCGCGCTGTAGTAGCCGAGCCCGGGGGCGTACAGGGCGAGCTGCATGAAGCGCGAGAAGGGGATCCATCCACCGGCTGCCTCGACCTCGGCACGGATATGCGCCGTGACCCGCTCGGTGTGCGCCGCCTCATCGGGCGAGAGCGCGGGCAGGCGGGCCCCGGTCAACATGGCCGGAGTCCGTGGCTTTCGGTTATGTTTGCAGGCATGCGAGCTGCCGACCCGGAGCGTGCTTGACCCAGGACCTCGCGATCCCGCTCGCAGGCAGGGCGGTGCTGCTCACTGGTGCCGCCCGGCGGCTCGGCGCCGCGATGGCGCGGCGTTTCCACGCGGGTGGCGCGCGGGTCGCGATCCACTACAGGTCGTCGGGAGCGGACGCCGAGGCCCTGGCCGGATCGCTCAACGCGATACGGCCGGACTCCGCGATCGCGGTCCGCGCCGACCTGCTCGAGGTCGGGCAACTGCCAGGACTGGTGGCGGCGGTGGTCGATGCCTTCGGTCGCCTCGACGTGCTGGTCAACAACGCCTCGACGTTCTACCCGACGCCCGTCGGCGAGATCACGCCGCGGCAGTTCGACGACCTGATCGGCACGAACCTGCGAGCCCCGCTGTTCCTCGCGCAGGCCGCCGCGCCGCAGCTTCGGCTGCAGGGGGGGCTCATCCTCAACATGGTCGACGTCCACGGGCAGAAGCCGCTGAAGCGACACCCCGTCTACTGCTCGGCCAAGGCCGCCCTCATCATGCTGACCCGGTCGCTGGCCCGGGAACTCGGACCGCAGGTGCGCGTGAACGGCATCGCCCCCGGCCCGGTGCTCTGGCCCGAAGGCGACCTCGACCCGGCCCTGAAGGCGAAGATCATCGAGCGCACGGCGCTCAAGCGGCACGGTTCGCCTGAGGACATCGCCCGTGCAGCGTACTTCTTCGCCACCGAGGCACCCTTCGTCACGGGCCAGATCCTGGCGATCGACGGTGGCAGGAGCCTCGGCGGCGGGCAGTAGCTCGCCGCTCAATCCTCGTCCTCGATGTCGACCGCGCGCATCGCGTGCGCGCCGCGATCGAAGCTCGCCCAGAGTTCCCGGATGCTGCGGTGGAGCGTCGGGTGCCCGACGTCCGGTGCGAGTTCGGCCAGCGGGCCGAGCATGTAGGCGCGGCGCACGAGATCGGGGCGCGGCAGGACTGCGCCGGGGAACTCGCCCACCGCGTCGCCGTACAGCAGGACATCGAGGTCCATGCTGCGCGGCGCCCACTTGGGCGCCACGCGAGGCCGGCCGCAGGCCGCCTCGGCCTCGTGCAGACGCGCCAGCACCACTTCGAGCGGCTCGTCCGTCTCGAAGCCGATCACCAGGTTGACGAAGTCCTCGCCCTCGAAGCCGACGGCGGGATTGGCGTAGGCCCGCGAGACCCGCAGCGCCGGCCAGGACCGTCGCAGCAGCGCGAGCGCGGTGCGCAGGTTCTCGCGCGGGCGGACGTTGCTGCCTGCCGCGACGTAGACCTCAGGCATCCTGCAGGTCCGCGCGCGTCCGCTCGATCATCACGCCCACGTCCTTCGAGTGGCGGATGGCGCCCGGCTTGTGCAGCGTGACCTTCACCCACTCGACCGGGAACTCCCGCAACACGAGGCGCGCGATCTCCTCGGCCAGGGTCTCCACGAGCTGAAAGCGGCTCTCCTGGGTGAACGCCAGCAGTCGCTTGGCGACCGCCTTGTAGTTCAGGGTGTCGTCGATCGCGTCCGTGCGGGCCGCCCGGCGGATGTCGGCGGACATCTCGAGGTCGATGGCAACGGTCTGCTTGACTCCGCGCTCCCAGTCGAAGATGCCGATGACGGTCTCGGTAGTCAGTTCCCGGAGGAAGATCTTGTCCATCGTGTCCTGCCTGCTACGCCACCGGCGCAAGTTCGTCGAGGGACCAGCGCGCCCTGGCGCGGATGGCGATGTCCGCGTGCTGCCCGGCGGAGAGGCGACGGTAGCCCGCGTAGGCGATCATGGCGGCATTGTCGGTGCAGAAGCCCGGCCGGGGGTAGTGCACGCGCGCGCCGCGCCGCGCCGCGGCGGCCGCGAGGTCCGCGCGCAGCTTCCGGTTGGCGCCCACGCCGCCGGCGACGACCAGCGTGTCGAGCCCCGTGGAGTCGAGCGCGCGCAACGCCTTGGCGACGAGCGTGTCGACGACGGCGGCCTCGAAGCCGCGCGCGAGATCGGCCCGGCCCTGCTCGTCCAGCGCCCGATCCTTCGCGGCGACCACGGCGGCGGTCTTGAGCCCGCTGAAGCTGAAGTCGAGCCCGGGCCGGTCGAGCATCGGCCGCGGGAACTCGAAGACCCCGGGCCGGCCCTTCTCGGCCAGCGCTGCAAGCGCGGCGCCGCCCGGATACCCGAGGCCGAGCAGCTTGGCGGTCTTGTCGAAAGCCTCGCCCGCCGCATCGTCCAGGGACTCGCCCAGGATCCGGTACCGGCCGACGCCCGCGACCTCGACCAGCATCGTGTGGCCGCCCGAGACCAGCAGCGCGACGAACGGGAAGCCCGGCGGATCGGGCTCGAGCATCGGTGCCAGCAGGTGCCCTTCCATGTGGTGCACCCCGATGACCGGCACGCCCCACGCGTAGGCCAGGCTCTCCGCCACCGCGGCGCCCACCATCAGGGCGCCGATGAGCCCCGGCCCCGCCGTGTAGGCCACGCCGTCGACGTCCCCCGGCGCGGTTCCGGCGCCGGCCAGGGTCGCCTTGACCATCGGCAGCAGCCGCCGGATGTGGTCGCGGGCCGCGAGTTCCGGCACCACCCCGCCCCAGGCCCGGTGCAGGTCGAACTGGCTGAAGACCTCGTCGCCGAGCAGCCCCCGGGATCCGTCGTAGACCGCGACGGCCGTCTCGTCGCAGGAGGTCTCCAGTCCGAGGACGGTCATGCCTTTGATTTTTCCCGGGGACATCAATACAATTTCCGGCTCTTTACCCCGGCGGGGACCGGGGTGGTGAACGTCCGATACGAGGTTCGAATGCCCAGCGTCCGCGTCCGTGAGAACGAGTATTTCGACGCCGCCCTGCGGCGCTTCAAGCGCGCCTGCGAAAAGGCGGGCGTGCTGACCGAGCTGCGCCGTCGCGAATTCTACGAGAAGCCGACGCAGGAGCGTAAACGCAAGAAGGCGGCGGCCGTGAAGCGGCACCTGAAGCGGCAGTCCCGCGACGGGATGCGCGCAGCGCGCTGACGAACGGGCCCGATGTCCCTCAAGGCCCGCATCACCGAGGACATGAAGAACGCGATGCGCTCGGGCGAGAAGGATCGCCTCGGGCTCATTCGCATGCTCCTGGCTGCCATCAAGCAGCGCGAGGTCGACGAGCGCATCGAGCTCGACGACACCCAGGTCTTGTCGGTGATCGACAAGATGATCAAGCAGCGCCGCGACTCCGTTACCCAGTTCGAGGCCGGGGGGCGGGCCGACCTGGTCGCCAAGGAGTCGGCCGAGATCGACTGGCTGTCGGACTACCTGCCCGCGCAGCTCTCGGACGCCGAGCTGGATGCTCTGGTCCAGGAGGCCATCGCCACGACCGGCGCCTCGTCCATGAAGGACATGGGCAAGGTCATGGGCTACGTGAAGCCCAAGGCGCAGGGCCGAGCCGACATGGGCGCGCTGTCCGCCCGGATCAAGGCCGCCCTCGGCGGCTGACAGAGACGTTCGAACCCGATCAATCGCGGGCGCGCCGGGCCGACGGCGTCCTGGTGGTTCCTCCGGCGTGCCGTCTTGCTCGGGGGTGTCCCCCGCTCGCTCCGGGTCGATCTTAGTCGCTCGCTGGGGACACCCCGTCGCGTCCGGCACGCCTGTGAGGCACTGCCGCGCCTGCCCAGCCTCGCGGCCGCGGTGGCGCGGGTGCCCGCGAGACCGAGCGAGTATCGGGGAAGCGAATCGAGCGGACACCGCGCCGGATCCCGGCCGCGAGGCCTGCCACCAGCACGCTCCGGTCCTGCACGAGCCAGCCAGCACGCCGAGCAAGCTGATGCCACCGGTGCTCCGCGCCGCCGAACGGATTAATCTGGACCGCACCATGGCCGGCCGCATTCCGCAGAGCTTCATCGACGACCTTCTTGCCCGCACCGACATCGTCGAGGTGGTCGGCAGCCGCGTGCAGCTCAAGAAGGCCGGCCGCGAGTGGAAGGCGCCGTGCCCCTTCCACAACGAGAAGACGCCCTCCTTCTGGGTGAGCCCGGACAAGCAGTTCTACCACTGCTTCGGCTGCGGGGCGCACGGGACGGCGCTCGGCTTCCTCATGGAGTACGACAAGCTGCCGTTTCCAGACGCGGTGGAGGAACTCGCCGCGCGACTCGGCGTGGACGTGCCGCGCGAGGACGACGGACGGGGCCCGCGGCAGAGGGCCGGCGAGGACCTGTACGACCTCCTCGCCCAGGTGACGCAGTTCTACCGCGATGCGCTGCGTGACTCGGACCGGGCGCGCGACTACGTGACGCGGCGCGGCCTCAACTCCGAGACCTGCGTGAAGTTCGCGATCGGCTACGCGCCCGATGCCTGGGACGCCGTGCTCAGGCGCTTCGGCGGGACGCCCGAGCGCGTTGCGCGGCTCGCCGAGGTGGGCCTCGTCATCGAGCGCAGCGGGGGTCGCGAGGCTGGGCACTACGACCGCTTCCGGGACCGGCTGTTGTTCCCGATCCGCGACATTCGCGGCCGCACCATCGGCTTCGGCGGACGGATCATCGATGCGGGCGAGCCGAAATACCTGAACTCGCCGGAGACTCCCCTCTTCCACAAGGGCCGCGAGCTCTACGGCCTGTACGAGGCGCGCCAGGCGCTGCGCCAGGTGGATCGGCTGCTGGTGGTCGAGGGTTACATGGACGTCGTGCGCCTGGCGCAGTCGGGCATCCAGTACGCGGTCGCGACGCTCGGAACCGCCACGACGCCCGAGCACCT
>Ga0209742_10001085_pt1 | contig 13028 bp, 12 predicted proteins | sample DeeMarSeWOR38_10_FD_187462 | JGI IMG/M metagenome (GOLD analysis project Ga0209742, IMG submission 187462) | Marine sediment microbial communities from White Oak River estuary, North Carolina - WOR-3-8_10 (SPAdes) (version 2) | ecosystem: Environmental > Aquatic > Marine > Intertidal zone >... | reverse complement strand
TCCGTGGCACGTCAGTCCTCCCTCTCCCGACCCCCCTCCCCGATTCCGAAAGCTGCGGCCCGTGCAGCCACTGCCACAACTCGCGCCGCCTCGCCGTGTCCGCCGCACCGGACACGCGGGCTCTCGATAGTCCGGACGATCGGGCCGCGCTTCCGGGGCACGTCGATCGTCTGATAATTCATGTGTTCGTCCTTTTGTCGGACGGCCGCCCCCGCAAGAAACCGGGGATTATCCCGCGGGTGCAAGCCGCTCTCAATGCGCGGCGACGATCACCCCGAAAAACAGAAGACCCCGACGGCATGCGCCGTCGGGGCCTGTCTGGATGAATCCAGGATCCAGCGTCAACCAGTCTTGTCGAATTGAGCCTCTTCCGTGGATCCGCTCAGTGCCGACAGCGAAGAGGTGCCCGCCGTAACGGCCTGAGTGACCGCGTCGAAATAGCCGGCGCCGACCTCGCGCTGATGCTTGGAAGCCGTATAGCCGTCCTGCTCGGCTGCGAACTCCGCTTCCTGGAGTTCCACATAGGCCGACATCTGGCGCTCCTTGTAGCTCTTGGCCAGCTTGAACATGTTGTAGTTCAGGCTATGGAAACCGGCCAAGGTGATGAACTGGTACTTGTAGCCCATCGCGCCCAACTCACGCTGGAACTTGGCGATCGTGGCGTCGTCCAGATTCTTCTTCCAGTTGAACGAAGGTGAGCAATTGTAGGCAAACAGCTGGTCCGGGTATTCCTTGCGGATCGCCTCGGCAAACTTCTTCGCGTCCTCGAGATTCGGTACCGAGGTCTCGCACCAGATCATGTCCGCCAGGGGGGCATACGCCAGCCCGCGGGCAATGGCCTGATCCAGCCCGGCTCTCACCTGGAAGAAGCCCTCGGAGGTGCGCTCGCCGGGGATGATGAATTCGCGGTCCCGCTCATCCACATCGGAGGTCAGCAGGTTGGCGGACTCCGCATCGGTGCGCGCAACCAGGATGGTCGGCACCCCGCACACGTCCGCAGCCATGCGCGCCGCCGCGAGCTTGTTGACGCCCTCCTGGATCGGTACCAGTACCTTGCCGCCCATGTGGCCGCACTTCTTGGCGGAAGAGAGCTGATCCTCGAAATGGACGCCCGCTGCACCCGCCTCGATCATCTGCTTCATGAGTTCGAAGGCATTGAGCACGCCACCGAAGCCCGCTTCCGCATCTGCAACAACGGGCTTGAACCAGTCGATGCTGTCGTCGCCTTCCGCGTGAGTGATCTGGTCAGCTCTCTGCAGGCAACGATTCACGCGAGCCACCACGGCCGGCACGGAATTCGCCGGGTACAGCGACTGGTCCGGGTACATCTCGCCGGACAGATTGGCGTCACCGGCAACCTGCCAGCCGGACAGGTAAATCGCATCCAGGCCGGCGCGAACCTGCTGCATGGCCTGGTTACCCGTAAGTGCGCCGAGCGCATTCACGAAAGGCTTTTCGTGTACGTAGGTCCAGAGCTTCTCGGCACCGAGTCGGGCCAGGGTGTACTCGATCTCGACGGATCCGCTGAGTCGGACCACGTCCTCCGCGGAATACGGGCGTTGGATGCCCTTCCAGCGCGGTGATTCCGCCCATTCCTTTCGGAGAATGTCGGCGCTCTTGGTCATTGTCATCTACCTCTGCAACGGGGGGCTTCAAAAATCATTGTGTACGGGGGTCAGTCGATAGCCTCGTAGGCGACCAGCGTCAGGAATTCGACAAATTCATCGTTCAGCGTGATCTTGTCCAGCAACGCCGCGGCCTGGCGATAATTCCCGGCATCGAACTCGGCATCGCCCACGTCGGCCCGAATCTTGTCGAGTTCCTCATCGCGGACCTGCTGATAGAGTTCGCCGGTGACGCGTCGCCCGTCTTCCAGAATGCCAGCCGGGTGCCTGATCCACTGCCAGATCTGCGCTCGGGAGATTTCCGCCGTGGCGGCATCCTCCATCAGGTTGAAGATCGGCACGCAGCCGTTGCCGGAGAGCCAGGCCGCGAGGTAGCGGATACCCACGTTAATGTTGAGTCGAAGACCCGCGTCCGTGATGGTCCCATCCGGCAGCTTGAGTAGATCCGCGGCAGTCACCTCCACGTCCCGCCGCATTCGATCCAGCTGGTTCGGGCCGGGCATATGCCGGTCAAAAACCTCCTTGGCCACGGGCACCAGGCCCGGGTGGGCAACCCATGTCCCGTCATGACCATCACCCGCCTCGCGTTCCTTGTCCTGAACGACCTTGCCGATCGCCACTTCGTTGGCCTCCGGATCACCCTTGATCGGGATCTGCGCAGCCATGCCGCCGATCGCCAGCGCGCCGCGCCGGTGACAGGTCTTGATCGACAGCTGAGAGTAGGAACGAAGAAAGTGCGTCGCCATAGTGACCTGACCGCGATCAGGCAGCACACAGTCGGAATATTTCTGGAACTTCTTGATGAAGCTGAAAATGTAATCCCATCGACCACAATTGAGGCCGACAATGTAATCACGCAAGACGTACAGGATCTCGTCCATCTCGAAGGCGGCGAGTATGGTTTCGATCAGCACGGTGCACTTGATGGTGCCGTGGCCCAGCCCCAGCCGGTTCTCGGCGTACTCGAAGACCTCCGTCCAGAGACGGGCTTCAAGGTGATTCTCCAGCTTGGGCAGATAGAAGTACGGGCCGGTACCGTTCTCCAGCAACGTGTCGGCGTTATGGAAAAGGTAAAGACCGAAATCCACCAGGCCGCCCGGTGCCCTCTTGCCGTCGATCAGAATGTGCTTCTCATAGAGATGCCAGCCCCGCGGCCGGACCAGGAGCACCGCGGTCTTATCACCCAATCGGTACTCTTTCCCCTCCGGACTTCTGAATTCGATACTGCGGTCCGCAGCATCCCGCAAGTTGATCTGTCCCTGGACGATGTTGTCCCAGGTCGGGGTCAGCGAGTCCTCGCAGTCGGCCATGAAAACGCTGGCACCCGAATTCAGGGCGTTGATCACCATTTTCCGGTCCGTGGGGCCGGTAATTTCAACTCGCCGGTCGGTCAGATCCGGCGGGATTCCCGCGATAGTCCAGTCGGACTCACGGATCTGGCGAGTCTCGGGCAGGAAATCCGGCATGGCCCCGTCATCGATGGCCTGCTGTCGTGTCCTGCGATTTTCAAGCAACTCTTCTACCCGGGGTCCGAAGCGTTGCGCCAGTTCAGCGACGAATGTCATCGCCTCCGGTGTGAGGATTTCGTCGAAGCCTTCCCGTATCGGACCGGTAATCTCGTACGCAGGGGCGCTCGACGCTGCGGAATCTCCGCTCATCGTCTGGTCTCCCGAATATTAAAAATCAGTAACTTGTATATAAAACTACAAGTAAAACATCATTTTCGGTAACGATGTTTTCTGCGGTGCACAATATAGTGCTTTCCGGCAGGCAATGCAAAATCGTACCGGGTGCCCATGGACGGCGCCACGGGGCCACCGAAAAAAAAGACGGGGCCCCGCAGGGCCCCGTCGCTCGTACACTCATCGTCGGTCGGTAATCAGCCTCGACGGCGAAGATAGCCGGCCAGACCACCGAGCATGACGAACAGGCCGCCGGCGAGCCCGATCAGGGGCAGCGGACTGGCGGTGGTGGGCATCACCACCGTCTCTTCCACCACGACCACTTCCTCGACCGGCTCCTCGACCACGACCGCCTCGACGATCACGTCTTCTTCGAAGCTCACCAGGGTGAAGCGACCCTCCGGAACGTAGAGACGAATGTCCTTGCCGCTCGGGATCTTGGAGAAGGGCAATGGCTCACCGTCAACGTCGGCGCGGAAATCGGCCGGCGGACGGAAGGTGTCGACGTTCCAGCTGCCATCCGGCGCATGGATCCGCAGCTTGACGTCACCATTGTTGAAATACCGCTCCATGGTGGCGTTGAACTTGGCGTACAGCACGCCGTTCTTCTCCACGACGCCGGCACAGGAAGTCTGCACGTAAGGCCGCTCCGCGACCCAGTCGCCCCACTGAAGATCGGCGCAGGTCGGCTCCTGGGCCGACACAGCGCCGCTAGTGGCCAGCCAGCCGACAGCGCAAATAACAGCAAATACGATCTTCTTCATCAAAACCTCCCCGGGTTTCATTTCCTGTTGGTCTTTTTACGACGCCGGAACCGGCGCTGCGACAGAAACATAGCATCCGTACGGTCGAAAATCATCAATAAAAAATCGAGCTAGGTATTATCCCGTATCGCACATCGGCCTTTTGGAAGGCGGGATGATCATCCTTTTGAACAAACCTTTTCGGGTGCTGTGCCAGTTTACCGACCCTGCTGGCCGGTCGACCCTGGCGGATTACGTTCCCGTACCCGGCGTCTATCCGGCCGGGCGGCTGGATTTCGACAGCGAAGGCCTGGTGGTCCTGACGGACGATGGATCCTTGCAGGCACGGATTGCCAGCCCGCGGTTCGGGTTGGAGAAGACTTACTGGGTACAGGTGGAAGGCATCCCGGACGAGGCGGCTCTCGATGCCCTCCGCCGGGGCGTGGAAGTATCGGGGAAATGCACCCGCCCCGCCCAAGCCGCCCGTATCGATCCGCCGGACAGCCTGTGGCCAAGAGACCCGCCGGTGCGTTACCGGAAGTCCGTCCCGGACAGCTGGCTCTGCATGACGCTCAAGGAGGGTCGTAATCGACAGGTCCGCCGCATGACGGCGGCCGTCGGTCACCCGACCCTTCGATTGATACGGTTCCGGGTCGGGGAATGGGCGCTGGCGGATCTTGCGCCGGGAGAGTGGCGCGAGACACCGGGAACGTCGGAAGGGTTTCGCAGCAGATCGATCTAATCAGCTGCGGCCGTTGCGGATGTCCCCGATGATCATGGCCAGCTCGAGTGCCTGCTCGTAATTGAGCCGCGGATCGACCTGTGAGCGATAGGCCCGCGCGAGGTCGCCATCGTTAAGACCGCGTGCACCCCCAGTGCATTCCGTCACGTCGTCCCCAGTGAGTTCGAAATGGACACCTCCCAGATGGCTGCCCATGTCCTGGTGTATCTCGAAGGCCAGCTGAAGCTCGCGAAGGATTCGGTCGAAGCGCCGCGTTTTCAGCCCGCTGGCGGTGGATTCCGTGTTGCCATGCATGGGGTCGCAGCTCCAGAGCACGGTGCTCCCGGTGGCCCGAACCGCTTCGATCAGCGAGGGCAATCGTTGCTCGATGTCGTTGACCCCGAACCGGTGAATCAGCGTCAGCCGGCCGGGCTCGTTCCGCGGGTTCAGGCGGGCGATCAGTTCCTGCAGCCATTCGCCCGTCATCGCCGGACCCACCTTGATGGCCAGGGGATTCGATACGCCGCGGAAAAACTCCACGTGGGCCCCGTCCACATCCGCAGTGCGCATGCCGATCCACGGGAAATGGGTAGACAGGTTGTACCAACGCTTGCGGCGCTCGATGAACCGGGTCTGGGCCTGTTCGTAGAGCAGGTGCAGGCCCTCGTGACTGCTGTAGAAGTCGATCCGCCGCGTGTGATGGACCGGCCCCCCGGAAATTGATTCGAAGAAGTCGAGGGAGTCCGCGATCGATTTCACAATCCGGCGATACTCCTTCTCCATCGGTGAATGGCTGAAGAACGCCAGGTCCCAGTACTCCGGATGGTGAAGATCGGCGAAACCGCCATCCACCAGCGCCCGCACGAAATTCAGCGTCAACGCAGCCCTTTCGTAACCGCGCAGCATCAATTCCGGATCCGGCACCCGGTCGCCCGAGGTGAAGCCTGAGCGGTTGACCAGATCGCCCCGATAACTGGGAAGGGTCGTTCCCTCCCGGGTCTCCGTGTCCGCAGAACGGGGCTTGGCGTACTGACCCGCCATGCGGCCGACCCGGATTACCGGTTTCTTCAGTCCATGCAGCAGTATGACGCTCATCTGCAGCAGGATCTTCAGCTTGGCGGCAATCCGGTCGGAGCTGCACTCGTCAAAGCTTTCCGCGCAATCTCCGCCCTGCAGGAGAAAACGACGTCCCTGCTGGGCCTCGGCCAGCTGTTTCTTGAGTTCCTCGACCTCGCCGGATACCACCAGCGGCGGCAGAGCACTCAAAGTGCCCAGTACGCGTTCGACCTCCGCAGCGTCCGGATAGGAGGGCTGCTGAACGGTCTTGCGGGTCCGCCAGCTGGCCGGATGCCACTCGATCTGTTCGGGCGTGCGTGTCATGGCCGTGCAATCCTACCGCGCAATGACGCAATGCAAAAGAGCCTGCTATGGCGGGCGCGGCCGCGAATTGGCAAAATGCCCGCCTCTCCCGGCCTGCCGCGTCCACCCATTGACCCGGCGCGGCCCACGGAAACGTGCTTTTAAAGGCGAAAAAATGCATCGAGTACTCGTACTTGGGGCCGGTAAAATCGGAGCCCTCATTGCCGGCCTGCTCGGCGAATCGGAAGACTACAAGGTTTTTCTGGCCGACGTGGACGGCGAGCACGCCCGCAGCGTGGTGGATGCCCACGGGCTGGCAAACATCGAGTCCTGCGCGCTAGACGCTGCCGACACAGACGCCTTGCGGGCATTCATGACCAGTCAGCCTGTAGATGCGGTCATTTCCGGTCTGCCCTACTTCCTCAACGAAGGCGTGGCAGCGGTCGCTGCCGAGCAGGACACCCACTACCTCGATCTGACGGAGGACGTGGCGGTGACCCGTGCGGTCCGGGCGCTCGCCGAGGGCGCCGGGCGGGCGTTTGCGCCCCAGTGCGGCCTGGCGCCCGGATTCGTCAGCATCGCAGCCAATGAACTGATGAGCCACTTCGACTCGGTGCGCTCCGTCAAGCTACGGGTCGGCGCCCTGCCGCAACACCCAAACAACGTGCTCAAGTATTCACTGACCTGGTCGACCGACGGGCTGATCAATGAATACGGGAATATGTGCCAGGCCGTCATCAACGGCCGCAGCCTAGACGTGATGCCCCTGGAGGGACTGGAGGAGATCGAGATCGACGGCACTCTCTATGAGGCGTTCAACACCTCCGGCGGCCTCGGTTCCCTCGGCGAGACCCACGAGGGACGGGTTCGCAACATGAACTACAAGACCATGCGCTATCCCGGTCACTGCCAGCAGATGCGCCTGCTGATGAACGGTCTGAAACTCAACGAGGACAGGCAGACGCTCAAGCGGATTCTGGAAAACTCGGTCCCGCGTACATTACAGGACGTCGTCGTGATCTACGTGTCGGTTACCGGGATGCAGGACGGCGAGTTCAGGGAAGAGAATTACGTCAACAAGATTTATCCCCAGGTCATCGTCAACCGACTGTGGTCGGCCATCCAGGTCACCACGGCCGCCGGTGTCTGCGCGATCCTCGACATCGTGCTGATGAACCCGGACGACCATTCGGGTTTTGTGGCCCAGGAAGATTTTCGACTCAAGGACATATTGGACAACCGCTTTGGACGTTTTTACGCCCACGGCGGCAGTAAGGAAATTTCCGCGCACCTGGTGGCCACCGGCGAAACCGGCCATCAGCGGGCCAAAGGAGAATGATTATGAAGAACATCCTGGACCGACTCGGGATCGATCAGGAAAACCCGGGTGCCTGGGTAGGCGGTCGACCGCTTGCCTGCGACGGCGGCGAACTCCTGGAATCGCTGAATCCGGCCTCCGGTGAAGTGATTGCCCGGGTGCGAACCGCCACCCGCGACGAATACGAGCAGGTCATTGCCGGCGCCCGGGAGGCCTTTTATTCCTGGCGTACCACACCGGCGCCGCGGCGGGGGGAAGCGATCCGCCTGATCGGCGATGCGCTGCGACGACATAAGGATGACCTGGGCAGCCTGGTCACCATGGAAATGGGCAAAATAAAGGCGGAGGGCGACGGCGAAGTCCAGGAGATGATAGACATTGCCGATTTCGCCGTGGGCCAATCCCGGATGCTTTACGGCAATACCATGCACTCGGAACGGCCCGGTCACCGCATGTACGAGCAGTGGCATCCCCTGGGACTGGTCGGCATCATCAGCGCCTTTAACTTTCCGGTGGCGGTGTGGTCGTGGAATGCCTTCATCGCTGCCGTCTGCGGGGACACCTGTGTCTGGAAACCCTCTCCCAAGGCGCCGCTGACCGCCATCGCGGTACAGAAGATTTGCAATGAAGCGCTCGAGGGCCACGATTTCCCCGCCGTCTTCAACCTTTTCATCGAGAACGACGTGGCGCTGGCAGAGCGTTTCGTAGACGACACCCGCGTGGACCTGGTGTCGTTCACCGGCTCCTGCGCTGTCGGCCGCAAGGTCGGCCACCGGGTCGCTGCCCGCATGGGCAAGAGTCTGTTGGAACTGGGCGGAAACAACGCCATCATCGTCGCCGAGGACGCCAACCTGGATCTGGCGATCCCGGCCATTGTCTTCGGCGCCGTGGGGACGGCAGGCCAGCGCTGCACCACCACCCGACGCGTGCTGGTCCACGAGAGCGTATTCGAGATGCTCGCCCACCGGCTGACCCGGGCCTATGAGCAGGTAAAGATCGGCGATCCCATGGAGCCGGCGACCCTAATGGGACCGCTCATCGACGCGTCATCCGTGATCCGCTACGAAGCCGCCCTCGAGAAGGTGCTGGCGAGCGGCGGAATCATTCTTCACGGGGGGCACGTGCTCGAGCGCCCCGGCAATTTCGTTCAGCCCACGCTCGTCAAGGCCATGAACGACTGGCAGATAGTCCAGGAAGAGACTTTCGCTCCGATCCTTTATCTGATCCCGTTTCACAACCTGGATGAAGCGATCGCAATGCAGAATTCAGTCAGACAGGGGCTGTCTTCGGCGATCTTTACCGACAACCTGCAGAACGCCGAGAAATTCCTGTCGGCCGCCGGCAGCGACTGCGGTATCGCCAATGTGAACATCGGCACGTCGGGAGCCGAGATCGGTGGGGCGTTCGGTGGCGAGAAGGACACGGGTGGCGGCCGCGAGGCCGGTTCCGACAGCTGGAAAGCCTACATGCGGCGCCAGACAAATACGATCAATTACTCCACAGCCCTGCCCCTGGCCCAGGGCATCAGTTTTGACGTAGGCGGCTGAACCCGGTCGGGTCGCACTTCCGCTCCGGGATCCCGGAGCGGAGGGCGTGGGGCCTTCTACAGTTCGCCGGTCAAGTCGCCGTAAACGAGGCGCACGAAGTGCTCGGGCGTCATGAAGTTCTGACCCCAGACCGGATCCCACTCCGTCGTGGGCCTGGCAGCCTGCACTTCATCCAGCGTCCGACCCTCATCGATGAGCACCTGGATTCGATCGGTCACGGCCTGGAGCATGTCCCGGTAAGCGGTCAGGCCCGCCCGGTCACTGACGGTGCTGCCGTGCCCGGGGATAACGACCGTGTCCTCGTCTATCAGCGGTAACACCATGTCCACAGCGGCAATCGTTCCGCGAACCGACCCCCCGGCGCTGACGTCGATGTACGGGTACCACTGGTGGAAGAAAATGTCTCCCAGGTGGATGACGTTTGCTTCGGGGAAATGGACCACGGCATCGCCATCGGTGTGGGCCCCCGAGACGTGGAAAGCCCGGATGGTCAGACCGTTCATATGAAAGGTCAGAGTGTCGCTGAACGTAACTACGGGCAGTGCCGCCGGCGACGACGGATCTGTGGTCCTTTGCCAGAAGGTGGAGAACTGTTCCTCCGACATCCGGGCCCGCACGTTGTCATGGGCCACGACCACCGTGCCCCGGGCGCCGAGGTTCTCGTTACCGCCGGTGTGGTCCGCATGCCAGTGGGTATTCAGTACGAACTTCACCGGCTGATCGGTGATCTGAGCGATCACCTGCCGAATTGCGTCCGTCAGGGGAGCGTACTGGTCGTCCACCAGGAAAACGCCGTCTTCGCCAACGGAGAGGCCCATATTGCCGCCGGCGCCGCTCAGGAAGAATATGCCGGGCGCTATCTCCTCCGCCCTGACCGTGACTTCCCTTTCGCCAACTTGCGCGGTTGTCGAGATCTCATCGCCGCTCACGGTTTGTTCGCCGGCGGCCCCCAGCGCCGCTGACGCAATCGCCAGACCGGCAAGGCTGACAAGGATGCGCATAACGGACTCCTTTTTTGTATCAGTTCCGTTCTATGGGTTCGAAGCGATTGGCCGCGCGGTTTTTCCGGACTCCGCGGGCGTCGAAAATCTTGCCGTTCATGGCAATATAGAGACCCGGCTCCAGACACTGGACCGCAGCCACCGCCAGGCCGATATTGAAATCGGCATCCGAAGACTGGAAGCGGGCCGGACTCAGGGACCCGGTCAGGACCACGACCTTGTTCTCCACGCCCTCCAGCGCTTTCGCCGTCTCGACCATGGTGTCGGTGCCATGGGTGATGACGACGCGGGGACCTTCGACGGCCTCCACCGCTTCCCGAATACGGAGACGGTCCTGGTCTGTTAGATCCAGGCTGTCCTTGCGCATCAAGGGCAGCACGCGATACTCGAATCCGACCTCGCCCTGCCGCAGTACATGCTCGAGCACCGACTCGCCGACCTCGAACGCGCTCTTTGCGTCGAAGTAAACCTTGTCGATGGTGCCGCCCGTGGTGATGAAATTGATCAGCATCGTCGAGGTTCCGGCCGGGATAAGTGCCGGCGAGTATATCCGACAGCCAACGGCACAAGGGTACCCGGCGGTGGCGGTCACCCCCCACGGGGGCTACCATCAAGGAAGAGACTTTCCATGCGCTTGCGACATCTGACAATCCCGCTTACGGCCGTTCTGGCAGGCGTGGTCATGTTGAACGGGTGGCCGGCATTCAGTCAGGAGCGCGTGGGCATCACCCTGCAGATCTCGGGCCCGATCGGGCCGGCGACCAGCGACTACGTGACGGATGGGCTGAATGCCGCCGCCGCCCGTGGGGCCAAGCTGGTGATCCTGGAGATGGACACGCCGGGCGGACTGGATACGGCGATGCGGGAGATCATCAAGGCGATCCTGGCCTCACCGGTCCCGGTGGCCACCTATGTGTCTCCGCCGGGTTCTCGCGCGGCCAGCGCCGGCACCTACATACTCTATGCGAGCCATATCGCAGCCATGGCGCCAGCGACCAATCTGGGCGCGGCGACACCAATACCCGTGGGCGGCACATCCCCCATGCCGGGCGGTGACAGAAAACCCGCAGGCGATAAGGAAAAGAAGGACCAGGACGAGAGTGAATCAACGGATTCAGGACGACCATCAGCGGGCAGCCCGGACGCCGCCAGCGCAAAGGCCATTAACGATGCCGTGGCCTATATCCGCAGCCTCGCAGAACGCCGGGGTCGCAACGCAGAGTGGGCGGAAAAGGCCGTCCGAGAGGCCGCCAGCCTGAGTGCTGAAAAGGCGGCGGAGATGGGTGTCATCGACCTGGTGGCATCAGACATGGACGATCTGCTCCGACAGATCCATGGGCGTACCCTCGAGGTCGCGGGCAAGGACGTGACCCTCGACACCGAGGGCCTGGCGCTCGAGGCGATAGAACCAAACTGGCGCACGCGACTGCTCGCCACGATCACAAATCCGACGGTGGCTTACCTGCTGCTGCTGATCGGCATTTACGGGCTGCTATTCGAGGGCTACAACCCGGGGGCGATCTTGCCGGGCGTTGCCGGCGCCATCTGCCTGTTGATGGCCGCCTACGCGTTTCAGATCCTGCCGGTGAACTACGCTGGCCTGGGACTGATCGCCCTCGGCGTTATCCTGATGATCTCGGAGATCTTCGTGCCGAGCTTTGGCGCGCTGGGAATCGGTGGCATCATCGCCTTCGTCGTTGGATCGATCATCCTCATGGACACCGACGTGCCCGGCTTCGGCATTCCCCGCGGGCTGATCGCCAGTATCGGGCTTCTCGGGGGGGGGATGGTCATGGCCATTGTCTGGCTGGCCGTCCGTGCCCGGCGACGGCCGATCGTCAGCGGCATCGAGGAAATGGTCGGATCGGTCGGCGAGGCCGTGGCCGACTTCTCCGATACGGGACACATCCTCGTGCATGGCGAACTCTGGAAGGCACGTACCTCCAAGCCAGTGCACAAGGGACAGAAACTGCGCGTCTCGGCGGTGGACGGCCTGCAGCTGTCCGTTATTCCGCTGGACAACGAGGAGACCTGAAAATGCTCGATCAAGTCACGATGTTTCTCGTTGGATTCGTCGTCCTCTTTCTCTTCAGCTCCATCAAGATTCTGAAAGAGTACGAGCGCGGCGTGATATTCCTGCTCGGGCGATTTCAGAAAGTGAAAGGCCCGGGAATCATCATCGTCATCCCCGGGATCCAACAGATGGTGAAACGGGACCTGCGGGTCATCGTCATGGACGTGCCCACACAGGACGTCATCTCCCGGGACAACGTCTCGGTGAAGGTCAACGCGGTCGTCTACTTCCGCATCGTCGACCCCGAAAAAGCCGTCATCCAGGTCGAGAATGTGTTCGAGGCGACCAGTCAGCTGGCCCAGACCACTCTGCGTTCTGTTCTCGGTCAGCACGAACTGGACGAAATGCTGTCGGAGCGGGACAAATTGAATGCCGACATCCAGGTAATCCTCGATCGCCACACCGACATCTGGGGCATCAAGGTCTCAAACGTGGAGATCAAGCATGTCGACCTGGACGAGAGCATGATCCGCGCCATCGCCCGGCAGGCCGAGGCCGAGCGTATCGGATTCTCCGACACCAAGCTCGGCAATACCTACATCGGCTTCAACTGGTTCCTCGCGCGGGTCTCCGAGAAACACCGCGACCTGCAGCGGCACAAGGTCGTCCTCAACTACGTCATCGTGAACGGAGATGACGTCGACGCCTCAACGCCCTGGAACGGCCTGGCCGGCTATCGCGACAGCGCCTACCTGCTGCAGTGGCAGTACAGGTACTGATCATCCAGGCACATCGATCAGGTCAGGAATGAGGCCCCTCTTGCCCGGCGCGGGCGGGAGGGGCCTTCCGGATGAGCGGTCAGTTCGTGCGTCGCCAGCGGGCGCCGTCGCTCCAGACGATGAGGTCCGGGCCCTCGAGCTTGCCGTTGCAGCAGCCCTGGCGCAGTCCGACGACGAGGGATGAGCCGCCGGTCATCCGGCCGGGGTGCGAGGAACCGTCGGCGAGCACTATGGTCAAC
>Ga0209742_10001084_pt1 | contig 13034 bp, 14 predicted proteins | sample DeeMarSeWOR38_10_FD_187462 | JGI IMG/M metagenome (GOLD analysis project Ga0209742, IMG submission 187462) | Marine sediment microbial communities from White Oak River estuary, North Carolina - WOR-3-8_10 (SPAdes) (version 2) | ecosystem: Environmental > Aquatic > Marine > Intertidal zone >... | reverse complement strand
CCTCGAAATGGAAGCTCTCGCTGCTCGCATCGGTGGGCCGCCACTCGTCGGGGAGCTCCGGTATCGCCACGGATCGCCGCTTCTTCCACCGGCCGGACCTGGTGCCGAGCAAGGACGGCTACGGCCTGTTCGACGGCGTCGTTATCGGCTCCGGCAACCGTGCCAATCCGCTCGACTCCGGCGGCACGACGTCCGACTACCTGTACATGATCAAGGATCGGGCCACGGCGGTCGGCAGCGGCGCCGACTCGGCCATACAGCACGCGGACTTCGGCGACGTCACCAGCAACTGCCTGCAGAACGGGGGCACCTGCACGGTCAACCTGGTGAACGGCTGGCGCCTGAACATGGAAGACCCGGGCGAAAAGATTCTTGCGACTGCGCTCACCGTGACGGGCAAGGTGTTCTTTACCTCGTACCTCCCGCGCGGCGGCAGTTCCGCGACGGCCTGCGCGCCGTCCGAGGGTGCGGGCCGACTGTACGCCGTGGCGCTGCAGGATGGCACCGCGGTCATCAACTACGATACCAGCGACGATACCTCGGACGATCCGGATGCGCCGAATTCGAAGGCTGACCGCAGCGTGGAACTGATTTCTGCGGGTATACCGGCCGAGGTCGTGTCGATCCCGCCGAACAAGATCCTGCGGCCGGACCTGCAGATCGATGACGTGAACGCCGCGACGCGATGGCGTACCTACTGGTACCTCGGCGAGGACAGCGATGTCCAGAACACGGCGCCGACCGGCACCCCGACCCAGCCTTAGGCCAACCAGGAGAGTTTCGATGCATTCTGAAAAAGCAGGTCAGCAGCAACGCGGCGTAACGCTCATCGAGCTGATGATCGTGATCGTCATCCTGGCCGTGATTGCGAGTTTCGCGTACCCGTCCTACATGAGCTACGTCGTGGACACCAAGCGCACGGCGGCGACGTCGATACTGCTGCAGGTGGCCGACCGTCAGCAGCAGTTCTTCATGGACAACAAGCGGTTCACGAATGACCTGACGAACCTGGGATTTACGGCAAACCCGCTGGTTATCGCCGATGACGGCCGGTCGATGGCCAGCGCCGCCGCCGCGGACAGCACCTACTCCGTGGCACTTTCAAACGTCACGGCGACGACCTATACCGTCACGGCGGCGCCGTTGAACGGCCAGGCGTCACGGGATGCAGAGTGCGGTTCACTGACGCTGAACCAGGCCCTGGTGAAAGGCAGCAGCGGCGGGGGCGGCGACTGCTGGAAATAGCCGGGCCGGGCCAAAAAAATGCCGCCTCGATGGCGGCATTTTTTTATCCGGTCCGGACTTCGTTCAGGCCGAAAGCGCCTTGACGCGCTTGTTCAGGCGGCTCTTGTGCCGTGCGGCCTTGTTCTTGTTGACGATGCCCTTATTGATCATCGTGTCGATGACCGGCACGGCTTCCTTGTAAGCGGCCTGCGCCGCTTCCTTGTCGCCGGCCTCACAGGCCTTGATGACGTCCTTGATCTTGGTGCGCATGCGCGAGCGCAGGCCCATATTGTGCTTGCGGGTCTTTTCCGCCTGCCGGGCGCGCTTCTGTGCTGACTTGATGTTAGCCACTGGTATTTCCGTGTCCTGCTCTCGAAGAGCCGCGTATTATTCGTGTCCCGGGAATGAATGTCAACGTCTTATCGGGGCTCCCCGGTGGTGCCGCGCGTGGCGCGTAAATGCCTGATTCCATGAATTTTCTGGGCTAAACTGGGCGGCCTGATGACGACCGAAAAAGAAGCTCCCGACGCTGCGCCCGCCGGCGCGGGCATTCACCCCGGCCGGGTATCCGGGCAGCGCCTGATCGCCAAGACCTCGGTCGTTAGCGGCATGACGCTGCTGTCACGCGTCCTGGGGCTCGTCCGCGACGTCGTATTCGCGCGCTTTTTCGGCGCATCACTGGTCATGGACGCCTTCCTCGTCGCGAACCGGATCCCGAACATGTTGCGTCGCTTCTTTGCAGAGGGCGCCTTTTCGCAGGGCTTCGTCCCGGTCATGGCTCGCTACCGCGAACGGCACGATCACGAGGAGGCGCGCGAGTTCGTCGATGCCGTTGCAGGCACGTTCGGCCTGATCCTGTTCCTGGTGACGCTCGCGGGCGTCGTCGCGGCCCCGCTGCTGGTGGCAATCGTCGCGCCGGGGTTCATCGGCGAGGACGGCCGCTTCGACCTGGCGACGCTGATGCTGCGGTTTACGTTCCCGTACCTGTTCTTCGTGTCGCTCACGGCTTTCGCGGGCGGCATCCTCAACACCTACGGCCGCTTCGGCGTCCCGGCGTTCACGCCGGTCATCCTGAACGTAGTGCTGATCGCGGGCGCCGTCTGGGTATCACCGGGACTCGAGGAACCCGGTATGGCGCTGGCGTATGCCGTGTTCGTTGCCGGTTTATGCCAGCTGTTGTTCCAGGTGCCGTTCCTGATGCGCATCCACGCGTTGCCGCGGCCGAAATGGGGGCTGCAGCACGAGGGCGTAAGGCGTGTCACACGGCTGATGCTGCCGGCAATATTCGGTTCTTCGGTGGCACAGATCAACGTACTGGTTGGCGGAATCATCGCGTCGATGCTCGGCGTCGGAAAGATCAGTCTGCTGTATTACTCGGATCGGCTGATGGAGTTTCCGCTCGGCCTGTTCGGAATCGCATTGGCGACGGTGACCTTGCCGTATCTGGCCCGGCAGGCCGCCAATAATTCGCACGACGAGTTTTCGGATACGCTGGACTGGTCGATGAAACTTGTATTTCTCATCGCCGTGCCGGCGGCGATCGGGCTCATCGTCCTCGCCGGGCCGCTCGTCACCACGATTTTCTACGGTGGCGTGTTCACCGGCGACGACGTGCGCATGACGGCGCTGGCGTTGCAGGCATTCGCCGTCGGGCTCATCGGGTTTTCTTACGTCAAGATACTCGCGCCGGCGTATTTCGCGCGTGAGGATACGAAGACGCCGGTGCGGATCGGACTGATTGCACTGGCCGTCAATTTCCTGTTGAGCGTCAGCCTGGCGTGGTACCTGACCCGCATCGGTTTCGCGGGCTCGCATGCCGGCCTCGCACTGGCCGTATCCGTTGCTGCAGTGCTCAACGCGTTCCTGCTGTACCGTGGCCTGAGAAGGGAGGGCGTGGTGCGTCACGGCAAGGGTTGGGGGTTGCTGCTGATCCGCACGGGCGTCGCAAATCTCGTCATGGCCGCTGCGCTCTTCGCGCTGCAGCGGCCGCTGGGCTGGTGGCTGGACAGCGGAATGTTCGAGCGGGTGGCCTGGCTTGCGTTAGAGATTCTCGCCGCAGTAGCAGCGTACTTCGCGGTGTTGTTCGTACTCGGCATGCGCACCGCCGATTTCCGCCTGAGGCAGGCGTGACATGCGGCTCGCGAGGCATCTCGAAGAACTGCCGTATCCGGATCTAGATTCGGGCAGCGTCGTCACGATTGGCGCGTACGACGGCATCCATCTGGGTCACCAGCAGCTGCTGGAACGTGTCCTGCACGTCGCCGAAGACAAAGGCCTGACGGCCGTCGTTATGAGTTTCGAGCCGACGCCGAAGGAGTTCTTTGGCGGATCCAGTCCGCCGGCGCGGCTGATGCGGTTCCGCGAGAAGTTCGAGAGCCTCGAAGCGCATGGCATTGATCTGTTTTACTGTCCGCGGTTTGCCGCACCGATGCGCGACATCTCGGCCGCGGATTTCATTCGCCGGGTTCTTATTCACGGGTTGAACGCGCGCTATCTCGTGGTCGGTGATGATTTCCAATTTGCGCGGCGACGCGAGGGTTCGGTCGAGCACCTGAATGCTGTCGCCGGCCTGCTCGAATACGACGTCGAGCAGGTACCAAGTGTGGTCGTCAATGGTGTGCGGGTGAGCAGCACGGCGATCCGCGATGCGCTCGGCCGCGGCGACATGCAAACCGCGGCCAAGCTGCTGGGGCGGCCGTACAGGATGTCGGGCAAGATCGTGAAGGGCGATCGGGTAGGCCGGACACTCGGCTATCCAACGGCAAACGTGGACCTGCGGCGCCGGCAGAGCGCGGTCATGGGTATTTTTGCGGCGCGCGTACATGGACTCGAAGGTGGCCCGCATGATGCCGTCGCGAGCGTCGGGTCGCGGCCGACGTTTGCGGGCACCAAACCGATACTGGAAGTGCATATTTTCGATTTCGACGAGGATATCTACGGTGAGTACATTCATGTCGACTTCATCGCCTGGCTGCGCGCGCAGGTGAAATTCGACCTTGTCGAGGACCTGGTTGCGCAAATGGACGTCGATGCCGACAATGCGAGGTCCGCGCTCGCTGCAGAAACCTGAGGAACGAGAAAGCTTGGAACCGAAACCGGGAATAAGGCGGTTCATCGTCTGGATGATCTTCGCCGCCATCGTCGTGCTCGCCGACCAGGCGACCAAGGCTGCGATTATCCGCTGGGTGCCCCTCTACGGGGATGTGCCCATTAACGATTTTATCAATCTGACGCACCAGCAGAATACCGGCGCGGCGTTCAGTTTCCTGGCGGGCGCAGGCGGCTGGCAGCGCTGGTTTTTCGTCGTCCTCGCCACGACGGTAAGCACCGCACTGGTCGTGTGGCTGTGGCGAATCCGTGCGGGTAACCTGCTGGTGCTCGCGGCGGGACTCACGCTTGTGCTCGGCGGTGCCGTCGGTAATCTCGTCGACCGGATCAGGCTGGGTTACGTGACGGACTTCATCCAGGTCTGGTTCGGCAGCTGGGCATTCCCGTCCTTCAACGTTGCCGATTCGGCGATTACCGTCGGGGCGGCGCTCCTGATCATCGACTCGCTGTTTTTGTCGGGCAGAGAAAAGGCGGCGCCCGAAGAGACGCCGCCTGAATAGCCATCTGTAATATCAGCGGGTACGCGTCCAGCAGTCGCCGGGTGGATCGGGAAGAGACGTCTTCACGTTACGGCCGTTGATCTGGAAGATGTTGCATTTGCCTTCCTCCGAATCCGTGGGGATGTAATCTGCCACGGCGACGAAGTTGTCGGCTGTGCACGAAGATATATCAACGGTATACGTACCTGATTCCGTGACAAAGTCGTCCGAAACGGGAAACCCAAGCCGCGTCATATCGCAGGTATAGGTGTTGTTCTGCAGGTAGAAGCGCTCCTGGTTGGTCGCGATCTGCAACAAGGCCGCTCTCGCCTCATTGCGCTTTGCCCTTGCGGCGAACTCCCGGTAATTGGGGTATGCGATCACCGCCATGAATCCGATGATCACGACCACGATCATCAGTTCGATGAGCGTGATGCCCCGCATCGTGTGCATGAGCTTCGCCTGCATTCGCCAACCGGCGTTCATCATTCGACCCCGTCCTGGGTCCAGAGCGTGCGAACCGGGAAGTTATCGAAGCCAGGATCGAAGCACTCGACACCGATACAGCCTATAGGCGGCGGCGAGCATTCCTCGCCGGTGCAACCAGGCTCGGGGCTCGGGAACAGGAACGCCGGCGCCGGCGCGATGCCGCCCTGCGCCAGTTCTTCAACGCGCTCGTTGTCTTCATCGCCCGGTACGATCGAATCGAGGTCGGCGATCGGGTCACCGTTCTTGACCGAGACGCGATACAGGAAGTTACGGCCCAGTCCGGCAGAGCAGACGGCGGCGCCGGCGGTATCCGCGGAGAAGGCAACGAAGAATACCTCGTTGTTGAACGTGACCGAGTTGGAGAACACCTTCTGGTCGGCCGGCAGCGTGAACTTCCAGCCTTCGTTGTTCTGCCCGATGACGGTACCCGCCTGGCCGCTGACTTCGACGAGGTCCGACTCGTCGATCGGCGTCAGCGAATCGTATTCCGCCTGCGTGAGGGCGTTGAACACGTTCCTGTCGCGGATCGAGTAGAAGCGGTCCGTGTTCGAGTCATCCAGCGGGTGCGCGCGATAGCCACTGCCGAGGCTGATCGCGATGAAGCGCCGGTTCTGAATGTTGTCGTTGAAGATCGATACGTCCGGCGCCGCATAGAAACGACGCGTGTCCGCGACCGACGGGGTGCCCGACAGGCCTTCTGCGCCGAGCTGCGCGACGACACCGCCGGTGACCAGGGCATCGGTGCCCGTGCCGTTCGGCGACTTCCCCTGAAAGATGTCGAAGCGCAGGATCTGGCCGCCCATGTCCGATGCGTACATGCGGTCGGCCAGGCCGTCGCCGCTCAGGTCGATGACGCGAACCTGGGTCGGGATCGATCGGGTGAGCGACGAAAGCTGCAGGTTGGCGCCCGCATCCTGCCCGGCGCGCCACAGTACGTCGCCGCTTTGCAGGTCGACAAAATAGATACCTGCGCCCTGGGTGTCCGCCATGGACGGATGATCGATCGAATCGTGCACCGTATCGTAGCCGCCGCCGAAAATGACGACTGCCTTGTCGGCATTCAGGCCAGGGTCGTTTATATCGACCCGCGCGACCGTCGGCCTTGACCAGGTCTGGCCGAAATCGGGCGTGCTGATGCGCCACTTGATCTTCGGCGCATTCTTGTCCGTGACGTCGAGCGCGTAGTAAGAGCTGCCGCCACGACGCATGCCGAAGATGATGTGGACGAAGTCGCCGTCGCCCGGCTCGATGACGCCATTATCGTTGCGGTCTGCGACGACAGGCACTATGTCGCCATCCACACCGTAGAACTTGTAGGGGGCTTCCGAGTTGAAGAACAGCCGCGGCAGGTTCTGCAGGTGCTCCCTGGGGATGAAGGCCCATAATTCCTCGCCTGTGGAGCCGTCGATGGCATGTACGTAGCCGTCGTTGGTGGCCGTGAACACGACCACGTCCGGGCTCGCCTGCGTACCGCCGTAGACGATCGCCGCGGGCTGCGAATGCAGGGGATCACCCATTGCTTTGCGAACCAGCGTCGTCGGGTCCTGGTCCTCGTCGGCCACGTCTTCGCCGCGCGCCCAGCGAATGACCTGTTCGATCGTAGGCTCACCGGATGCACCCGTCAGCGCGAAATCCGCAAGCGAGAACGCAGACTGGTTCGAGGGAGATACCGCGTTCGCCGCGGCTGTCAGGTCATTACTGGCGGTGATGTTGGTGTACACCTTGCGCACGGCCGGATCCGGCAGGTTCTGCGCGGCGCCGCCCAGTTTCACATCGTTGCCGTCAATGCCGGCCGTCCAGTAGCTGGCCGCCGAATCGTAGAACAGGCCGGTATTCGGATCGACCGCGGGGACGTCGTTGCGGTCCACGATCTGGCCGTCCGAGATGCGGTACTTCTTCAGGTTGCCCGGCCAGTGGACTTTTTCGCTGGCCGCGAACTGCGTGAGGTAGAGGTCGTTGAGGTTCTGCGTGCGGTTGAAGGTGTTGACCGCAACGGCCGGGGCCGCGAACGACAGGGTCCGGTCCTGGATATCGTTGACGATCTCGAGCAGCGCACGCGTAAGACTCTGCACGTCATCCGCAAGGAAGTAGGAACCGCCGCCGCGGGCGGCCGTCTCCTTGAGAATCGGCAGGTCGACCGTGAATCCGATGGTATGCGTCGTGACGGTCTGCACGCCCGGGATGTTCGGGTCGATATCATCGTTGAACAGGTAGGCCGCGACGTCGTCCATGCAGGCGCCGTCCCCGGCGCCCGTGCAGCCGGCGTAACCGAGGGTCGCGCCCCAGTTGGGCAGGCCATCAACGAGCACCTGCGTTTCGATGTCATTCGTGGGCGCACCGTCGGTCAGCACGATGTTGAAATTCTTGGCGCAGGAAACGCTCGTGGGCCGATCGTAGATTTCCGGGCTGGCCTGGATCAGTGCGGCCGGGTCCGTCGGATTCTCGTTGATGTTCTCGCCGTAATAGGCGGGCAGGCCGCGCCAGTACAGCGCAGACTCGTACACGGTCTCCGACACCGGCGTCGAACCGGTGGACGGGATGCCCTGGATCGTCGACAGGATGTTCGCGCGATTCGTATCGAGGTCCTGCACATCGAGGATGACGGGACCGCCCTGGTTGTTGTTGAAGCGCATGATGCCGACGTTGATGCCTTCGATCGAGTTCAGGATCGCCCGCGCGGTATCCTGGACTATGCCGATACGCGACTTGTCAACAACCGTAGCGGATACCAGGTAGTTCAGGTAGTTGCCGTCGTAGACGGTGACGGACTGGCTCGTCGGCCAGGAATTCCACTTTACGCGGTCCTGCTTCTTGTTGGTGAACGGGTCTACGTCGCCGCCGCGCTGTGCGTGCAGCTTGCTGCCATCTACGCCGTCGCCGTGCTTGTCATCGTCCTTGCCGCACTCGACAAGGTCGGTCTCGTTGCCGGGCTCGAGTTCCTGCCAGCGAACCGAGTCGGTCAGCCCGAGCAGGATACTGAAGATGCCGGATGCACCGTCGCGGAACTGAGCCATCGTGGTGCGGTAGCTCCCGATGCCGCGCAGTTGCTTGTCGCCGGCGTCGCAAACGTAGGATGTTTTCAGGATCCGCTGCGTATTGGACGCATCGCAGCTCGGGATCACATTCTTGTACTCGCTCCAGTACAGGTAGTTCGGGTCACAGGGCGTAGCGCCGCCCACGTAGGTCTGCGTGTAGTCGTAGACCTCCGTCGTCTCTTCGAGCGTGCCCATACTGCCGGACGAGTCGATGATCATCAGCACGTTCGGCTTTTGCTGAGCTGCGTCCGGGTTGATGAGCAACAGCTCGGTGTCGTCGGCGACCGCCGGCGTCCCGCATGCAAAAGCAAGCAGCAGTCCGGCGCACGTCCATGTCGTCTTGTGAATTACCTTATTCATCATTGCGTCCTCTTAATCCTGTGCGTCGGCCTAGTAGGTCGTGACCGCTACGCTGATCACGCGGTCCTTCTCGAGGTGGTGCAGGACCGTTACGGCCGTTGCATCGCGATCCCTGATCGACAGCAAACCGCGGCGGAACTTCGCGAGCGGCAGGCTCTTGCCGTTCAGCACCCACTGGGTGTCCTCACCAACGCGCTTGACCTGGTAGGCACATTCGTCGCAGGTCTTGAAAGAGACAGTGCCCGACTCACTCTGCGGTACCCGCAGGTTGGTCAGCGAGACTTCGTGTGCCAGTGCGACAGTCTTGAAATCCGCCGCAACGGGCAGCGCGAGTCCTAGAATTATGGCGGCGATCAATACTTTGAATTTCATGGGAATACTCCGTTCCTGCTACCGCTTAGAGTTGCGGGCCTTGCGGGCCGACAATGTAAAAAGCCTGGGTGTGTACCGCGTTGGAGTCGCGATCACTGGGTGTGCCCGGCGTACGCTCCGATACGGCCGTCGCCGTGGCGAGAAAATGATAGGCGACCACGCCGCTGCCGACGCCGAGGCTGAACGCCCGGTCCGGTACGATCGTGGGGTCGCCGTCCGGCGCGATCTGTGCCGTTACGGAATCGTTCGAATTGATGTACTGGGTAACGGTTACCGCACCGAGTGCGTTGAACTGGCCCTGAGCGAGTGCGGCTTCCAGCCCGGTCTCGGCCGCCTGGAATGCGTTCTCGTAGTTCTGGTCGTTGCGCGCCATGGCCAGTTCGGTGGTTGCTGAACTCATGCCAGAGACAGCGAGCACCGTGATGACGACGAGCAGCAGCAGCCCGACGATGAGCGCCGCGCCCGACTGTGTCCTGATATTCATCTGCTTGGTCATTGTCCGTTCTCTCGATTCAGATCCTGGTGTTGCGCAGGAGGATGGTCTTGGACACCTGCATACGGCGCACCTCGTCGTTGAAGGTGCCCAGATTGACGTTGCCGGGGGCGTAAGCCCGCTGGTCGTCTATGCCGACCTCGCGTGTCAGCCCGCGGACGACGAGCCAGACTCGCGCCGTGAGTACGCGCGCACCCGGGATGTAGCCCGCGGCTTCGGGGTTGTAGCTCTGGTCGCCGGGGTCGACGTAGCGATCGACCGTGTTGTCCTCGTTCACGTCGATACCGAACTGCACCTGCAGGTTCTCGACACCGGGCGCGATCTCCTGATCGAAGATGGCGGAATTGGCTCCCTGGATCCCAAGCACCTTGCGCCGCAGCGTCGGTACACCCGGGATCAGGTCGGAATTCGCGTCCACGTAGTAGCTCGACACCACCAGGTTGTGAGTTGCCGACGTAACGGGGTCGAACTGCGGCGGAATGTTGCCGTCGTCGAAGATCTCGCCCTGGGTGCGCGTCGTCTGGATCTGCAGGCGACCGGCTTGCAGCGGTACCGGATTTACGGAGGCGCGCCGCACCGTCAGCACGTCGGAGTTGGCCTGCGCGGCATTCTGCGCCGGGCAGGTCAGACCCATGACGTTGTCGAAGCCGTCCACCGGCGTGCCGAGCTCGATCGACCAGTCTTCACTGCAATCCAGCGGTACCGCAAGCACGTTCGGGTTCGGCTGGCCGATCAGTGAACGGCCCTCGATGGAAAGCGCACGGCTCGTGCGGCCCCAGTTGCTCGCCATGCGCAGGTCCGCCTCGATCGTATCGAGCGCGAACTGCGCGGTTTCCTGCACGCGTGCAATCGACTCGTTGATAACGAATGCCTGGCGGCTTTGTGAATAGATCTGGATAGCGCCGATCATCAGGAACGAGCCGATCGCCAGCGCGACCATCAACTCGACGAGGGTGATACCGTGCTGCCGGCCGCCGAAATCCTTGATTGTAGTTCGCATATCCATCGCTCCTAGAACGGGTTGACCGGGATGGTAACGATGTAGCTGGGTGCCACGTCCAGCGCGGTGATCCCGGGCTCTTCCCAGCTCACGGTAATGGTGTAGATCGGCGGCGTAACGGCATTGTCGAACGCCACAGTTACGTCGCCGCCGCCCGTTGCTGCGGAGCCCGGCAGCGAGTTGCCGGCCTGCTGTTTCCACAGGAATACGTCGTGCAGCGCCATACCGGCCGCGTCGCAGTCGACACCGGTGGCCACGCAGCCGTTATCCGCGCCGGTGGCATCTGTGTAGGAAACGCCTGCCGTGGGGTTCGCGCGTATGCGGTCCGCCACATCGCCCGCGAGCGCCACCGCCTGGTGGCGGAACATCGACGTACGCCCGGCTTGCAGGCTCTGTACGTAAAGTCCCGCGATACCGAGCATGCCGACCGACATGACGATCAATGCGATCAGCACCTCGATCAGAGAAAAGCCCCGCTGCAATTTCGAAATCACTGGCATAGCCGTTCGTTCCTGAATTTCCCTAATTCGGCAGGTCATGGGCAGGTAGCTCCCATTGCCGTCAATGCATTGCCGATCATTGCCTTGTCACGCACGATGGTGGCGCGGCCGAGCGGTGTCGAGATGAACAGCCGGGCTGCCGAACCGCCGCCGGGGCCGTCGACGTTGCCGCGCTCATCGCATATCACGACCTGCGACAAGGCCGGGTTACCACCCGTGTCGAGGCGCCCGAGTCCGCTTGGCGCGTACATGAAATAGGTCGCGCCATTGGCGATTCGCAGCAGCACGCCCGTATCGGCCGGCGGATGTGCGCGCAGGACCGCCTCGCCGGCATCGCGCACGAGGTCCGCATCGTCGTCGATGAATACGACGTAGCCCTGGTCCCAGGTGCCGCCGCAATTCGCGGCGCCCATCGGGTCGGCGCTCGCGCAGATCGTGACGTTGGTCTTGGCATGTGCGGCCTCGCTGCGCGCCATCTGGAATGCGGCGTGCAGGTCGTTGGCCGTGCTCGTCATCCGGCTGTTCAGCGTGAAGCTCCGCATATTCGGAATGCCGAACGACAGGACGACGGCCACCACCGTCAACGTGATCATGAGTTCGTAGAGCGTGAAGCCGGTCTGCTGTCGCTTGTTCATGCAGGCAATATAAAGGCTCGAGACCGGACACTTCCTGGTATCCGACGAGCGGTCTGTTACGCCCGATGAGCGGTCGATTCCGGGGCCGCCGATTTGACCTAATCCGCACAGGAATAAGCCGCTCCGCGCGGCCCCCGGTCGGCAACCCGCGGCCGGCCCGTATAGCTGACGACGAGGGCCCTGGGCGCCACGCGGCCGGCGCGGTCGCAGACCACCAGCGTGCCGTTGGTCGCCCTCAGGAACGTGGCCCTGAGCGTGAATCCACGCCGGTTTGCCGTGACTTTCGTGTACCGGCTGGCAAGGTGCCGGTCGAGCAGGATTTCGCCGTCATCGAGCTCTGGTGGCTCGTCACGATCGCCGTTGACGAACACCAGGAAGCCGCCCGACCAGTCCGTGCCCGGACTGCAGGTGGTTCCGTCGGCGGTCGGGCAGAGAGACACCACCTGCTTGCGCACGATCGAGGCCTTGCGGGCGAGATGGACCGCGTGAAACAGGGCATTGAGCTCCACGCGCTGGGCGTTGCGCGCCTTCAGCACGGCGAACGAGGGCAGGCCGAGCGTGAGGATCAGCGCCGCGACGGCGATAGTCATCAGGAGCTCGAGGAGCGAATAGCCGTAATCCCTGGCGTGCATAGCTGGTCTCCGGTCCAGGGGCATACCCTGACAGCCTGGCAGTGCCCGTGCAGCCCGGAAATTGCGCGAAAACAACGGGATTACTGGACCGGACATTGCCGCCGGTGGTTCTAAGCCCGGGTATTTCGTTTATACTCAGTCCAGATCCAAGTCCGGGGGACACCGATGGCGCGTTCCGATATCCTCGCTTTGTTCGAGCAATGCGGCATTCTCTCGACGCCGCAGCGTCTGGAAGTTGCTGAAATTCTTCTGGAAAAGCCGCAGCACATGTCGGCGGACCAGATTATCGACCGGCTGCGCGAGGCCGGCAGTGGCGTCTCCAAGGCGACGGTCTACAACACGCTGAACCTGTTCGGCGAGCGCGGCATCGTCAAGGAGGTCATGGTTGACCCGTCGCGCAAGTTCTACGATTCGACAACGCGCCCGCACCACCACTTTTACAATGTGGATACGGGCGAGCTGCGCGATATCCCGGACGAGCAGGTTCGCTTCAGCGAACTGCCGCCGATGCCCGACGGTACCCGCAGCGAGAGCATCGAGGTGCTGATCCGCATCCGTGGCGAGGGCTGACCGGCCGCCTGCGGGACTTTCCCAATTCGACGCGTGTCGCTATACTGCGCGCCCTCTCCAAGTGCCGAAGTAGCTCAGTTGGTAGAGCAACGCATTCGTAATGCGTGGGTCGGAAGTTCGAGTCTTCTCTTCGGCAC
>Ga0209742_10001081_pt1 | contig 13042 bp, 10 predicted proteins | sample DeeMarSeWOR38_10_FD_187462 | JGI IMG/M metagenome (GOLD analysis project Ga0209742, IMG submission 187462) | Marine sediment microbial communities from White Oak River estuary, North Carolina - WOR-3-8_10 (SPAdes) (version 2) | ecosystem: Environmental > Aquatic > Marine > Intertidal zone >... | reverse complement strand
TTTTCTTTATCCTCGTCACTGTCATGATGCTCGTCGCCACCCTTTGCAAATTCATGCCGCAGTTCGGCGAAGTAGCGCAAGCGTGCATCGACCCGGCCATTCAGCGTATCGATCGGAAACTCGCCTTTATCATCCGCTTCGCCTGCTTCCAAACCGGTGAGCAACGTGATGGCTTCATCGACAGTCGACACCGGATAGATCTGAAATTGCCCGGCTTGCACCGCATCGACCACATCCTGCCGCAACATCAGATGGCTGACATTAGATTGCGGAATAATGACGCCCTGATCACCACTAAATCCTTTTTCCCGACAGACATCAAAGAAACCTTCAATCTTTTCATTGACGCCCCCAATTGGCTGCACCTGGCCATGTTGATTCACCGAGCCGGTGATGGCCAGGTTTTGCCGAATCGGCGCCTGCGCCAGTGCAGATAACAAGGCACACAGTTCGCCAACGCTGGCACTATCGCCTTCTACTGCACTGTATGACTGTTCAAATACCAGGGAAGCTGCCAGGGACAGGGGTTTATTGTGGGCATAACGCGCTGCCAGAAAGGCCGATAGTATAAATACGCCTTTGGAGTGTATCGCCCCGCCGAGTTCGACTTCGCGCTCAATGTCCACGACTTCTCCTTCCCCGAGACGGGCCGTGGCGGTAATGCGCGAAGGATGGCCAAAAGCAATGTTATTGAGTTGAATCACCACCAGGCCATTGACCTGACCGATGGTTTCCCCCGTGGTGTCCAACAACAGGGTGCCCCGCCGGAATTCCTCCAGATAGCGTTGTCGAATGCGGTCGGACCGATAAATTTGCTTGTCGATAGCCATTTGAACCGCCTGACGACTAACGAGAGTGGCATCTTCCTGACGCGCCCAGTAATCCGCTTCCCGCAATAGATCGGCAACGTTCAAGATGTGCATGGAAAGTTTCTCCACATCTTCGGCCATGCGGCTGCTATGCTCGAGCACCCGTTCCACCGCGGCGCGTTCAAATGGTAATAACTTGTCGCGTTGTACCAGGGTCGCAATCAACTGGGCATAGAGTTCGTAATGTTCGGTATTACGCTCGATGGTATCTTCAAAATCGGCAGCGACTTTAAATAATTCGGCGAATTCGGGATCGTATTCCGTCAACAGGTAATACAGGATGCGTTCCCCCACCAGTACCACTTTGATATCTAATGGTATGAGTTCCGGCTCCAGGGATACCGTACTGATCAGGCTATAGATCTCGCCCAAGGACTGGATCTTGACGCACTTGGCGGACAAGGCTCGTTTCAGACCCTCCCAGGCATAGGGTTGCTGCAACAGTTTCAGTGCGTCGAGGATCAGATAACCGCCATTGGCTTTATGCAGGGCTCCCGGTTTAATCAACATATAATCGGTTATCAGGGTACCCATCTGCGATATATGTTCGATGCGTCCCACCAGGTTCTGATACCGCGGCGCATCTTCAAATACCACCGGCGCACCTGCCTCAGGCGCATTCGCAACCAACACATTCACCTGATAGTTTCTGAAATAGGGTTCCTCGCGAGTTCTCTCAAAAATTGAACCGGGCCGTTCCGGGAAAAACATATGCAGGTTTTCAATGACATCTTCCTGCACTTCGCCGAGGTATTCGGCGACCTCCTCCACTTCGGTGTATTTGTTGCGCAGTTCCTCGATCAAGTGTCCGACGGCAAACATGCCAACTTCACGATTCAGGTTTCGCAGACTCTCCCGTAACTCTGCCTGCCACTGTTGACGTTGTTTGAAGAACTGGCGTAATTTCTCTTCCAGTTGCTTGATGACCTCGTCAAGGCGCTGGCGTTCCTTGTCATCCAGCGCATCATACTCATCCTGCGTCATGGGCTTACCATCCCTGGCCGGAACAAAAGTAATCTGTTCTTCACCACGCAGCACGAAGACGTTATTCTTCAACGCCTCCTCGGTTAAATTTTCAAATGCCTGACTGGTTTTTTCCTGCAAGGCATCCTGCAACTGTTGGTGACGGTGTTGATATTGTTCCGTGTCAAACGCACTGGGAATCGCGCTTCGCAGGTCATCGATCAAACGCTGCATATCCTGCTTGAGTTGAACACCTTGCCCGGCAGGTAAATCAATGGCGCGCGGCTTTTGCGCATCATTGAAGTTGGCGACATAGACCCAATCTGAAGGCGTCGGTGCCTGTTTGGACTGTTGTTCGAGATACTGGCGAATCAAGGTGTGCTTACCCACACCCGATGGTCCCAGCACAAACAAGTTATAGCCCTCCTGTTGTATGCCGACTCCAAACTGGAGTGCTTCAATCGCCCGCTGTTGACCGAGAATGCCATCGAGTTGTTTCAGTTCCTCGGTGGTGCTGAAACCAAACTGGCCGAGATCACATACCTTATAAAGTTGATCGGGAGTTAAAGCTTTTGGGGCTGTCATGATATTTATTGTTCAAGTTGTTGTATTTGATAAGTGTAGGATACGCCGATATCCGCTATGGATCATCTCATGCGCCTGCTGCCGAAATAGAGCCGGTTCCTTCAGTTGCAAGATCTGGGTGATTTGCTCGGCAGGAATGCTGGCCGTTTCCGCATCCAGATAGCGCAGGTAATGGCGCCATTCGTGTTGCCGTTGCTGGGGTGTTTCCAGGGTGACACTACCCTGCTTGCAGCGTTGTCTCTGTAACAATCGTAAAAACCGTTGCGCCTGAGCAAACTGGGGCACCAGTGGTTGGCTGAGATCAAAGCCGTAAGCCAGTCTTGCCGGATTGGTTCCCAACCAGTCCGCATCCACCGCCTCGACAATCACGGGTGGAAGCGACACTTCCCGCCACAACAGTTCAGTCCCGAGCTCAGGCCGCTCCACGGCGGGATCAATCGGAAACTTGTAGAAGCCCCATTTTTGGCCCATCCAGCATTCAATCAACAGGGACTCCGCTTCACCCTGTTCGTTGACTGTCTGGCGATAAGCACGGGGATCCTTTTGCCAACGGTGGAAATCCCGCTGCGGCGGCTGCCCATAGTGGGCCTCGAGTACTGTCCAGGTAGCATGAAACCATTGCCAATCCGTATGGTAGTCAGGATTGCGTCGTAGAAACTGCCAGGCCCACTCTTCCACAGCCAGCTCTCTGGCGAAGTCATAATCGGCGGGATTTTTCCAATCTGGCAATGGCTAAATAACCTCTCGCTTATTCGGAAACACCAATTCGATCAAGGCATTACAAGACTGTGATCGATTTTACAATTGTTTACAAAATACACATTGTAAAACTATGGGATAAAACCTAGGGTTAGGAATAACCATAATAGCTGTCATGTCAAAGGATAAGAACCATGAAACTGTCTTCTCGTGCTGATTATGCCGCCAAGGCCATGCTGGAGTTGAGTATCAATCCGAATCGTCCGGTGACTCTGGCGTATCTGGCCCGTTTGCAGGATATTTCCATCTCCTATCTCGAACAGATCTTCGCCCAATTACGCAAACACGGCCTGGTGAAAAGTGTACGCGGCCCAGGTGGCGGTTACGTGCTTAACAAGCCCTTTAGCGAGATCACCGTTGGCGATATTGTCGACGCGATCGATCATCCAAGTGAAAAAGCCAGCAGTTTGCCGGATGACGAAACCCACCAGCTATGGGGCCAGCTTTCACAAATCGTCTATAACCACCTGGATACCGTCTCCCTGGAAGATATTCATCAGCGTCGTCGGCAACAACAGGGCGTGCATCAGGCAGCGTAGTGCCCAATCTCCCATAAGTTTGGCAAGTGCTCTGCTTGCACTTGCCAGACTTTATCAGAATTCCTGCCACCCCAATTCAACTCCTAATACCTGCTTCCCCAATAGATTCACGCTACCGCGCTGCCGATCTTCTCCGCTCAAGCTGTATTCAAACCGGTACTCGCGGTAAAACGCCATACGTCCGCGGCTGTCGCGTTGCAGACGAAGTCGGCTGATCGCCACGGTATCATCCAGAAACTGCACTCCCTCACGTTCACAAACCCGGCGACCCGCCAACCGCGCGGCCTGCCGTGCGCCGAGGCTGTCCCACCAGAAGCCCAGCAACGCCAGCAGCACAATAACAACCAGAAAATCCGTCATAGGCAGTTGCAAAAAACGACAGGGTGGGCAGCATTCAGCAATGCCACGTCAGAATAATGTTTCATGGGCCTGTCACATGCCTGTCAGCCTGGTATGTCATATCTGTCATTTTTTCATCCCTCAAATCTATAAGTCATTGTTTTATATTATAATTACCCCTGATTTAGCCGGCGTCGATGTCATGCATAATGGCAAGAAAGTCACCATCATGCGTGATCAAAACCAGAAAGCCTCTGTCAATCCGGATTTCGCCAAAACCTCGCGTAAATGTCCACCTTTCTATATCAATCCGATGCAACTGGCATCCGGCGTGGAAACCCTTGGTGAAGTCGAAGTCCTGGCTTATCTCGACAAGATGACCAAGGGTGACAAGAACATTTTGGTTGTTGACTCACGCACCCCGGATTGGGTTGCCAAGGGCACAATCCCGGGATCAGTAAATATTCCCTGGACCAAACTGGCTCCGCAGAAAGGCGCCAGCCCGATCGACATCGCAGAAATCTTGACCACCAAGTTCGGCGTCAAGGAACAGGAAGGCCTGTTTGATTATCGCGATGCCAAAACCCTGGTGTTGTTCTGTAATGACATATGGTGTGGCCGGTCGCCGAATCATCCGCACCCTGCTGCGCTTCGGTTATCCGGCCGACAAGATCAAATGGTATCGCGGTGGCATGCAGAACTGGTCCAATCTAGGACTCACCACGGTGAAATAAGTACCACAATGATTGATCTCTCCGTACGGTAATTCCGCCGTACCCTGCAGCACCAGCTGCAAGCTGGGGACAAAGCATATACCTTGTCCCTTTTTTATGCGCAAACAGAAAAAAGCGGCCGTCCGGCCGCTTTTTTTCACTGCTAATACTCATGTGCTATTGATGTCACTTCCCTTCCAGGGTCAACAACAACAGCAGTTCATTCATCCGACTAACGAATGCCGCCGGATCATCCAATTGTCCAGCTTCACTGAGCATGGCCTGGTCAAACAGAATACGCGTCCAGTCTTCAAACCGCTTGGTATCGGTCTCTTCGTTGAGGCGTTTCACCAATGGATGATCGGGATTCACTTCCAGCACAGGTTGAATCTCCGGTAACTGGTGGCCCGCCTGTTTGAGGATCTTCTGCATACTGACTGCCATGTCATGCTGTTCGACGACCAGACACGACGGTGAGTCGGTAAGACGATGCGAGATCCGTACTTCCTTGACTTTGTCACCCAGGGTGTCTTGCATGCGTTTGAGTAAATCCTTGTAGGACTTTTCTGCGTCCTTGAGCTTCTGCTGTTCTTCCTTGTCTTCCAGTTTGCCCAGATCCAGTTCACCCTTGGCAACGGAGACCAACGGTTTACCGTCATACTCTGTCAGATGGGACATTAACCATTCATCCACCCGATCCGACATCAGCAATACCTCGATGCCTTTTTTCTTGAACAGCTCGAGATGCGGGCTGTTCTTGGCAGCGACATAGCTTTCCGCGGTAATGTAATAAATCTTTTCCTGCTCCGGCTTCATGCGGCCCACATAATCATCAAACGCGACGGTTTGGGCATTACTGTCAGTATGCGTCGAGGCAAAGCGAAGCAATTTGGCTACCTTTTCGCGGTTGGTGAAATCTTCCGCAGGTCCTTCCTTGAGTACATTGCCAAAAGTATCCCAGAAAGCCGCATACTTTTCCGGCTCGTTCTTTGCCACGTTCTCCAGATAGCCGAGTACTTTTTTTACCGAGCCATTACGAATGGTATCAATTTGCTTGTTACGCTGCAGGATTTCGCGCGAGATATTCAGCGGTAAATCGTCCGAATCAACGACGCCGCGAATAAAGCGCAAATAACCCGGCATCAGCTGCTCGGCATCATCCATAATAAAAACCCGTTTAACATACAACTTGACGCCATAGCGACGTTCACGATCAAATAAATCGAATGGTGCCTGCTTGGGAATATAGAATAGGCTGGTGTAGGACTGGGTGCCTTCAACCTTGTTATGCAACCAGCCCGCCGGCTCATCAAAATCATGCGCCACGTGCTTGTAGAATTCCTTGTATTCCTCATCACTGATTTCGGATTTAGGTCTGACCCACAGGGCAGAAGCCTTATTGATCGTTTCAGTTTCCTGCGTCGGTTCTCCCTTGTCATCCTGCTTGTACATCATAATGGGAAGGGAAATATGATCCGAGTAACGGTTGACGATGGCGCGCAAGCGATAAGGTTCCAGAAACTCATCCTCACCATCGCGCAGATGCAGAGTTATGCTGGTACCACGTGTGATTCGTGCGATATTTTCGATTTCGTATTCGCCCTCACCGGTAGAGGTCCAGCGCACCCCGTGTTCGGCACTCAGGCCGGCGCGACGGGTTTCGAGCGTCACCTTATCGGCAACGATAAAGGCAGAATAGAATCCGACCCCGAACTGGCCGATCAGATGGGCATCCTTGGCCTGGTCACCGGTCAGGGTATCGAGAAATTTACGCGTTCCGGAATGGGCGATGGTACCAATATTGTCCATCACTTCCTGGCGACTCATGCCAACGCCTTTATCAGTGATGGTGATGGTACCGGCATCTTTGTCGACTTCGAGCAGGATGTTCAGGTTGCTGTCATCTTCGTACAGGGCCTCATCGCTCAAGGCCTCAAACCGCAACTTGTCACTGGCGTCCGAGGCATTGGATATCAATTCACGCAGAAAGATCTCCTTGTTGGAGTACAGCGAATGAATCATCAGGTTCAGCAGCTGCTTTACCTCGGTCTGAAAAGACAGAGTTTCCTTATGCGTATCAACGCTCATGGTATCGGTGCTCCTCGTTTTGCTAAAAAGTCAGAAAAATTTCTGGGGAGATAGGGTTCTGTAGCGCGAATTTCAAGCCCGTTTGCTATTGGCGCCGAGACGGGCGCGCGTCATGATTGTGGTGGCAATTTCTTCCACCGACATGGTGGTGGTGTTAATGACCGGAATATGGGATGCCTGGAATAGGTCTTCGGCCTGATTGAGCTCCAGCCGACACTGCGGCAAAGAAGCATAGCGACTGTCTGGTCGGCGTTCACTCCGAATGCGATGTAGCCGTTCAGCACTAATGGTCAAACCAAACAGTTTGTCCTGGTACGGTTTGAGTTCGGGCGGTAACTGGGTTTGTAGCAATTCTTCCTCGGTCAGTGGAAAATTGGCGGCATGTACTCCGTAATGGAGGGCCAGATATAAGCAGGTCGGCGTCTTGCCGGTGCGCGACACACCAAGCAGGACAATATCCGCCTCGTTATAATGCCGGGTAGAAACCCCGTCATCGTTCTGAATAGCGAAATTGACCGCATCAATGCGGGCGGAGTAATGCTTTAGATCCCCTACGCCATGACTGCGGCCCGCCATCGGCGGCGGGGTCTCATGTAAAGCTGACTGCAATGGTGCGATAAAGGCTTCAAAGATATCGAACCACAGGCCACTGCTACTTGCGATGATATGTCGTAATTTGGGTTCAACCAGAGTACTGAATACCAGTGGCGGCTGACCCTCGATTTTTGCCACTTCCTCAATCTGTCGACAAGCCTGTTCTGCCTTTGGCAGATCATCGATATAACGTAAGACAATGTTTTCGAACTGGATCGTTTCAAACTGGCTCAACAGGCTGTGACCGAATGTCTCGGCCGTAATGCCTGTGCTATCGGAAACGAAAAAAACCGTACGTTTATTATTTGCCATGGATGGGTTTTGATCACTACACTTTCATGTAAACGCAATAGCGCCGTTGTTAATTTAAGGATAGTACCTTGAGCGATTATACACTTTGGCTTGACAAAATTGGTATGGCGGATCTCGGCCAGGTTGGTGGTAAAAATGCCTCGCTGGGTGAAATGATCGGTAATCTCACCTCTGCTGGCGTAAACGTGCCGGGCGGCTTCGCCACTACCGCCGATGCTTACTGGGAATTTCTTGCCACGGATAATCTGAGTGAGCGTATTACACAACGATTGGCGAACCTTGATATCAATGATGTGGTTGGTCTGGCAAAGGCCGGTGAAGAAATTCGCCACTGGATCCTCTCTACCCCTTTTTCACCCTCACTGGTAAAAGCACTGCAACAGGCCTATGACAGCCTGATCGAAAACTACGGTACTGACGCCTCCTTTGCCGTGCGTTCCTCCGCCACTGCCGAGGACTTGCCTGATGCCTCCTTCGCCGGCCAACAGGAAACCTACTTGAACATCAAAGGTTTTGAAAATATTCAAGCCGCGATCCACGCCGTGTTCGCCTCGTTATATAACGATCGCGCAATTGCCTATCGGGTACATCATGATTTTGATCATAGCCAGGTTGCCTTGTCTGCCGGAATTCAAAAAATGGTGCGCAGCAACCATGCCAGCAGTGGCGTCATGTTCACCCTCGATACCGAGTCAGGCTTTGAAGACGTGGTGTTTATCACCTCAAGTTATGGCCTGGGTGAGATGGTTGTACAGGGCGCCATTAACCCTGATGAATATTATGTGCATAAACCAATGCTCAACCAAGGTCACTATCCGATCCTGCGACGTATTCTGGGCAGCAAACAAAACAAGATGCTCTTTACCGATGAGCATGGCCACACCACCTCGACACGAATCGAGCCGGTTTCAAAGGAAGAGCAACAGCGCTTCAGCCTGAGTGATGAAGATGTGATCGAACTGGCCAAGCAGGCGGTGATCATCGAACAACACTATCAGCGCCCCATGGATATCGAGTGGGCCAAGGATGGTATCGACGGTGGACTGTATATTGTCCAGGCCCGACCGGAAACGGTAAAAAGCCAGGCCAAGGGTAATGTGCTGCAGCGTTATGAGTTACAGGAACGTGGCCCGGTGTTGGTCACCGGCCGTAGCATTGGCCAGCGCATTGGCAGCGGCATAGCCAAGGTCATTCATAACATCAATGAGATGGAACATATTCAAGCAGGCGATGTGCTGGTAACGGATATGACCGACCCGGACTGGGAACCGATCATGAAACGTGCCGCCGCCATCGTAACCAATCGCGGTGGCCGGACCTGTCATGCAGCGATTATTGCCCGTGAACTGGGAGTTCCCGCTGTGGTCGGCTGCGCGGATGCCACTGATCAAATACAGGACGGCCAGGCCGTGACCGTATCTTGTGCCGAAGGGGAAATCGGTTATATCTACGAAGGTCAACGGGCATTTAACATTCGCGAAATCAACCTCGCCTCCATGCCCGAACTGCCTTTCCAGATCATGATGAATATCGGCACGCCGGATCGAGCTTTTGAATTTCAGTTCCTGCCCAATCACGGCGTCGGCCTGGCACGTCTGGAATTCATCATCAATCGCACCATCGGGGTTCATCCCAAGGCCTTGTTACAGTACAAACGCCAACCGGAAGAAATCCAGCAGCAAATTCAGCAAATGATGGCAGGCTATGCGGATCCGGTGAGTTTCTTCATTGAAAAACTCACTGAAGGTATCGCCACTATCGCCGCGGCGTTCTGGCCCAAACCGGTGATCGTGCGCATGTCCGATTTTAAATCCAACGAGTATCGTAACCTGGTTGGAGGTGAAGCCTATGAGCCACAGGAAGAAAACCCCATGCTGGGTTTCCGCGGTGCCTCACGTTATATCTCCCCCGACTTTGAGGACTGTTTTGAGCTGGAATGCTTTGCCCTCAAGAAGGTGCGTGATGAGATGGGGCTCACCAATGTGGCCATCATGATTCCTTTCGTGCGTACCGTGGAGGAAGCCCAAAATGTGATCGGCTTGCTGGAGGAGAACGACCTACGGCGTGGCGTGAATAATCTCAAGATCATCATGATGTGCGAGATTCCCTCCAATGCCCTGCTGGCGGACAAGTTTCTGCGTTATTTCGATGGCTTCTCTATCGGCTCCAACGACCTTACCCAACTGACCCTGGGCCTGGATCGAGACTCGGGCCTGGTGGCGGATTTGTTCGATGAACGCAATGACGCGGTGAAGTCCTTGCTGAGCATGGCCATCAAGGCCTGCCGCCTGCAAAACAAGTATGTCGGTATTTGCGGTCAGGGACCCTCGGATCATCCTGATCTCGCCTTCTGGTTAATGGAGCAGGGAATCAACAGTGTTTCGCTTAACCCGGACACGGTCATCGAAACCTGGCTGTACCTGGCCGAGCATCACAGAGGCAAAACCAAGCCGTCATGATGCTGGTCATCCTGCTCGTCGTGGGCGTATTGCTGTTATGGCTGGGTACCGCCTTACGTGACATTAACCGCGGTGTTGCGATCCTGGTCTATGTTCTGGCGATAGCGCTGCTGCTGCTGGTTACCGGCGGGTTTTTCCAACTACTGTAAAAAAACATAACGGGGCATATCGCCCCGTTATTGTTTATCGCTGTGCTTAACGCCGTCTCACACTGGCTTAGAGTCCCAGTTTGGCACGCGCGGCTGCCACAGCGACTCCGCTTTGGATCGGTGCCTTCAGATCTGTTAACACATTCTCCAGCGCAGAAAGGCAAGTCAACACATTACGGGCATTACAAGCATGCCCCATCAAACCGATGCGCCACACCTTACCGGCCAGGGCACCCAGACCTGCGCCAATTTCCAGCTCATACTCATTCAACAAGCGTCCACGGACTGTGGCATCATCCACGCCTTCCGGAATGGTAACCGCATTTAATTGCGGCAGACGATCACCTTCTTTCACCACAAAGCGCATGCCCATCGCTTCCAGCCCGGCGCGCAAGGCCTGATGATGCTGTTCGTGTCGGGCCCAGGCATTTTCCAGTCCCTCTTCCTGCAGGATCACCAGGGCTTCATGCAGTCCATAGAGGTTATTGATAGGTGCCGTATGGTGGTAAGCGCGGGTCGCCCCTTCGCCCCAGTAGCCCATCACCAGATTCAAATCCAGAAACCAGCTTTGGACCGGATGCTTGCGATTGCGCACTGCCTCTGCGGCACGCCCACTGAAAGTGAGTGGTGACAATCCCGGTGGTGCCGACAGGCATTTCTGGGTACCAGAATAGACCGCATCAGCATTCCATTTATCCACTAACACCGGTGTCCCACCGAGGGAGGTGACCGTATCCACAATGGTAAGGCAATCATGCTCATGCGCCAGCTTGATCAGGGTCTCGGCATCGGACTGGGCACCGGTGGAGGTTTCGGCATGAACAAAGGCCACAACTTTGGCGTCGGGATGGGCCTTCAGCGCTTCTTCCAGCTTATGAGGGTCGACCACGGTTCCCCATTCGTCCTGTACCATGATCGGTGTGCCACCACTGCGTTCCACATTCTCTTTCATGCGGCCGCCAAAGACCCCGTTCTGGCACACGATGACCTTGTCACCCGGTTCTACCAGATTAACGAAACAGGTTTCCATCCCAGCCGAACCAGGTGCCGAGACCGGCAGGGTCAACTGGTTTTGTGTCTGGAACGCATACTGCAGCAGGGTTTTCATTTCTCCCATCATGCCCACAAAGACCGGATCAAGATGACCGATAGTGGGTCGCGCCAGCGCCTCCAGCACACGCGGACTGACATCGGAAGGGCCCGGGCCCATAAGGGTACGTTGGGGGGGATGGAAGGAACTGATCGCCATAATTCACCTGCAATTTGTACACAAAATAAAGCGCTCGATTATACAGATATCCCCATCGAGCGTCATGACCGGATGAGGGGCAGAACACCATACCCATAATCTGGGTCATGGATTGTACTGACCGCCGAAGGAAGGATAACTGCCCTCAATCCGGATTCTGCTTATAATCAGAACTTCGCCGCTATTACCCAATCAATCAGTTTAAGGAATCTGTTATGGCCGAACTCGACTTGCCACTCATTATTGAGGTCGAACAACTGGAACAGCACCTGGAGCATGAAAAACTGTTGCTAGTGGATCTCTCCCAGCCCGCTACGTATGTGCAGTATCACATTCCTGGTGCGGTGTTTCTGGACTATGCCTGGATCGTCCGCATCGAACAGCCGCGCATGGGCCTGCTGCCGGATCCCGCCCAGCTGACACACGTGTTGAGTGCCTATGGTCTCACGCCTGAAACACATGTGGTGACCTATGACGATGAGGGGGGTGGCCGCGCTGCCCGTTTCCTCTGGACCCTGGAAGCCGCCGGCCATAAGCGTTTCTCTTTATTGAATGGCGGCCTGCGAGCCTGGGCCAATGAAGGTCATCAGATTTCGACCCAAATCACCTTTCCGACGCCCGGTGAATTCCCGGTGGCGATGGATTTCAGTGGTGTCGCGACGCGGCAGTTTATCCTCGACAACCTGTCCAATGCGAACGTCAGGCTGCTTGATACCCGCAGCCCGGCCGAATACAGCGGTAGAAAAGTGTTTGCCGAACGCGGTGGACATATTCCGGGAGCCATTAATATGGAATGGACCGAGGCCATGGACAAGCAGCATGACCTGCGGCTGAAACCGGCGAAAGAACTGCGCCAGATGCTGGAGAGCCAAGGTATTACGCCTGACAAGACCGTAATTGTCTATTGCCAGACCCATCACCGTTCAGCCCATACCTATATCATGCTCAAGTCGCTGGGTTATGAAAACGTCAAAGGCTATCCGGGGTCCTGGTCAGACTGGGGCAATGAGCCCAACACCCCGATTGAACATTAATCCATATCAAACGCTGGGTTGTGGCGAGGCAATATCGCTGACCGTTTGCTGACCAAACCGCTGTTGCCAATCATTGAGCCGCGTGCGCATGCGTCGCACGTGGCTGCCATCCCAGTAGACTTTTTTACAACCGGGGCAATAGTAGGCGCGGTCAATACTGTTACGCAAGCGGGTGGGTAAATCCTGGAGTTGTTCCAGCCTGGCATGAACCAGACGTGTATTACATACCAGACACCGGACAAATGGTTCATGCAGCCAATTGATGGGCAGTTGCCGACACAAGGCCGCAATACAGTCTTCAAGATTTTCACAGTCCAGTAAAATCACCGTGCCAGGGGCACGCCGGTGCTCAGTCAGTTTGCGATCGCGGGTAATCAACAAACGCTCTTC
>Ga0209742_10001077_pt1 | contig 13094 bp, 14 predicted proteins | sample DeeMarSeWOR38_10_FD_187462 | JGI IMG/M metagenome (GOLD analysis project Ga0209742, IMG submission 187462) | Marine sediment microbial communities from White Oak River estuary, North Carolina - WOR-3-8_10 (SPAdes) (version 2) | ecosystem: Environmental > Aquatic > Marine > Intertidal zone >... | reverse complement strand
AGAAGGACCGCTTTTTGCGGCACAACTGGCACCAGGGCACCAGCTCTTGGCCGCCTGAGACGGTCAACGAGTATTACCTGCTGCCCTCTGTGCCACCGGGGGAGTATGAAGTGCAGGTGGTAGTCTATCATCCTGATACGTTGGCGCCACTCGCGGTGGGTGGCAGTGGCCAATTCTCGCTTAGCAAAGTGCAGATAGAATAGGGTGAATCTGCACATATTTGGGTCGTAGTGCTTATCTGGCTGGCTTGCCAGCCACAGTTTGCGGGAACTTGGTTCTGCGTGTAGGGCTGATGTTGGCTTAGAGTGTACAAAGTGAGCGAAATGGGAGAATCGGATGCCTAAACAGGTTTGGAGGACTCTCCGAAACGTGTTAATGGCAATGGGAGGAATGCTCGCTGCTCTCATACTGCTCGAAATAGGGGCAAGGTTCCTACCTCCACCCTACGAAGACACAGGTAATGTGGCGGATGTCTGTTCAAATCAAGTGGGCTGGCGAGGGAGTCCCTACTTCACCACAACTGTTGGCACAGATGACTATTACCATAATCTGCAATTGAACCGCGTTGGTATGCACGATAACGAGCACCAACAGTCGAAGCCGGCAAACACCTTTCGCATATTGGTACTGGGTGATTCTTTCGTACGAGCGCATCAGGTGAAGGAAGAGGAAACCTCCCATCAGGTGCTAGAGAGTTTGTTGAATAGCGGAGATTCATCTCAGCATTTTGAGACGATAAGTGCCGGCGTAGACGCCTGGGGTACAGGTCAAGAATTGCTATACTACCGTAGTGAAGGACGAGATTACCAACCTGATCTCGTGGTGTTGATGTTTTATTTAGGTAACGATATAGTAGACAACCTGCCTGGTAGGGGACTCACCTTGCGCGGTCGAAATTGCTATTCGCCCTATTTTGTGCTTTGCGGAGATCAACTCGATGCGACGCCCTGGTTTTTTGCCCCAGGTGTAAGTCCTCCCATCGGCACATGTCCATTCGGCAAGAGGGTGTTGAGCGGTTTCTTGGGAAAGATCTATCAACATTCTCAATTGTACGGTCAACTAGAGCCTCTTCTTGCTTCCAGACCACCTAAGGTTTCTGCGTTGGACTATTATACTCAGGAGAATGAGTTTTTTGACTATGCTCTACAGCTCACCATTGCCCTTATCAAGCAGCTTGAAGAAGAGGTGAGGAAAGACGGGGCAGAGTTTGCGGTGGTGCTCATAAGTCCGCCAGATCTCATCGATTTCACACGGATGAGCTCAAGTGAGCGGGAAGCAGTCTACCAAACCCTCCCATTTATGAGGCGGGCCGAGGAGATGTCCCCGCCAAACCGGTTTCTGGCAGAAGCATTAGCTGGCGAGGGAATTGAGGTGTTGGACCTCCTGCCATCATTCGTTGAACACATTGATAGGACAGGACAAGAGCATAGTTTTCAAGAAGACAAGCACTGGAATGTAGTGGGTAATCGCCTTGCAGCGGAAGCGATCTACAATTGGCTGACTGCGAATTATGAATTCCAATGAAAGTCGAAAAGTCACTGCCATCATTAGCCTCGGCCTTTTCCTTACGGCACTGCTACCCCGTGCCGTAGGCCTGGGCGCTTTTGTTACTGCGGATGAGGCCAAGTGGGTCTATCGGTCGGCACAGTTCTTAGGGGCATTGCTGCGCGGAGACCCGGCGGGTACGGTGGTTAACCTCACCCCGGCCGTCAAGCATGGTTTGGACGTAGGCCTTTAAAGAGTGGCCCTGGTCTTCCCCTTCGACCAAACCATAGACGGTAGGACCCCAGGAACTCTGGCCAGCACCGGCTGCGCCCCATTCTAGCATCCTTTCGATCAACTCCGCTGAAAGCGGGTTGGCAAAGCGATCACCTTGCACCGGGCTAAAGCACTCACCAACCAAATGCTGTACCTGCGTGAGAGCCGCCCCAAATTCGGCCAACTGACCTTCGGCCAGGGCCGGTAGCAAAGCCATAAGCACCGTGTGAGAAATGGCGGCAGCTTGTTCTCGAGAAGGCGAGATGTTTTGGAAAGCTTCGTCTTCCATTTCTCCACTTAAACCATGGGCTCCCATCGGAACAACCAAGACACAATGCCAGGATGCTGGCATGGGATAACGCATCAACAAAGGGGCCAAGTCGTCGCGGTCTGGCCATTGCCCTCCCTCGACTACCAGGCCGCCCTGGGCAAAGGTCCATAAACCAATGGTCGACCGGCTACCCCGCCCTACGGCTTGAGCCAGAACGTAAGGGTCGACGGTCTGGTCATACAGAGTGGCGAGGGCATGAGCCACGGCCAGGGCCAGTTTCGTGCCCGAACCCAGCCCTACATGGGTGGGGATATTCCCCTTAATCGAGAGATGGGCTCCCGTCTGAATTCCATAAGCTTCAAGATAGCGTTGGGCAAAGAGCTGCACCCTGGCAGCGCCAGGACCATCGACGGTTAATTCCTGGCCAATTTTGGCTTCAAGGACTACTTGCGGCTGGCCAATAGCCACACCAATGCCGCCAAATCGACGACCTAGAGTGCCCCCGGGATCAAACATACCCAAATGCAGCCGAGCAGGTGCGACAACGCGTATACTATTCATGATGCCAGTTCCTTTTGTACATACTCTGTCAACAGTGACATGGCCTGGTGCTCTTGGGGCCCAGCTGTCTTATCGACGATGACCTGCAACCGCTCAAACTCGGCCAGAATCTCGGCCGTGGGCAGGAAACGAGTTCGTGTAGCCAAAATAGCGGCTTCCAGGACGGCGTGACGAGCACGATTGAAGCCCAGGAATTCGCGGTTAAAACCCCGGTAGACAACCCGGGTGGTGAAGAGAGCACGAGGTTGTTCCATGTTGGCATCCACTACCTCTACTTCACGCCATGAGCAAACGTCCTCTAGGACCATGCCCTGCAGCGCTACGGCCGGCCGGGTGGCAAAGACGGGGTTGGCAATGGCGCTTTTAGCGAATATTAAAACGTTGTCAGTCAGATTAATGACTCCCACGCCGGTGGCCGTCAGGTTGCGGTAGGTTGTCGTTTCTTGATAGGGTTTGATGGCAATTGTCTCCTCACCCCATTCGACTCCCATGGGGGCGAAGTTCACCCGGCCTTCTTCGTCGAGGGTAGTTACAATGCTCTCAATGATCATCACTGTCCTCACGACTCAAGTAGCCCCACCGTAACGGCCGGTCCTGCGTGTAGTTCTTACCGAGTTGCAGCGCCAATTCAGCTTTCGTTAGTTCTTGTCCTAGGTAAAAGGCGTGACTCGCTTCCTGAATGCCCAGTTCCTGGAAGATGGCCTCGACATCGGTGCCGGCTACAAAATGGTCGGCATTGAAGGCGTATATCTGTGTGCCGTCGATGTAGATTCGAATGTTAGGATCTGTCAAAGCCGCCTGTATTTCCTTCAATTCTTCGCTATTGTGGATCCGTCGGCGGCTCTCCTTTATCGTTAATAATCCTTCCTCTATGCGCTTGGGAGGGATCCCCTCATTTTGGGCGTAATACATCAACCGCCGGGCAATGTCTAATTCGCGCACGCTTCCTTGTGCCCAGGGTGCGACTTCCGTGGTCAGCACAAAGGCCAGGTTTAATTCTTGGGCGATTCCCATCAGCAAGGCATTAATGCCTGTAGAATCAGCGTCGGTCATTTCACTAAGGTGATGGGTGCCTATCATCAATTGAGCCTCAGGATACTGTTGGCGGGTGCGATAGAGGTCATGGAGCGAGCGCCCAAAGCCAAAGCCGATGGGCAAGGCAATAGGATCCAGGATACAGCCAACGCCCCATTCCCACAGCCGTTCGGCGTTGCGCCATAGGGTTTGCACATCACCATCTTCGTCCGGGATCACCACCGGTGTAGCTTGCAGATCACGCCCTAGAGTTAGATTACTATCATTGAGGCTCAGTATATAATCCGCTCCTGCCTGGTCTGCTTGCTGGATGATGACCGGATCCACGCTATCCACGCTAACTTGGTAACCAACCTCTTTGAGCAGTTGTACCTTATGAGATACCGTATCGCCGCTGCTGGCCGGCCCAATTCCCAGGTCGATGACGTCGGCACCACTGGCATGGTAGTATGCTGCGCGATCGAGCAAAGCCTCGTCGCTCAGTCGAAGGGCGTCTTGAATCTCGGCGATTATCTGGACACTATAAGCCCCGTAGTTCTCGCGCTGGCGTTCGACGCTGAAATACGACGGGATATCTATCAAGTCTTTTGGTCCCCGTTCGGCCGGTATACCCAAGGTTTGTTCGATCTCGGCCAGCTCTCCCTCACAAAAGCCTGGAAGCAAGACCAGGTCACAGTCGGGCGGTAAGTCCACATGCCGCCGGTGATCAGGCGGCAAGCTGAAATGACGGGCTATCCAGGATGTCGTCATGAGGGCCGCCACCGAGATAGGCATGACGGCTACATCATAACTGCAGGGTAAGGGTGTGGTAGCCAGGATGCGCCGCAGGGCAGGTTCGGCCAACCGTCCAGTTACGAACAGGATTTTCTTGGGCAATATCGGACTATGTAGATCCTAACCGCGTTTTTCGCCGCCGCGTACCCACTTATTTGGGGTCCCACCCTCGAAAACCGAATCTTCTGCTGGCCGCCATAGCACAACCGATTCGACCTTTTTGGCCATTTCGAAGTCTTTGTCAGTGATGCCACCGGCGGAATGGGTCGTGAACTTGACCCATAACTTTGCCCAGGAGACGGTCAGGTCGGGGTGATGGTAAGAAGCCTCGGCTAAATAGCCGACAGTATTGACCAACATCATGGTTGCCTGCCAGCCGTCTGTTTTGTAGTAACGCCGGATCCAACCATCCTCCAAATACCATTCAGGTAGTTCCTGGGACAATTTCTCCTGAACTTCCTCGTCGCTATATACTTTTAATTTTTCTGCCATTTCTATATACTCCTTTTTTGGCTCATTTATTGGCTGGTACACTGTTCAATGCCCATGCCATTGGAGGCATCCGGCAATGTAGAGAGGCTTGCATGCAACTATTGATCAGCGTAACATCAGTTGCTGAGGCGCAAGTTGCTTTGCGTGGAGGCGCCCAAATCATCGACATCAAGAATCCGGCTGAGGGAGCCTTAGGGACCGCCTCCGTTTCCGCTCTCCATGAGGTGTGTGCCACGCTGCCATCTGATCGGCCGGTTAGTGCCGCCTTGGGTGATTCTACTGCTCCAGCAGGTACTCTGGCCCTGGCTGCTTATGGTGCAGCCAGGTTGGGCGCCCACTATCTGAAAGTGGGCTTGCTTACCGCTAGTCCTGATGATGCTATCATCTTATTAAAGGAAGTGCAACGATCCGCTCGTCTGGCAAATCCGCACTGCCGCCTGGTAGGCGTTGGCTACGGGGATGCAACTTTGGTGGGCGCGCTTTCCTGGCGCTTGCTACCGGAGATTGCCCAAGAGGCGCAACTATGGGGTTGCATGATCGACACTGCGTTGAAGGACGGCCGGACCCTCTTCGATCATTGCCGCGAGCAAGACCTGCAAAATTGGCTGGCTGATTGCCGTCGCGCTGGATTTCGCGGTGCTCTGGCCGGTTCGTTGGGGATGGCCGATGCGAGCGCGCTCCGTCGCCTGGACCCCGACATCGTGGGATTTCGTGGCGCGGTCTGCCGTGGCGACCGACGCAACGGCCAGGTCGATGAGGCGTTGGTGGCGACGCTGCATGAGGAGCTGATTTCTTGATTAGTTTTTCTTACCACCTGGCTCCTTCAACCAACGATTAGCTTTAATCGGGTTCTTTTAGTACTAGTGGCCTGATTGTTAGTACTAGTGGATTGATGGTGGGTACTGATGGTCGATTGAGCGATTCTCCTGTAATGTGATACTATTGTCCTATAATCTTTATTTATATCATAATTAGTGGAGTTTATTCATCATGTTGGAAGAATTTGATAAAGTCGCCAATGACCTGTGGGAACGAAGCAAACCCCCATTGGAAAAGATGTACGACCGCTGGATGGGCGAAGGTAACTGGGAACCGGATCGACCACAAACCCGATACGCCATCTACAGTTGGGAAGACGTTCAATGGCGTGGGCACCACGTATTGGCGGGAGGGCCTTTTCCATGCCACCTTTGTGGCGAGACGGATCGTTGGACCATTGTGGGAGATGAGGTTAAACATGAAATCCGTGTTTTCATTTGTGAACACGAACCCATCCCGGTGGGCCGCGGCGCTGTGCGCCAGATATCCTCGGTGCCAGCTCGCCTGGTGCGAAGATTTGAGGAAACCTATCGTTTCCTGGATTGAATTTAGCAATCTCGTTTTTTTGGGATAGACTACCCATCCAGTTAATCCATTTAAGCCAATGTAGATAACATTGGAGGAGGAACGGATGGCTAGAGTAATAGGTATCGATCCCGGTACTTTGAGTTTTGACCTCCTTGGCCTGGAAGATGGGAATGTCTTTCTGGACCACACGATTCCCTCGGCGGAACTGGCAGCCAACCCCCAAAAACTAGTTGACGTCTTGAACGATGCGCAACCACTGGACCTGGTCATAGGGCCTTCTGGTTACGGTCTACCCTGGGTATCGATTGAAGAGTTTTCTGAGCAGGAGCTTTTCCTGTTTATTTTAGCGGATGCTCGGGAGCGCGATCACATCTCTGTCTTGGGGGGCATGGCCGACATGATCACCAGCCTGAAGGCTTCAGACCTGCCGATTGTTTTTATGCCAGGAGTCATTCATTTGCCCACTGTCCCTGCCTATCGTAAAGCAAACAAAATTGACATGGGTACGGCCGATAAACTTTGTTGCCTGGCCCTTGGCGTCTACGACCAGGCTCGAAAGCACCAGATCGCCTACGGAGAAACCAGCTTTATTTATGTGGAGGTTGGCGGCGCTTACACAGCCGTCATGGCCGTGCAAGACGGCCGCGTTGTCGATGGTTTGGGTGGCTCTTTAGGTGGGGTAGGCTACTATTCACTGGGAGGCATGGATGGTGAGCTGGCTTACCTACTTGGTGCCTTCCATAAGGACTTGCTTTTCTCCGGTGGCGTAGCCTACATCGCCGGACAACCGACACTAGCCCCCGAAGAGCTACTCCAATTGAGGGAGAAGGAACCGGTTGTGGCTCAGGCGTGGGAAGCGATTTATGAAGCTGTAGTCAAAAGCGTGGCTGCCGAGTTAACCGCAGTGCCCGAACCGCGGGAAATTCTCCTTTCTGGCCGTCTTTGCCGGTCTGAGGCCTTCCGCAGTGAATTAACCCGTCGACTGCAGAAATTTGGTCCGGTACGCCGGGTATCCAGCATTGCCAATGTCGCCAAAGAGGCTGCCCAAGGAGCCGCCTTGATCGCTGATGGTATGGCAGGCGGGCCATTTACCGATCTAGTCGAGACGATGCAACTACGGGAGGCGAGTGGCACCGTTTTTGACCACCTTCACGTGAATGTGGCCGATACGTTAAGGCAAAAATATTTAGGCACGGTTGTTTAGTTTCTTATCTTCCTATCATCAATTGACTCATCAATCGGCGATCTTCTAATCATGAACCGGGTGGTTCATGTCTCCTTAACTAAAGTCATTTCCGACCATTTGAGATAGTGGAAATCTTAATTTTAACTAAAGGGCACTTTGATCACTTGCGGATTGTCTAGCTTTTGATCTATACTAATAAATACGCCATCAAGTCAGGTGGTAGATAGGTTGCCGGCGAGCTGTTATCTACGTGGGGTAGGCAGCCAAACATTTTTACCAAATTACCATTTTTAAATACCGGAGCAAAGGGATTGGGTTTGTACGCTGCGTACTTCCAGTGAAAAAGCAAACTTAAATGCACGGTGGACGGTAGTTTGTTTTCTACTCACGACACCTGCACATGTGCAGGCTATTTCCAATAACCTAAGGAGGTTAACAAATGGCAAGTGAAGTTGTTTATAAAGCGATGGTTGATCAGGCCCTAGCCGCGGTTAAAGCCGATGTGTCAAACTACAAGGCAAAACGCGGCACCCAGTTCAAGATCACCGATGCGCAAGCTTACGTCGACGCCGTAAATGGCATGAAGGCAGTTGATAACGAACTTCCTGAAGCCATCGCGTTGCATGTAAATTCTGTTAATGCGCATTATGAGATCCTCCAAGGCTTGACTGACACAGTCCGACCCGAAGACGATCCCTTTGTGGAGCATTATCAGACCCCTCCGATTCTCGAGATCCTCTATGATGAACAACCCGATTTTCGTGCTTCAGTTGATAAGTTCATCAATGCCATTGGCAAGGAACGCGCTTTAATCGGACGTGAGGTAGCGCGCATCTATGGTGGTTTTTATGGGCCGACCTGCACGGTTGATTTCACCGTCAGCCCGGGCTCGACGGCCAACGTGGTCAACCGTATTCTGAAGAACGTTGATATTCCCAAAGATCACAAAGCTACTATTCTTGCCGCAAAGTCTTTTGGCATGAACACCTCCTATGGATTAGGGGCGGCCTTCAAGGGCGCGGTTGAGAGCGGCAAGACGCTTGACGAAGCGCTTGATCTTGAGATAGAGACGCTGCAGTTCATCTATGACAGCCCCACCGCAGCCCAAACCAAGATTATGTTAGGCCATAACCTGGGCGGGCACGGTGGTCATACCTCCTTCGACACAGCCGCGTACATGAGCCAGTATAAGGATCGTATGCGTCCAACGATTCTGGCTGCCTTAGAGAAGGGCGTCCATGCAGCAAACGTCGTCTGCGTACCGGCTTATTGCGTGGGTGATGTGGCGCATCACAATAGCCAGACTGGGTTCAACTTTGCCCAGGATCCCATCATCATGGCTATGTTGGAGGCCCATACCGGTGTCTTGGAGAGCACCCTGAACCGTGGATTGGAGGCGGGATTCAGCAGCGAATACGCTCCTCTCTCCCTGGCAGTCGGCACTGGCGCAGCGGCGATGGCCTACGAGTTCCTGTTGGACTACATGCCCATCCCCAGTATCATCGAACTGTTGGTTAACCGCTTCCACAACATGGTGGCCATGAACCCCAACCGTGACTCAGCGGCAGAATTGCATAACGTTGACCTGATCATGTCCATCTGGAGAGGTTGGAACATCCTCAAGCCCAAGCCATTAGGCAAGGGTGGCGAGGTTGGTGGTGTAAAGATCGATCTGTCGCCCATTGACACACATGATGTGCTGGCCAACATCCATCGTTACACCTATCCGCCTTGTGCCATAACCCAGCGTGTTGGCACCATGCTCAAGTTTGCTGATTTCCCGTGCTTGCTGACCAGCGAGCCGGTCACGGCAACCATGCTGACGCACGTTGTCTCGCTGCATCCGGAGACGGCCATTGCCCCGTTCGCCTTCGACAAGGATTGGGGTACCACTGAGTATCGGCTCATCAACACCGGTCTCAATGTCTCAGGGCTTGGCGCTGACCCAGTCGTCGGCTACGAGCAGTGGAACGCCATGGTCTAGTAGTAAAAGGCAGAAAACAGTCCGCCGGCAATCGGATTGGTAATCTCAGGCAAAATCCTGTAAATAATCTCCTAGGATTTGCACCCTGACGATATGCCAGATTACTACGATGCCTGAGTAAAGGCTTGGGGAGTGTGAGAAAGAAGATCCTTCTCGCACTCCCCATTGTGATTATTATGAATTAGGGAAAATAGTTGAGAGAAAGTGATGAAGAAACTCTTGCTTCAATTCGATAGCGACAAGCACCCCAGCTCCTTCGACCGTATTGTGGCTTACGACGCAGGGGTTGACGACGTGCTCAGTTACAGCAACGTAACCGTCGAAGACGTAGAAGCCCAGGTACAAGGCGGATTCTTTACTCGCGGGGTACCTGATTTGAAAAACACAGCCATCTGGATCGGTGGATCTAGTGTTCCAACGGGCGAATTGTTACTGGAGGCAGTCCAAAAGGCTTTTTTTGGCCCATTTGAGCTTTCGGTGATGTTGGACTCAAACGGGTGCAACACCACGGCCGCCACGGCCGTGGCCAAGATCGTCAAAGCGTTGGATGTGCAAGACAAGCGGGTGGTGGTCGGTGCTGGCACCGGCCCGGTAGGTATGCGGGCCGCCGGTCTCCTGGCTGGCGAGGGCGCCCTTGTAACACTTACCTCTCGTACCCAGAAACGGGCCGAGGAAGCGGCGAACAACGTTAATCAGCGATTTGGGGTCCAGGTTCAAGGGGCTGTTCTGGCCGACGATGCAACCGCCCGCCAGGTTCTCGATGGTGCCGTCGCGCTATTTACATGTGGTGCGGCCGGTGCGCAAGTCGTCAGTGAGTCCGTGTGGACCGATATTTCCTCCTTAAAGCTTATTGCCGATATCAACGCAGTGCCTCCACTGGGCATTGAGGGTATCGATATGAACGACAACGGCGACGAGCGCCACGGACGGATTGCTTTTGGGGCGTTGGGTATTGGCGGGCGCAAAATGAAGGTCCATCGCACGTGCGTCGCCCAACTGTTCACTTCGAACAACGTTCTCATGGACGCCGAGCAAGTCTACGCCGTGGCCAAGGAATTGGTGTAATTCCGAGTTCGTCAATTAAAGGGATAATCCTTCTTGTTCGCACGTTTACAACCTATCCTATTGGCCGGAATCACGGTGCGCATGTTGGCCGAAATGGCCACGCGAGCTGGCTATGCCGTCGTATCGTTAGATTACTTTGGTGATGCCGATTTGCGAGGCCTATGTCCTGGGATTTCGCTGCGGCGTGATCACAACATCAGCTTTACTCCGGACGCTCTCGTAAATGCAGCCAATGGCTTAGATGCCCCTGCTGTTGTCTACAGCGCCAGCCTGGAGAATCACCCCAATCAAGTGGCGCGCCTGGCTCAGAAGCGAACACTTCTCGGTAATGCCCCTGAAACCCTGGTTAGGGTGCGTGATTCCCGGCAACTGGCAGCCGCTTTACGATCGGCCGGCTTTTGTTATCCCCAAACGGTGTGGCCGGGAGATGAGATAGTACCTGAAATTACGGGCCAGTGGCTGTGGAAACCAATGCGCAGCGGGGGAGGTCATGGAGTACGGGTTTGGCACGGCGAACCGCTGGCTAAAGAGGGTATTTTGCAGAAACGGTTGCCCGGTATGGTGTGTTCGGCCACCTTTGTGGCTAATGGCCTGGAAGGAATCCTGGTCGGCGTGACCGAGCAGCTTATCGGAGAGGAAGCCTTTGGGGCCAGCGGATTTCGTTACTGTGGGAACTTGATGCCCCCTCGTTTGCCGCACGACGAGCTACTCATGTTACTGCGGGAAGTGCAGTCCATTGTCAATTACATAACGGCCGAGTTTGGCCTGCGGGGTCTCAATGGGCTAGACTTCATCTGGCATGAGGGACGGGTCTGGACCATCGAGTTGAATCCCAGGCCAACAGCCCCAGTCGAGCTTATGGAATGGGTTTATGACCTGCGTTTGTTTGCTGCCCACGTGCAAGCTTTCACAGGCCAACTGCCCTCATTTGACCTGGAACAGGCTATAAGAGATGCTCCGGCTGCCGGCAAGGCCATCTTATTCGCCACAGAGGACATCATCCTGGGCGACACGCGTTCATGGTTCGAGCGGGACATACGCGACATTCCTTATCCCGGTGAACATATCCGTCGGGGAAATCCAGTGTGCACCGTTCTGGCCAAAGCTGCAACTCCGGATCTGTGCGAACATAAGTTGGAACAACGAGTAGATGAAATAAAAAACATGGCTCAATTAGGGGCAGGCTTTATTCCTGTCCAAGTATAAGGTAGTATTGAAATGGCTGAAACGATGCTCTTAATTGCTGGACGATCAAGTAAGCAAGGTACAAGCTTGAATGTCGGAAAGCACAGCGACGAATACCATGAGGTAACGACGACGCTGGAGATGAATGCTGAGGACATGGAGCGGCTGGGTTTGAGTGACGGCGATCAGGTACGGCTGCGTACGCCTGTAGGTGAGGTAATTGTTGGTTGTAAGGCACGCAAGCCGGAAGACCTGCCCGCGGGTGTCCTGTTTCTACCCTATGGCCCGGCCTCTAGCCGCTTAATGGATGGCGAGACCCAGGCCACCGGCATGCCCATCTCGAAAAACATTAGTGTGGAAGTAGAGCCGGCCTAACAAATTTTGGCTGGTAAGTGATCAGCAAAGTTTTCCCATTAGTGACTTCGTAGACTAAAGACTACCACGAATGAAGGCAAGTCAGTCTTTGATAATCTGTGAAACCTTCAATATTTGGCGACAAAAGGATAAAAAAGTATGAGTTGGAATATGATTGGTGATTGGGCAGAAGAGATGGATGGACAGGTGCGCAAACAGCGACAAACCCGCCTGAAGATCGCGGCCAAACATTTTGGCCTGGACATCTTTGGCGTTCTGGGCGATCCGGAAATTGAAGAGCGCTTGTTGGCTCGTTACGAAGAGGCCGGGCTCGAATGGCCACCACTGGAGGATTTAGAGGTATGAGTACTGAGACTTCAAGTTACGTTGTCGAAAACGCGACCTGCACGTTTTGTGGTTGCGTGTGTGATGATATGGCTCTCACCGTCGAGGACAACCGGATCACGAAGGCCAAAAACGCGTGTGTTCTGGGAAAGGCCTGGTTTGCCGAACACACGGTGGAAGACCGGCCTTTTGCGCTGGTCGAAGGAAAAGAAGCCAGTACAGCCGAGGCTGTTGAGGCAGCGGCCGAGATTTTGGCCAAAGCGCGCTTCCCAGTAGTCTATGGCCTAAGTGACACGACCTGCGAAGCGCAAAGACAGGCAGTGGCCATTGCCGACATGATCGGGGCCAACATTGATACCACCACCTCGGTTTGTCATGGTCCGACGGGTATGGCCTTCCAGGGCGTGGGTGAAAGCACGGCTACCCTAGGTGAGGTCAAGAACCGGGCTGATCTAATAATCTATTGGGGTGGCAATCCGGCTGAGTCACATCCGCGCCACTTTACCCGTTATACGCTCACGCCCAAGGGTATGTTCACTCCCAATGGCCGCAAGGATCGCACAGTGGTATTGGTGGACGTGCGCCGAACACCAAGCGCCCGGGCGGCCGATATCTTCGTCCAGGTCAAGCCCAAGACCGACTTTGAGGTGCTTTGGGCTCTGCGTGCCCTCGTAAATGATCGCTACGTCAGTCCCTCCATCGAAGAGGAAACGGGTGTGTCACTGGACACATTGCGG
>Ga0209742_10001070_pt1 | contig 13139 bp, 9 predicted proteins | sample DeeMarSeWOR38_10_FD_187462 | JGI IMG/M metagenome (GOLD analysis project Ga0209742, IMG submission 187462) | Marine sediment microbial communities from White Oak River estuary, North Carolina - WOR-3-8_10 (SPAdes) (version 2) | ecosystem: Environmental > Aquatic > Marine > Intertidal zone >... | reverse complement strand
AATAATATTTGAAATCCAGGCGGCGACAAAAGGCGGCAGCATGCCCCCATATCCAAGAGACAGGCAAAAACTGTGAAGCACCCAATAAAGAAAGACGGCCGCAGCCCCAAATGCAATACTGACAGATGGCCCCTCATGCCCTTTGCGTTTAACAGCAATTCCGATGCCAATGATACAGACAATAATAGCCAGCACGGGGAAAGCAAAGCGCGCATGCAGGTCCACTCTAAAAGCCGTTGCATCGTATCCTTCCAGTTCCACCTCTTGAATATATGAAAAAAGCTCTACGATATTCATTTCTTCAGACTTTTTAAAAACGCGATGTAAATCCTCGGGAAGAATATCGACTACCTCGGTGCGTTGCGGATAAAATCGCACATCATAGGTTTTGGATTTGACGTTGAACTCCTGCTCCATGATGTCGTAAAATATCCATTGGTTCTTATGGTATACTGCCCTGTCGGCGTCCACTCTCCTTGAAAGCTTAAATTCTTTATTAAAATAATTTAACGTCACGCCGGAGATGCTTTGATCCCGGGGATTAAAATATTTGATGAAATATATGGCCCGGTTTCCCTTGATCCATATATTTTTTTGTTTGGTCGGCACGGCCGCCTTTTTTTTAACTTCGGTCAGCCATATCCGATTGGCTTTGCTGATGGTTATGGGGACCAGGGTCTCGGATAAGAAAAAAAGGATAATGCCGAGCAAAACAGCAATTGCCATAACTGCCCTCAGGAAAAAGTAAACACTGACCCCGCCGCTTTTTAAAGCGATGATCTCATTGCGTTTGTTCATCAAACCAAATGCAACCAGGACGGCCAATAGAATGCCGATCGGGGTGATTTGAACGATATTCTGGGGAAGCTTTAACAGCAAGTATCGCATCAAGCGTGCAATCGGTAATCCCGCCTCCATGAAATTATCGGCTCTGTTAAAAAATTCGACGATGAGATAAAGCCCCAGCACAACCGATAGAACCATCACAAAGCATTTGAGAATTTCCTTGGTCAGATATTTGTCTAAAATGGTCATATTTGAAACGATCAGTTTGGGTTTAAGCGCCCCCACTTTGAAATCAGCTTTCGTAGCCGCACATAAATCCTATTGACTTTTACCGCTCTTTCATTGGCCGTAAGAATCAAAAGATACGCCCCCATTCCCCCGATGACGAAATTGGGAAGCCACATGCCGATTAGCGGCGGATATGCGCCGGTTTCGCCGTAAACTTTGCCCAAAGACATCATTAAATAATAAAATAAAAAAAATACCAGCCCCAGGATCAGTCCAAATGATCGTTTGGCGGATCTGGCTTGCACGCCCAGCGGAACCGCCAGCAGTCCAAGAACAAGACAACCAAACGGAATTGAAAATCGGCGATGCAGCTCCAGCAGTGCACTGAAATAATTTGGGTCTTTCGCATGATAATCACGAATATAGCGGTTCAATTCAGTGATGGTCATTTCCTTGGGACGTTTCGGTTTTTTATTTTTGGGTTCAAAAGATCTCTGTGTCTCAAGGCTGATATCGTAAGTGTCAAAATTGATGGCATGCGCAGTTTTTTTCTGCAGGTTTGTTTGGTGAATGCTGCCGTTGAAAAGCTTTAGATGCGCAACCGCATTCCGGGGATCATTGATGATTTTGCCCGCCGGTGCAATCACTGTATTGACCTTATCAGGTTGACGGTTATCTTCGATAAAAACATCAGCCAGATCTCTGTTTCTTGGATCGATTTCATTAACGTAAATTGTGACGCCGTCGAAGCTATCATTAAACGTTCGCTCTTTTAATCCGATATCGATACTGGCGGAAACCACCTCATGAGTCAAATCCCTTAGAGCTGAGCGCCCCCATGGTTGACCGTAAAGCGTCATGAAAATCGTTAATGCGCTGCCTATTAGGCAAAAAGCAAATACCGGTGCCAATAAGACGTAAAGACTGATGCCGCCAGATTTTATTGCCAGAATCTCGTTTTCACTGGATAGTCTCAGAAATGTCAGCAAAACGGTAACCATGACAGACAGGGGAATAACGAAGACCAAAAAATAAGGCGTCTGGTAGAAAATCATCCACAAAATAGTGGACAGGCGAATGTTATAGTTGACAACCCAGTTGGTGATCTGAATGAGTTCTGCCATTAAAAAAATAAATGTAAAAAACAACACATTTACCAGAAACGGCAAAATAAATTCTTTAAAAATATATCTGTTTATAAGGGATGTAATTTTCATTTCTCTACACGAGACCGATGCCGATCGGTGGGCAGGTTACGTCTGGTCTCATTGCTGAAAAGGTCGGCCAGCTAAGGTTGGATACAGAACCTAAAATTTGAAACGCTCATTAGGCTAAAGCGGAATTGAAGATAACCGGATACTAGTTTTTTTATCCGAGTGTGGCCATGAGTTCAGCCTCGGCAACGATACTGTCTTCCACAAATGCTTTACCGGATGCTTTCACAACTTTTGAACGGAATTTAATTATCTGCACTTCAAATACGAGTTGGTCACCGGGTACAACCGGTTTGCGAAACTTAACTTTGTCCAGTCCCATGAAAAAGACCGGTGCGCCGCGCTTTTCAGCGGGCATCGATTCGAGGGCGAGTACGCCCGCTGCCTGAGCCATAGCTTCAACAATTAAGACTCCCGGCATAATTGGATGGCTCGGGAAATGCCCCCGAAAAAAGGGTTCATTGATCGTCACATTTTTAAGGGCGGTGATCTTTTCCCCGGGAACCAGATTCAAAATTCTGTCAACCAGGATAAACGGATAGCGGTGGGGCAAAAAGTCCATAATAGCCTGAATGTCATATGTTTTGTCCATTTTTCCTCCTGGGGATTTGATCCCGATAATCACCCCGGATAGGCCGGCGTGACACTGCATTTTGGATCAATTGCTGGATTTCTTGCCATGCACCGCATTCAGTTGCTTGATTAGCTGATCGGTTATGTCAATGGAGGCCGGTGCATAAATAACGTTAAAGTTGTTGATGATCAGCAAATATCCTTCTTTCTTTCCAATTTCCTCAGCCATGGCATATAGCTCTTTGCGCATATCGTTGACCAGCTTTTTTTCCAAAGCCTGAAGTTCCCCCCGATAACGCTTTTCGAGCGACTTTAGATCGTTGATTTTGATGCGGAACTCTCTCTCCTTTTCCTCGCGTTTTTCGGTGCTCATCACCATTGACTCGCGTTCAATTTGTTTTTTTAGTTCTTCTATCTCGTCACCTTTTTCCTTCAAGGCCTGCGTCATTTTATCACTCTGTTCCTTGATCTGGGCCTGAGCGGATTTTCCTGGACCGGATGCGCTCATAATTCGCTGGATATCAACGATGCCTATTTTGGCGACATCGGCTGCATTCGCTGAATTCAGCCAGAATAAACTAAAAAAGAAAACAATCAGTATAATATTGGAATGGTAGTTTCGCATACTTTCCCCCTGCTATATTAATTAAATGGTGACTCGAGTCTTGCATGCAAACGAACAAAAATATGAAAGCCTTCCATTGACGCAAAATTCGGGCATCATGTTTAAAAAGCCGATGCCATCGAAAATTCCCAGGCGCCCGGGCCATGGTCGCTATCTTCGCGGTCAAGGATAAAACCATACTCTAAGCGAATGGGTCCCAAGGGCGACATCCAGCGGATACCAAGACCGGCGCTCTGCCGCAGATCGGCGGGGTCTATTTCAATTTTCTCTCGATCCCCATACACCTTACCCGTATCAAAAAACAGCGTCCCGAACATCCCCTGACTTTTCAACAGCGGAAAAAGCAGATCCAAATTGAACTGAACGTATCTATCTCCGCCGACCGAATTGCCCTCGCTATCTTTGGGGGCCAGATCGTCACGCTCAAATCCCCGCAGCGAATCGATGCCGCCCATATAAAACTTCTCATAATCCGGCAACTCCTTGTCCTTGGTTTTGTTAACATAACCGCCCTCGACGTGGGGCGCAAGGACAAATTCCCAAAACAGCGGAAAATACCATGCGGTTTCAGCGATGTATTTCATAAATCCGATATTGCCGCCGAGACCCGCAAATTCATATGAAATTGAGTGACTGGAGCCGCTTGTGGGCACAAAGCCATGGTCGCGCGAATCATAGCGCAGTTTAGTCGTCACACTGCTTTTTACGTTTTTACCTTGAAGATCCTTAATTGACTGCGGAGCCTCAGCCTGGATATTGTTGATGTTGGCCCAATCGTAAATATAGCCTATACTGCCGCGCGTGTAGTCAAATACAGGATAGCTTAAAGTGAGGCCGCTACCATAGCTATCCTTATCATATTCATCATATGAATATTGCCAGTTATAAAATTCAATTTTTCCGGATAGCGGAATATCATAGATGTAGGGTTCGGTAAAACTTAAGTTGACATTTTGCGTCTTGCTGCCCAGTTTACCTTTAAGTTCAAGCTTCTGCCCCCGACCAAACAGGTTGTTTTCAGAGATAGATGCGACGCCGAACAAATTTTCTGTGTTTCCGTATCCGGCCCCAACACTAAAGGCACCTGTTGGTTTTTCAGTAACACCGATTTTTAAAACCATCTTGTCTGCGTCACTGCCCTTTACGGTGTCCACTTTTACTTCTTCAAAAAAACCCAGGCGATTTAAATTGCGGATGCTGCGTTTGAGTCTTTGCGAGCTGAAAAGCTCCTGTTCGTATACGCGCAATTCTCTGCGGATAACCTTATCCCTTGTTCTGGTGTTACCGGAAATAATGATTTCTTCAAAATATACCTGCTTGCCTTTTTGAATATCAAAGGTAATATCAACAATCCGTTTCTCAAGATCCTCCTTGACCATGGGCGCAACATCTGCATAAGCATAGCCTTCACTGGAATACAGGTCGGTGAGCTTTAGAACATCATTGCGCAAAGTTTCACGATTGTAAAACTCTTCTTTTAAAATTTTTAGTGTCGCGATCAATTCTTCTTTTGGCAGGAGCAAATCACCCGTCATGTCGACCGCTCCGATCTTAAATTGAGGTCCCTCGTCGATTTTAATCGTGATTTCGATCTGATTGCCTTCAAATTTAATCAGGGGTTCACCCACCCGGACCTGCATATATCCATGATTTTTATAAAAGGAAGACAGCAGGGCGACATCCTGTTCGAGTTTATCTTCCTTTAAATCACCTGCGCTCGTAATCCAGGAGAATATGTTTTTTTCCGCGGTGGCCATCTCTTTTCTGAGCTGCTTGTCTGAAAACGCCTGGTTGCCCTCAAATTGGATCTTTCCGATCGTAAACTTTTCACCCTCATCTAAAACAAATTCGAGATCCGCCTGATTATCTTTACCCTCGTAAATTTTATAGTCAACTTTAATATTGTGGAAGTTTTTGTTTTTATACAGCTCGGTGATTCGATCAATATCATTTTGGATCGTTTTGATATTCAAAATTGAACCCCTTTTCGCGGTGATCACCTCTTCGACATCCTCTTTTTCAAACACCCATCCAAGGCCACTGAAACGAATGCTTCGCAGCGTCGGTTTTTCCTTGATCTTAAATGTAACCATTTTGCCTTCGGGCCGGGTTTCAGCTTCAATCCTGACATCATCAAAATACCCCATTGCGTAAATTGCTTTTAAATCAGCCGACAGGGTTTTTAAATTATATATGTCGCCGGGTTGGGTTTTTAAAACTCTTTTTATGGCATCGGCCTCGATGCGGTTGTTTCCGCTCACCTCGACAGCCAGAATCTTTTGACGCTTTAATATGATTACGCTCAGATCCCGGGCGAGTTTGTCTAGTGCAGAAGGTAAGTTTTCGATCCCCCTTCCTTCGGCCGAAAACGTGCGAGGCCGCGTTGCGGATTGCGGTTCAAACAATTTTAAGTCCAAACTGAACTGTTGCTCAATCCAGGTGAGACTGCCCCATAAAACATAATCTGCTCCGGTCTGAAGACCGAGTTGTTTAATTTCCTCTATCTTTTTAGCCGGTTTTTTCCATTCCTGCTCTAAAAGTGGATCCAACGATATCGTCCGGGCACCGGCCTGTTCAAAGGATTTTTTCAGGGCCGCCGGTACCTCGGTTTGCAAATACGACATGTCTTTTTCGGAAAAAATTTCAAAGGGTAAAATAAGAACGCTGGCCGGAGGCTGTGCCACTGAAATTTGGAGGGACAGTCCCATAATGGCGATAATGATCAGACTGGTAATCGTGATCTTGAGTGTCTTCAATAATTGCTGTATTGCGTCAGCAGCTGAATAATGTTTGGCCATTTATTCAAAATTACGAGGCTGGCCGCTGGATCAGGGCAGACTGCGGCTGCAATATATATGCAGCGGCCCCCCTCTACACCGGCTGTCTTTTCCGTTTCGATTTAATTCGCATCCTGCAGTCGCCCTTCGACAATGGTGACGCAGCGGGACATGTAGGATGCCAGCTCCATATTATGCGTCACCACAACCAGGGTCATTGATAACTCACGGTTGAGTTCCATAATCAGCTGATGAACTTGTTCACTGTTGGCATTATCAAGGTTTCCGGTTGGCTCATCGGCCAGGAGCATCGCCGGTTTTAAAACCAGCGCTCTGGCCAAAGCCACCCGCTGTTGCTCGCCTCCGGATAGTTTGCCGACCCGCAGGTGCAACCGGTCCCGCAGTCCAACCCGAACCAGTATTTCCTCAGCCGCTTTGCTAGCGTCCGCTTTATTAAAACCGCTAATTAAACCCGGCATCATTGCATTTTCCAGGGCGCTAAACTCCGGCAGCAGGTGGTGGAATTGAAAAACGAATCCGATGGTCCTGTTGCGAAACTGTGCCAGCTGGACATCGTTATAGTGGAAAACATTCTGGCCCTGAAATTCAAGGATTCCGCTGTCCGGACGATCAAGGGTGCCGAGAATGTGAAGCAGCGTGGATTTGCCGATTCCGGAAGCACCGACAATGGCCACGGTCTCACCGATTGCCAGATCCAGATTGACAGCTTTCAAAACGTCAATGCGCACACCTCCGTTTTGAAAACTTTTGGCCAGATCTCGGCCTCTGATCCATCTATCGGTCTGCGTTACCGCAGGTTCTTCCTGATCAGAATGCCCGGCTTTGGGAAAGGATTCAGAATTACCCATATCGAATGGCCTCAATTGGATCCAGTTTAGCTGCCTGTCTGGCTGGATAAATGGTTGCCAGAAAGCAAATCACCATGGCGGCCGTTACGATTCCAAGAACCCAAAGGATTTCGATTTTTACCGGAAGCGTAGTTGTAAAGTAATAGATATCACCGGTCAGTTCATAAATATCGTAGTGCTTGAGCAAGGTGCAGAGGACAAGGCCCAGGCACAATCCCAGAACGGTACCGACGGCACCAATGACCATTCCGTTAAAAACAAATATTTTTCGAATGCTTTTATTGGTGGCGCCCATGGCCTTCAGAATGGCAATGTCCCGCGTTTTGCCCATCACCAGCATGATCAGACTGCTGGCGATGTTAAAGGCGGCAACCAAAACGATAAGAATTAAAATAATGGCCATTACCCATCTTTCCATTTTCAACGCCCGAAAGAGATTTTGATTCATCTGCATCCAGTCGCGCGCCCAGTATGGAAAGCCCAGTTTAAAAACAATTTGATCAGCAATATCTCTGGCCTTGTAAATATCGGTCACCCGAATATCAACTCCATTCACCGCATCGCCCATACGCAACATCCGTTGCGCGTCTTTGAGGTGAATAAATGCGAAGGTTTGATCGTATTCATACATACCGGATTGAAAAAAACCGGTAACTTTAAACTGTTTCATCGCCGGCAAGTGTCCGATCGGTGACAACATGCCGTGGGGCAGCATCAGATATATCGGGTCGCCCGCAATCAGTCCCAGGTTGCGTGCCAATTCTTTGCCAAGGACAATGCCGGGTGCCGCGGATAACGATTGTTCAGCCGGTTTTTCCACAGATAAATCCGGCAATGTCAAATGCTCCAGCGTTTTCATGACCCGACCGACGGTCGATGGGTCGATACCCCGGATAACCGCTCCCACCGCCGCCGATTTGGAGCGCAGCATCCCTTGGGTAACGATAAAAGGGGTTGCCGCTTCAACGCCTTTTGTTTTTTCCACCATGGTCATCACGGCACGATAATCTTTGAACTCGCCTCCATGGCGCATCAGCATAATCTGGGATTGCCCCCCCAAAATCCGGGCCTTAAGGTCGGCATCAAAACCTGTCATAACGGCGATGACAACGATCAATGCCATCACCCCAACCATTACGCCCGCAATGGAAAGCAGGCTAATCAGTGAAACAAAAGCCTGTTTTTGCTTCGCTCTCAGATAGCGGCCGCCGATATAAAATTCAAAAGACATCGTTTACTTCTCGCAATTTCAATAACATAGCGAACCAAAATAGTTTCTCGATTTCCCCATCATTTCTGTTTCATGTGCGGGAAAAGAATGACCTCACGAATGGAAACCGCGCCGGTGAAGAGCATCACCATCCGATCGATGCCGATGCCCTCGCCAGCCGTAGGCGGCATACCATACTCAAGCGCTTCAATATAGTCATCATCCATCAAATGTGCCTTTTGATCGCCGGCCTCACGGCTTTCAACCTGCTCGCTGAATCGCGCTTTCTGGTCTACGGGATCGTTGAGTTCGGAAAAACCGTTGGCAATCTCGCGGCCAGCAATAAAAAGCTCAAAGCGCTCGGTGATATCCGGTTCCTGATCGCTGCGACGGGACAGCGGTGAAACTTCCGCCGGGTAGCCAATAATAAAGGTAGGTTGAATCAATTTGGGTTCAACCAAAGCGTCAAATAACTTGGTAATCACCTTGCCCAGGCGGCCGACCTTTGTGATTTTAATTCCATTTTGCGCGGCAAAATCAAGCAGCGCGTTTTTGTCATTTAACAGGGCAGGATCAATGCCGCCAATATCCACCAACGCTTTTTTGAGAGAAATCCGACGCCAAGGAGCGGCCAGTTCAATGGGTTTGCTTTGATAAGACAGGGTGGTTGACCCGGCCACCGTTTGAGCCACAGTTGCAAACAGCTGTTCGGTCAACTCCATGAGGTCGGTAAAGGTGGCATAGGCCTGATAGAATTCCAGCATGGTAAACTCTGGATTATGCTGGGTGGAAATCCCTTCGTTTCTAAAATTGCGGTTGATTTCAAAAACTCTTTCAAATCCGCCGACCACCAGGCGTTTCAAATACAGTTCCGGAGCAATACGCAAAAAAAGATCCATTCCCAGAGCATTGTGATGGGTTTTAAATGGTTCGGCTTCGGCACCGCCTGGAATGGGTTGCATCATGGGTGTTTCAACCTCAAGGAAGTCCCGTTGAAGGAAAAAGTTTCTGACCACCTGAATAATGTGGCTGCGCTTGACAAAGAGATCCCGTACCTCAGCGTTCATCATCAGGTCCAGATACCGCTGGCGATATCTTTTTTCCGGATCTTTAAGGCCGTGAAACTTTTCCGGCAACGGCCGGATGGTCTTGCAGAGCAGTTTCAGTTCACCAACCAGCAGGGTCCATTCGCCGGTTTTGGTTTTAAATATCCCTCCGCTAAGGCCCACAAAATCCCCCACATCCATTTGTTTGAAAAGGCGGTAAGCTTCGTCGCCAATCCGATCCTTGCGGATATATGCCTGGAGCTGTCCGCTTCGATCCCTAAAGCGGATAAACGCTGATTTCCCAAAATGGTTGATGGCCATCATCCGGCCGGCGACATGAAAAACCGGTTCGTCCTCTTTTATCGTTTCCGGCGCCTTTTCGATTAACGCAAGTATCTTATTTATCGAGTGTGAAACTTTGAAGTCGTTCGGGTAGAGTTGCAGATTAAGGCGCCTTAACTCATCGATTTTATCTTTTCGCTTCTGTATTAACTCGCTGGTTTTTTCCATAATCAATCCTGTGCCGGCAAACAAATCAACTTGCCGGGATTCTTTCAGCCTTGCTTTAACCTATTAGCCTACCGCAAATTATGAATTGATTCAACCTGCAGGCAAATCGTTTCAGATCGTTGATTTAAAGTGAGTTTGCTATCTCATTTGGTCGGTGACTGTCAAGACCAAGTTCAAACTAGGTCCAGCGGATCAGGCGGGAGGGACAATCTGCTTAAAATTTAAGGTAACTGTGGTGCCTTTATTTAGCTCACTTTCAATGTTTAGCCAGGCGTCATACGTCTCGAGGATTCGGTGAACAATGGACAATCCTAAACCCGTTCCGTTGGGTTTAGTGGTAAAAAAAGGATCAAAAATCGCTTTTAGGTTCTCCGGGGATATACCGCATCCATTATCGGTGATTTTAATACAGGCGTGCCGATTCTTTAAAGGAAACATTTCGATCACGATTCGACCTTCACCGTCAATGGCCTCTGCGGCGTTTAAAAGTAAATTCCATAAAATTTGGTGAAGATGACCTGGATCCATTGTGACCCATACGTTAGAGGATACATTTTTGATTGTTGATATTCGGCCGTTATTCGAACCATCTTTGCCAAAGAGTTCCGCCGTTTCAAGTAGCGCGCGATCAAGCTCTATCGGCTGGACTTTGCCCGCGGGCGGCCGGGCATAATACAGAAAATTGCTGGATAGCGAACTCAAACGATCGGCTTCACGCAGAATAATTTGCATCAGGCGTGCATGATCAGGATCATAGCGCATATCTTCTTTCAAAAGTTGAATGGATCCTGTCAAAGACGCCAGCGGGTTTTTTATCTCATGGGCTAAGCCGGCTGCCATCTCCCCGATTGAAGCCATCTTTTCTACCCGCTTGACGTGGTCCTCCATTGCGCGCAGTTCCTCCTTGGACCTGCGGGTCTGCTCCGATAGCAAACTGCTCAAAAAGGCAACTGCAAAACAGGCCATCATGGTGATCATCAATTTGAAAAATATCTGATACCAATCATAGACGCTTGCCAGCGACCGGCCGGGGGTGCCAAAGGGATCGAGAATACCGAAATATTCCAGTTCAACTAGACTGCCGAACTGAAGGCTGCAAAGGGCAGCAATGACCATCGTCCCCCGCATAGGAAGCAGCATACTGGCATAAATGATGACCAGTAAGTAAAGGAAGGTGAAAACGCTTAAAAAACCGCCGGTCATAAAGATGATCAAAGTAACAAAAAAGGTGTCGATACTGGTCTGAATAAAGGCAAATGTGATGTCTTTTTTTACACGTTTCAGAAGCAAACTGTAAATCAAGGATATGATAAATATCGCCGTCGTCAGCCCGTAAATGATTGCAAAAGACGGGCTTTGGGAAGTTGCGGAGTGGCTCAATTGCAGCACGATGGTGGAGCCCAGCAGCAGCGCCGAGAACACAATTCGAAAAAAAATAAGCCACTTCAGCTTGGTCTTGTGATCTTTTTCGGGCATGGGTGAAAGGTGACTCCTTAAATAAATCGTTTGAAAGGCGTCTTCAAGACATGGGGCCGTAACTAGCCCGCAGCGGTCTGGGATTCAGCTGCCTGTGGACCGCTGTGGTCATCAAAAAGGGAGGATTTTGACCGCTAAAACGATTAGAGGGCGCCGGCCATCTTGAATATCGGCAGATACATGGCAACTACCAGGCCGCCAATCGTTGTTCCCAAGAATACAAGCATAAACGGTTCGATCAAGGAGGTCAGGTTTTCAACCGCCTGATCAACTTCCTCATCGTAAAAGTCTGCGATCTTTTCCAGCATAGCGTCCAGAGCGCCGGTGGATTCACCGACCGAAATCATCTGACAGACCATTGCGGGGAAAACACCGCTTTCCTGCAATGGATCGGCCATGGTGCGACCTTCCGCGATACCGGACCGCACATCATATATGGCCTTTTCAATCGTGCGGTTCCCGGCCGTCTTGGCCACAATATCAAGGGCTTCTAAAATAGCCACCCCGCTGGCGAGCATGGTTCCCATGGTGCGGGTAAATTTGGCAACAGCCACCTTGCGCAACAATTCACCGATAACGGGAATTTTCAACTGCAAATCATCCATAAAATCCTGACCCTTTTCGGTGGCGTAAAATTTACGGGCTGCGAATCCAAAGATAAAGATTCCAATGATGATATAGAGAATCTTGCTTTTCACGATTTCACTGGCCCTGACCACGATTTGAGTTGGTACCGGCAGCTCCCCGCCGAAATCGGCAAACATTTCTTCAAATACAGGGATAACGAAAACCAGAATTACGCCAAGCACGAGAACCGCAATAATTAGGGTGACAATGGGATAGGTCATGGCGCCTTTTACCTGGGATTTGAGTTTGGCGGCTTTTTCCATATAAGCGGCAAGGCGCCTGAGAATGGCATCTAAAATACCGCCGGCCTCCCCGGCTGCGATCATGTTGACAAAGAGGTCGTCGAAATGTTTTGGAAAACGCTTTAGCGCCTCAGCAAGCGTCGCGCCGCTTTCAACCTGCTCTTTTATTTCCTTTATCATTCGCTTGAAGGTTTTGTTCTGTTGCTGGACGTGCAGAATTTCAAGGCATTGGATAATGGGAAGCCCGGCATCGATCATTGTGGAGAACTGACGGGCAAAGAGTATGATATCTTTTTCAACAACCTTGGGTTGGAGCCAGCTAACGTTTTCAAGGAGGTCTTTCGGTTTCTTTTTGATTTTATTCGGCGTTATTCGGAGTCGATTCAGATTGGACCGTACCGCCTCTTCATTGGCAGCCTCCATTTCGCCTTTGCGGGTTTCATTTTTCCGGTTGGTGCCTACCCATTGATAAACTGGCATGATCAAGCCTCCATATTTATTTGAAACAACTCGGGGTCAAGATGGTATGGTTTGACCCTTGGAAAATCAAATTTGCCTTCCTTGCTTTGATATCATATTTGGCTGGCAAGAACCACAAATACGGTAGAATATATATCGGCGCATGCTTGCACAAACTTAAGAATTTTATTAGACCCTTTAATATTAGAACGATTTCAGATAGTTGTCAATAAATCTGGCATCATTCCATGAAATCCCATTGGAAATATTCGCCCAACTGTGATATTTTTTCCTGGTAAAAAATTGGATTTATTTTCAGGTGGTTGGTGTGTTGGGTGTTGCGTTCAGTATTTAGTGTTTTGTGTTTATATGGCGTACATGAAATTAGAAGCGATCTTAAAAATGTCTTTTGGCCCAATATCTTTGTTGGTGCCTCGTTTCAAATCCTCGACAACCAGCAGGTTGCCTGCGGTTTTAAACTCGGCCCCGTCGCGATC
>Ga0209742_10001068_pt1 | contig 13198 bp, 10 predicted proteins | sample DeeMarSeWOR38_10_FD_187462 | JGI IMG/M metagenome (GOLD analysis project Ga0209742, IMG submission 187462) | Marine sediment microbial communities from White Oak River estuary, North Carolina - WOR-3-8_10 (SPAdes) (version 2) | ecosystem: Environmental > Aquatic > Marine > Intertidal zone >... | reverse complement strand
ATCGATTTCGTTCAAAGTGGCTTTATCGCATTGTCCCACAGGGATATCATAGGTTATGGTAGCGCCATAAGCATTGGGCGCCTGGGGGTCGTGACGAATTTTGTCAAATACCCACAGGCGTGTTCCCAGATAAAAGCCTTCTTTTAAATCGTGAGTGATCATGAAGATGTTAACTTTGGTTTTGCTCCAGATGTCCAGGATCAATTCGTGCATATCGGCGCGAATACCAGGATCGAGCGCACCAAAGGGTTCGTCCAGCAATAAAATCCTGGGTTGTTTCATCAAGGCCTGAGCAATGGCCAAGCGTTGTTGCATGCCACCAGATAGTTCATGAGGATATTGTTGTGCAGCGTGTTGCAGGCCAACCAATGCCAACATTTCCTGTGCTTTGTCTACTGCCTGCTTGCGTGCGGTGCCAAACAGTCGCGACAAAAACCTGGATTGCTCCAGTTCTTTCGCCAGCACCAGGTTTTGCAGTGCAGTTAAATGTGGAAACACAGAATACTTCTGAAATACGATGCCGCGATCCGCACCCGGTTCTTGTGGAATTGGTTTGTCATTCATTTTGATAGTGCCGCGTGTCGGATATTCGGTACCGAGTAGCATTTTCAAAAAAGTGGTTTTGCCACAGCCTGAAGTGCCTACAATAGTAATAAACTCACCCGCGTCTACTTTGGTTTTGACGCGCTCCAGGACCACGTTGTCGCCATATGTTTTCCAGACATCATCAACTACGATGAAGCTCATCATTTGCCTCCGGTCTGGTCATGAAACCACGGAAATGCGCGCTGCGAAATCTGGCGCAGAATCCAGTCCGTAAAAAAGGCTAAAAATGTAATCCAGGCCACATAGGGTAGAATGACATCCATTGAAAGATAGCGCCGCACCAGAAAGATGCGATAACCCAGACCTTGTTCTGCGGCAATGGCTTCTGCAGCAATCAGGAACAGCCAGGCCGGGCCTAATGATAATCTTACCGCTTCGATTAATCGCGGCAGTATTTGCGGGATGATGACTCTAACCATCACTTGCCAGGTAGAGGCTCCCAGAGTTTGCGCTTTGATCAGTTGTTCTGTGGGCAGCTCCAGAGTTCGCGCTTGCAGGTCACGCATAATAAACGGCGTTATGCCGATGACGATCAGCATTACCTTTGACAATTCGCCCAACCCAAAAATAATAAACAGGATGGGTAACATCGCCATGGGGGGGATTAACGATAGCGTGGTGACATAGGGTGACAGGTTGGCCCGTACTAACGGGATAGTGCCATTGAGCAGGCCTACGATCAGGCCGACTAAAGCTGCAATGGTTACTCCCAGAAGCAAACGCTGCAGGCTGGCGAGCGTGTCACCCCACAATAAATATTCTCCGGTGCGTTTGCTGGGTTCAAATGCCATGCGTTCAATTGCATCACCGATACTGGAAAACGAGGGCATCAGTTTGTCGTTAGGATTGATTTCCAGCCGTGCATCGGAAGCCCACAGATACACAATGATGGTAAGGATGAAAGGCAACATGCCAAGCAATACCTTGCCCACCGTACCCGGATGGATATTCATTACACGTTTCATAGTCCCGTTCCGCAGGAGAGGGGGCTCGGTAGATGAGCCCCCGATTAACACAATAGAAAACGCAATCGTATATGCGCTAGCAATGACTAGTATTTATAGTTTGCCATCCGCTGCCATCTTCATATAGGAAGGATCAAAGCGCAATTTCACATTGCTCGAGCTTCCATATAGTCCGGCTGGAGTTTCAATGCCGATAAAGCCCGCGTCCGGCGCGCCTTCACCCAATAGTCCATGGTCAAAACTGAACTTAGCTACGTACTCCATGGTTTTCTTTAACTTGGGACTGTTAGTGAAATCTACGGCGGCCTTGGCGTCGTAAAACATTTCCGTAGTAGCCAGCTGTGCCTCATAACCTTTGAGATCAGTGCCTGATGCTTTCGCCATATAGGTACGCGATTCTTTTGCTTTTGCTGAGCCATCTTTCATCGCAGCCATGATTTCATACCAGGCACCAGTAAGTGCTTTACCGAACTTGGGATTGTCTTTCAGGGTTTGGGTGTTTACCACCATCAGGTCAATGATCTCACCAGGTATCTTGCTGGAATCAAAAACCTTGGTACTTTTGGGCATGGCGACGATTTCGCTCAGTAAGGGATTCCAGGTGACTACCGAAGTTACATCAGGTGTACCGTAAGCGGCGACCATGTCTGCATCTGATGTATTGACCACTTTTACATCTTTTTCTGACATGCTGACACTGTCCAGAGCCCGTGCCAGCAAATAATGGGATACGCTAAGCTCCACCAGGTTGACTTTCTGGCCTTTGATGTCTTTCAGGGCGGATTTGCCTTTTAACACAATGCCGTCGTTACCATTGGAGAAGTCGCCAACCACTAAAGCCGTGGAGTCAACGCCACCGGCAGCGGGAATAGTCAAGGCATCCATGTTCGTCATGGTGCATCCGTCAAAGCCACCGGCAGTATATTGATTGATAGATTCTATATAGTCATTGATCTGTACTACGTCGATGGTGATGCCATATTTATCCGCCCACTTTTTAACGATACCTTCTTTGGCGCCGTAGTCCCAGGGCATCCAGCCTACGTAGATAGACCAGCAAACTTTAAAGTTGTCTTTAGCATATAGCGGGGTGGATAAAACAGATATGGAAAGCAGGATAAAAATGATGGACAGCTTCTTGTGTAGATTCATTGCGTAACTCCCCTTCAAGGCGACACGGTTGATAAGTCAGCTTATAAAACTTGTGTTTACTCTAAGCCAATTGCACAGGAGGAACCAACGGCTTAATGCTGTTGAACCTCCCGGGCTTTTATCCCGCCGTGTAACCTTGCCGCTAGGAGCCACCCAGTACTGCGGCAGGTCGATCGCTCTCGGACCAGTCACTTATTGATAATCGGAGTCAATAAGCCGGAACCCTAGCCATCCATTATTAAATTTTACAGCTACGACTAAACATTAAGCCGTTAATTCCATGGTGCTGCATATTCAAATAGCACAGAATATGCCACGCAATAAAATCAGCAGCTTAGCAAGAGTTTACAGTCGGCGGTGAGCTTAATTGGTGCGGCTAAAAGGTGAATGGTTTAGATTGGTGCAAAGCCTGGCTTGTTTGTTGTAAGCGTTTTGCGCGCAGAGTATCTACGTTTGCTTTGCATGTATTTAATAAAGCATCAGGCCTGTTTTAAGTGCTTCACTTTAGTTGCATCCTGTATATCTTCCAGTTGAGTACTGATTTCTCCCCGTGGAATATCCACGATAAATGTTGAGCCCTGCCCGTATTGGCTTAACACATCGATTGACCCACCTAACATTTCCGTGAGTTTCCGACAAATTGCCAGGCCCAAGCCAGTGCCGCCGTATTTTCGTGTCGCGGAATTATCTGCCTGGACGAAGGGTTCGAATAACCATTTTTCTTCTTCCGGTAAGATCCCAATACCGGTATCCTGCACCTTAAAAATGATATGGTCTTGTTCGTGTTCAAATACTTCCGCGCGCAGCGTGATAGTACCTTCCTGGGTAAACTTGCAGGCATTGCTCAGCAGGTTTAACAGTATCTGACGCAGTTTCGTTAAATCCGTATGCACATAGCCGATATCTTCCTTGCATACTACATTGATGACATTTTTGTTTTGCGACAGCAAGGGTTGCACCGTTAATTCTAAATCTTTCAGCAATGCATGTAGATCGAAGGTGCTGTCGTGTTTTGTCATCATGCCGGCTTCAATTTTTGACAAATCCAGAATCTCGCAAATAATTGCCAGCAAATGGCTTGCCGATTTATAAATCTTTTCCAGGTCTTCCGCTGCATACGCCGCATCGGTGTCAGCTAGTTCTTCCGAGAGTATTTCCGTATAACCCATGATTGCATTTAAAGGCGTGCGCAATTCGTGACTCATGTTGGCCAAAAAGGTACTTTTCGCCTCATTGGCCTGAATGGCCTGGTCACGGAGAAGTTTTTGTTGCTCCGCATCGTCTCTGGCTTTTTCTTTTTCCAGGATAGTTTCTTTTAATTTAACGACCATATCGTTAAAAGAACTCGCTAATTCCCCAATTTCATCGTTGTGTATGATTTTGAGTTGCTGGTCCAGTTTTCCTTCGGCGACTTGCTGCAATCCCTGTTTCAGATTCACCAGTGGGCGAATCGCCGCATAACGTAAACCAATAACTATAATCGCACTAATGATCACAAAGACGATGGTGCTGGCCATGATGATTTGATTGCGCAAGGTTTTATGTTCTGCAATCAAGCGAGCTTTGCTTAAGCCGATACCCACGGTGCCTATGGTTTTATTATGCGAAACTATAGGAGCACGCAAGGCAATAATCGAATCCTGCTCGTCTAGTAATGAGACAATCGTGCTGATGTCATTACTTTTTGCTTTATCGGCGGCTCGGGATACCTGTTCATTACTTCTGTCCAGATAACTTGTTATGTTAAGTCCGTTGGGCCCCATCAGTACCGCATAAACAACATCCTCCTGCTTGTCAACATCCTGAACATAACGATCCATGGTTTCAAAATCGTAGGCGAATACGGCATCGGGGCTAATGCGGGCGACAAAATGTGCCAACATGGAGCCTGTGTTTTGCAGGCGTTCAACCGAATGCTGGTACTGGGATTTCATATAAAAATAGGACACCACGCTAATAGTGGTGAGTAGTACAGTCACAATGATTACCGAAAACCGAACACCAAGACTGATATAAGGCCGCTTTTGATGGTCAGAGGACACAGGTTGTCTGTTCTCAATATTGCTCATTGAGTATCTCTGCAATCACGGTTCGATATACATTATGTTCCTGCGCAATTGCACCGTAGATTGTCGTAGGCTTTCGCAGCTTGACTGGTTTCATGGTCACAGTGATGACGGCTTCTTTTGTGTGTAACTGATATATACAGCGGTACTGGTTGCATAGCTTGCAAAGGAACGCTGCAGGCATTTGGCGCGTGGTTCTGCTCACCCCTCTGCGGGACTGATAGGCAGTTTTCGGTAGCCACAGATAGTTTATATTTCGTACAAAACGTGGGTTTTCTTTATGCAAAATAACGAAATTGGATGCTATATCGAGGTTTGCTGATACAGCCGCTAGTATCAACAAATCGCGCAGGTTTTCGGTTAAAGGTTGGCTTTAACCTGTTGAATTAAAGAGACTATATGAAAATAACAGCTGGCTTATCGATGGGAGTTACATTCCGTTACGATTAACGCAGCATGAGTAATTACGAGAAAGGAGTGATAAGTCAAATAGCACAAGCCCGACATGGTAGCCGGGCTTAGCGATGCAGATGGAATGTTGCTTTAACTACAAGCGTTTTCCCCAATGGAGTTTCGCTCTTAGCATGGCATAGTAATCATAGCTCTTGGGATGAATGAGCCGGATCAAATGTTCCTCACGTGTGATATGGATACGGTCTTCTGCCTGTAACCCAAGATTAATCTGACCATCACAGGTGACCTGGGCTTCGGCCTGGTTGCAGTCTTTGACGATAATTTTGATTTCACTATCGGCGTACACCACGATCGGCCGGTACGACATGGAGTGCGGGCAGATAGGCACCAACACGATGGCGTGCAGGCTGGGATGCAGAATAGGTCCTCCTCCCGACAGGGCATACCCGGTTGAGCCAGTGGGTGTCGAAACTATAATGCCGTCGGATCGAGTAGTATTGATAAACTTTCCGTCTATATATGTTTCGTACTCCAGCATCCGCGCGCCATTCCATTTATGGACGACAACGTCGTTGAAAGCGCTGCTTTGGCTGATCAGTTCACCTTGTCGGTAAATGCGGGTATGCAACAAACCACGCGGTTCTTCGTGGTATTCGCCGGCAAAAATCTGCTCGAGTCTTTCTTCCAGATCGGCGGGAGAAATGTCGGTCAAAAATCCCAGACGGCCCAGGTTGACGCCCAGCAGGGGCACGTCATGGCTAAACAGGCTGCGGGCAGCGTTTAACAATGTGCCATCGCCGCCAATGATAATGGCGAGATCCACAGTCTTGCCCAGGGTCTGCCGTTCCAGAATCTCGTGGGGGAGCCCCAGGTCCAGCTCAGCGGTGATTTTATCTAGATAGACATCAAAACCTTTTGCGACCAGGTAGTCGCTCAGGTTTTTGATTGCCTCTACCACGCGATCATCGCCATGCTTGCCAATGATGCCGATTTTCTTGAAAACATTTTCCATAGGACTGTTCATACCTTCTTAAACCTTAAACTGGTGTATTATTTTTGTTGTACTAAGGATAGCGACCACAAGTGGAATAGCAGTTGAAGTTGAAAATGCTTGATTACCAACTAGGTTAGAATTTGACAATTGGAAGATTTTGAGAACCAAATAGAACAAATTCGACACTATTTAATGTAATTCTGCTCTGTTGGCATCTAAATCGACTAAATTTGAACGCTACAAGTTTGCAAGCTAATAATGAAGTCTGCAATTTTCGGTGTTCCAGCCCGCCCATTTGCCATCCTGGCCTACTTTTCAAAAGAATAAAATAAAACAATATCGCAACAATTTCTATCATATTTAATCAAATATAGCGTTCATTTCACCGTTTTTAAATATTAAGAGAATATGAGTTTAAAAACCTGAGTTTGACCCTATTAATCCAAACATGGCGAGCATGGCACTTATATAGTGTCGGTGCTAAAGTATGCTGCGTAGACTATGGGCAGTAAATCGATATAGTAGATATAAACGAACGTAATGACCAATCTGACAGAAGTAAAACTCAGTGAACGTGCTCAACATCTGCTGAAAACCCTGGTGCAGTATTATATCCGGGAAGGACAGCCCGTTGGTTCAACCACGTTGTTACGGGAATCCAAACTGGAACTGAGTTCAGCAACCGTGCGTAATGTCATCGCGGATCTTGAGCGCCTGGGATTGGTTCGCTCACCCCATACTTCCGCGGGGCGAATACCCACCGTGGAAGGTTATCGCCTCTTTATTGACAATCTCCTTACCGTGCAACCAATGGATCAGCAGGAAGTCGAGCGTATTAAAATCCGTTTGAATCCAGATGCAGATACCAAAATACTGGTTGAATCAGCGTCTAATATGTTGTCTGCCCTGACGCGTATGGCGGGAGTTGTGATGTTGCCCGACAGGAAGCAATCACATATACGACATATGGAATTTTTGCCGCTATCCGACCGAAGGGTTCTGGCGATTATGGTGTTCGATAAAGGCGAAGTGCAAAACCGCATTCTCCACACGGATCGCAATTATTCGCAACAGGAGTTGATTCATATTTCCAACTGCCTGAATGGAGAATTAGTCGGCAAGGACCTATTGCGTGTTCGAGAATCCCTGTTGAATCAAATGAAGGAAGCGCGGGAGAGTATGGACCGCATCATGCTCAACGCCATTGAAATGGCGCAACAGGTATTTGAGCAGGATGAGGCCCCTGTGCATGATTTTGTCCTGGCCGGTGAAGCCAATCTGATGAAATATGAAGACATGGCGGATATTGCCCGCTTGCGTCAGTTATTTGAGGCCTTTAATGAAAAACGCGGTATTCTGCAATTGCTGGATCAAACCATACATGCGCCCGGTGTTCAGATTTTTGTTGGCAGCGAATCAGGGTACGAAGCATTAGATGATTGCAGCGTCGTAACCGCGACCTATTCTGACGGCGACCGGGTATTGGGTGCCCTGGGTGTTATTGGCCCCACCCGCATGGCCTATGATCGTGTCATTCCTATCGTTGACGTGACTGCCAAATTACTGGGGACCATTCTCAAAGAACGCAGTTGACTCACAAAGTGATTCAGACATTGTCATTGCAATTTTCCTCTTGAAACCTAACAATACTGCCCCCATATTCTAGTGAACGCTAAACCTAGCTAGAATAATTAATCTTTTCAATAAAATAGAGTGGTTTCTTAAAGTGGTGATCCAGAATAATGGGGTCATTACCTGCAAATTGCAGACGAACTACAACGAATTGATCTATTTCAATATGTCGTACGGAGACATTTCATGGTAACTGACGAAAATGCAGTTTCAGATCCAGCGGAACAGGCAGCTGGCGATACCAAAACATCCCCCGATGCGAACAAAACAACAGCTGAATCAGGCTCCGAGTCCAAGGCAAAGCAGGAAATCGCCAGTGAGGAAAAAGAAGCCGATGCGGTAAAGGAAGAGCTTGCCAAGTTACAGGAGCAGCTTAATCGGGCAGAGGAAAAAGCAAACCAACACTGGGATGAGTTATTACGCGCTAAAGCGGACCTGGAAAACACTCGCAGGCGTCTACAGCGGGACGTGGAGAATGCGCATAAGTATGCGGTTGAAAAATTCGTCCAGGATTTGCTGCCAGTGATCGACAGCCTGGAAATGGGTATCAATGCCGCGAACGAAGTAGATGCCGACATACATAAAGTCAAGGAAGGCAACGAGTTGACGTTGAAGATGTTTAACGATTGCGCCAACAAGTTTGGTGTCGAAGCTATTGATCCGAAGGGTGAGCCTTTCAATCCGGAATTTCATCAGGCCATGACAATGCAGGAAAGCAGTGAGCATGAGCCAAATACTGTGTTAGCCGTGATGCAAAAAGGTTATCTGTTAAATGGCCGTCTGGTGCGCCCCGCGATGGTCGTTGTGGCTAAAGCGGCGGAGAAGGAGGCAGCGCAACAGCAGCAGAATACACAAGACGCAAATGCTGACGAAAAACCTTGAAAATACTTTGAATGACCTTACTTATTGTTTAGTCATTAGCAATCGGCAAATTGTTAAAACTGTAAAGAATTAGTTACTTGGAGACCAGGAATTATGGGCAAAATTATTGGAATTGACTTGGGAACAACGAACTCCTGTGTCGCGATAATGGAAGGTGGTAAACCTCGCGTTATCGAGAACAGCGAAGGAGATCGCACAACTCCCTCGGTGGTTGCATTTACCAAAGACGGTGAAGTGTTGGTGGGTGCGTCCGCCAAGCGTCAAGCTGTTACTAATCCTAATGATACTCTGTATGCGATCAAACGTTTGATTGGTCGGCGTTTTAAAGATGCCGAGGTACAGAAAGACATTGATCTGGTGCCATTCAAGATTGTTGAGGCTGACAATGGCGATGCCTGGGTCGAAGCAGCCGGTAAAAAAATGGCAGCGCCGGAAGTATCCGCCCGCGTATTGATGAAAATGAAAAAGACCGCGGAAGAGTACCTGGGTGAGCCCGTAACCCAGGCCGTTATCACTGTGCCCGCTTATTTTAATGATTCCCAGCGTCAAGCTACCAAGGACGCCGGTAAGATCGCCGGGCTGGAAGTCAAACGTATCATCAACGAACCGACTGCGGCAGCATTGGCGTTTGGTTTGGACAAAAAAACCGGTGATCGTAAGGTTGCGGTTTATGACCTGGGTGGCGGTACGTTTGATATTTCTGTTATTGAAATTGCCGACATTGAAGGTGAGCATCAGATCGAAGTGTTATCTACCAACGGTGATACTTTCCTCGGTGGTGAAGATTTCGACCAGCGTTTAATTGACTACCTGGTTGCTGAGTTCAAGAAAGAGCAGGGTGTGGATTTGCGCAATGACCCCCTGGCGTTGCAGCGTCTGAAAGAGGCAGCGGAAAAGGCCAAGATTGAACTTTCTTCCGCGCAACAAACCGATGTCAATCTGCCTTACATCACGGCAGATGCCAGTGGGCCGAAGCACCTGAATATCAAGTTAACCCGTGCCAAGCTAGAGTCGTTGGTTGACGACTTGATTGCGCGCACTCTGGAGCCTTGCAAGATTGCCATGAAAGACGCCGGCCTGAGTACGACGGAAATCAGTGATGTGATATTAGTGGGTGGTCAAACACGCATGCCCAAAGTCCAGCAGGCAGTAAAGGATTTCTTTGGCAAAGAACCGCGAAAAGATGTGAATCCTGATGAAGCCGTTGCTGTAGGTGCGGCCATCCAGGGTGGTGTGTTAGGTGGTGAAGTCAAGGACGTATTGTTGCTGGATGTCACACCCTTGTCCCTGGGTATTGAAACCCTGGGTGGCGTGATGACCAAGTTGATCGACAAAAACACCACGATACCCACCAAGGCACAACAGGTGTTTTCGACAGCAGATGATAGTCAGACTGCGGTGACCGTACACGTACTGCAAGGTGAACGTGAAATGGCATCCGCTAATAAATCCCTGGGGCGGTTTGACCTGTCTGATATACCACCGGCACCGCGTGGTATCCCACAAATCGAAGTCACCTTTGATATTGATGCCAACGGTATTCTGCATGTATCCGCCAAGGACAAAGCAACGGGTAAGGAACAGTCAATCGTAATCAAAGCATCCAGCGGTTTGTCGGATGACGAAATAGATAAAATGGTTCAAGATGCCGAAGCCCATGCCGCGGACGATAAGAAGTTCCACGACCTGGTCAGCGCGCGCAACCAGGCAGATAACCTGATTCATGCCAGCCGTAAATCCATCACCGACCTGGGTGACAAGGTGAGTGCGGATGAAAAAGAAAAAGTTGAGGCCGCGATTAAGGAACTCGAAGAGGTTATGAAAAGCGACGACAAGGATGCCATCGAAGCAAAAACTAAGGTACTGGTGGAAGCATCCGGCAAGATTGCTGAGCGTGCGTATCAACAAAGCGCTCAAGGGCAGCAGCCCGGTGGTGCTGGTGGTGCAAGTGGCACCGAAGCTGAAAGCGGCAAGGGTGATGATGTCGTCGATGCCGAGTTTGAAGAAGTAAAAGAAGACAATAAGTAAGACCAGTAGGCGTTGTTTCATCACTGGCTTAATTCACATACGCAAAGTGTCGTCCCGGGCGGCCTTTGCGTTTTGTGTATCTATCAACAGCATTACAATGCGTAAGCAAAATGGCGAAACGTGATTATTACGAAGTATTAGGGGTAGCGAAAAACGCAAGCGAGGCTGAACTAAAAAAAGCCTTCAAGCGAATGGCCATGAAACACCATCCTGATCGCAATCCGGACGACCATAGCGCGGAAGAAAAATTCAAGGAAGCCAAAGAAGCGTATGATGTGTTATCTGACTCACAGAAACGCGCGGCCTATGATCAGTTTGGTCATGCCGGCGTGGAAGGCGGTGCCGGTGGCTTTGGCGGATTTGGTGCCGGTGGTGCCAGTTTCAGTGACATATTCGGTGATGTGTTTGGCGATATATTCGGTGGCGGCAGAGGTGGTGGCGCCCGGGTTCGACGCGGGGCCGACTTACGCTATAACCTGGAGCTGAGCCTCGAAGAAGCGGTTCACGGCACCACAGTAAAAATTCGCGTTCCGGCCACGAAAGAATGTAGCGATTGTGGCGGCAGTGGTGCACGCAAGGGTACCACGCCAGTTAAATGTGGCACCTGCGATGGTATCGGCCAGGTACGCATGCAGCAGGGATTTTTCTCGCTGCAGCAAACCTGCCCGAATTGTCGTGGGACCGGCGAGATCATCAAGGATCCTTGCCCGAACTGTCATGGTCAGGGACGGGTACAGGAACAGAAAACTTTGTCAGTAAAGGTGCCGCCAGGGGTGGATAATGGCGACCGCATTCGCTTAAGTGGCGAAGGCGAAGCCGGAGATCAAGGTGCACCTCCCGGGGATTTATATGTGCAAATCGCCGTCAAACCCCATCCTATTTTTGAGCGTGACGAAAGCGATCTTTATTGTGAAGTACCCATCAGCTTTGTTACCGCAACATTGGGTGGCGAGCTGGAAGTACCTACCCTGGAAGGTCGTGTTAAACTGAAAATACCGGCGGAAACCCAGAGCGGTAAATTGTTTCGCTTACGGAGTAAAGGCGTAAAATCCGTCCGCGGTGGCCCGGCCGGTGACCTGATTTGTCGAGTCGCGGTGGAGACGCCTGTAAATCTATCCAATAAACAGAAAGAATTGCTGCGAGAGTTTGAGGCGACACTAAGTGGTGATAAGCATCGCCCGAAAGAAAGTTCCTGGCTCGATGGGGTGAAGAAATTTTTTGACGACCTGAAACCCTGATTAACAGTAAAATCAAGCGTCCCCGGCGGAAGGATCTACGTTGAAAATCAATATTTCGAAATTGTTTAGAAGAAATCCCACCAGTGCCTCACGGCGTAAATTACTGGGTGGTTTGCTGGCCAGTAGCGGTATTCTCCTGGCGAGCAAGACCAGTAATTCCCAGGCCGCTGAGCCGTCTGTCGAAGCGGCGGAAGAACTGCGGTTTCCCGGCGATCCCGCTGATAACAAGGTAGTCTATCAGTTCAATAAGGCAGACGAAGCTTACCACAATGCCGTGTTGTTCTCTGTCGGCGCCATGCTGCGCAAATATGGTGACAATATCCATATCGTTGTGGTTGGTATTGGCCCGGGTATTCATATCTTGGCGAAAAAACCCGAGCGGCCGGTTAGTAACGAGGTGCGACAACGTGTAGCCAGCCTGCTGCAGTATGGGGTAGAGTTTCATGCTTGCGGTAACACGATGAAAGCATTGGGTTGGACTGATAAAGACGTGCTCGAATCGGCCAAAATCGTGGAAGTGGGTGCTGCGGATCTTATGGAATTACAACAACAAGGCTACGCCTATATAAGTTGGTAGGCGTCTGGTTATTTGTCATCTTTGCCAGATAACTTCCAGCCCAAGTTTTCTTAAATCTTGTTACATTCATTCACACTGGGGAGTAGGTATGACCAACATTGCCGTCACAGGTGCCGCAGGCCGCATGGGCAAAGCCTTGATCGAGGCGTGTGAGCTGGCAGAGAACGCACATCTGGTTGCAGCTATTGAACGCGCAGGCAGTAGTGTCATTGGTTTAGATGCGGGTGAATTAGCCGGTATTGGGAAAAAAAATATTGCGATTGCTGACAGTGTTGATGCTGTTGTCGATCAGACAGACGTGCTGATTGATTTTACGACACCCGATTCCACCATGGCGAATCTTGCCGCCTGCCGCGCAGCGAATAAACGCCTGGTAATAGGCACCACAGGCCTGTCTGAAGCAAATAAAAAAGCAATCGCCGATGCAGCCAAGGACATTAGTATTGTTTTTGCTCCCAATATGAGCGTGGGGGTGAACCTGTGTCTGAAATTACTGGACATTGCGGCGCGCGTGATGAATGAAGATATCGACATCGAAATCATTGAGGCGCATCATCGTCACAAGGTGGATGCACCATCGGGCACCGCGCTCGCCATGGGCGAAGTTGTGGCATCCGCATTGGGCCGCGACCTGAAAGAGTGCG
>Ga0209742_10001067_pt1 | contig 13199 bp, 9 predicted proteins | sample DeeMarSeWOR38_10_FD_187462 | JGI IMG/M metagenome (GOLD analysis project Ga0209742, IMG submission 187462) | Marine sediment microbial communities from White Oak River estuary, North Carolina - WOR-3-8_10 (SPAdes) (version 2) | ecosystem: Environmental > Aquatic > Marine > Intertidal zone >... | reverse complement strand
CCCGCACGCACCGCATTTAAAAAGTTACGGCAATATGGATCGTTGCCCGCCAGCATATCGGCTGTTTTTATCGCTTCGATCATTTTTTGATCCAAGGGATCAAGGATAGCCGAGTCCAGACCGTAAGCGATCATCATGCTCAAAAAGAAACGGTTGATGAGCCGACGTTTCGGGTTGCCGAAGGATATATTTGATAGCCCGCTGGTCGTATGGATACCCGCAAATCTTTCCATGATTTTTGATACTGCCAGCAATGCCATTTTGCCTTTGGTGATATCGGTGCTAATCGGCTGAACGATGGGATCAATATAAATAGAATCCCTACTGACGCCAGTTTCAGTCAAGCCCGATACGATTCGCTCTGTGCGCGATACAATGTCTTCGACTGATTTTGGCAAACCCGTGTCATCCATACACAATGCAATGACATCACATTCTTTGCCTTTAAGAAACGAGAGCAAACTGTTCCAGCGAGTGCTCTCCAGGCTAATTGAGTTAATCATGGGCCTGACGTTTACTTTTTTGTAGGCCATGGCCAGAACCTTCGGGTCAGGGCTGTCCAAACTTAAAGGGGTGTCTCCTGAAACCTCCTGGACCACATCCAGCAGCCAGTCCATGTCCTCTTGTTCATGTCCAGCCCGGCCGCCGCCATTGACGTCGATCCATTCGGCGCCAGCCTCAATTTGCCGGTTTACGATGCGCTGTATAAAAGCCACATCCTTTTTTGCCGCGGCTTCCTTGATATTTTTACGGGTGGTATTGATCAACTCTCCGATAATCTTGAACATGCAGCCTCCTTTTGCGTCATTTTTTTAAAAGTTTTTACAGAATGAAGGCTTCGGTCAACAAAATATTTGTTACCATGATTTATCGAATTCATTCAAGGAAATTTGCTCAGAAAAATTCTCAGCCAGACAAATGCAGGGTTGTCGGGGGCGTCCGTGTTGTCGGACAAGCGGCGACGCGAGCGACTAGTTTAACAAACTGAGATCATGCGATTTTTTTGCAGGATGTGCGGAACCCGCGTATCCCGCATGCATGGCAGGCTTATGGAATCGTCAAGTTGTCCTTGACAACTAAACGCACAAATAATAAACAATGGCTAAATTACCTGCCGGCCGGCAGGGAGGCGGCCCATGGACAAGAGAGAACAAATTTATGAAAAAGCGTTGGAGATGTTCATCGCAAATGGTTACGATCAGACACCTCTGTCACAAATCGCCCGCGAACTGAATCTCACCAAAGCCGGCCTTTATCATTATTTTCAAAGCAAATCGGAGCTCTTGTTTTTTCTTCACCAGCATAAGATGGAAAAGGATTTCATCCCGGTCCTTGAGGCGGCCGAGAAGATTTCTGATCCGGAAAAACGGATTATCTATTTTTTGAAAAACTATACCCTAAGAGCCATGACCAAAAATGCAGCCCTCAAGGTGCTGATCCATGAAATAAACAGGTTGAAGCCCGAACACCAACGAGTCATAAAGAAAACCTGGCGGCGGGCGTTCAACCTCCTCTATAACGCCATATCAGAGCTGGAAAGCGCCGGCAAAATCAAAGGAATTAACAAAACCTTTGCCACTTTTGCCGCCATCGGAATGTGCAGCTGGACGTTTTACTGGTTCGACTATAATCGCGGAGAAACGGGCGGCGAATTATCCGACACCTATATAAAAATTTTTCTCAACGGGCTGCTTTCAGAGCGTTTGCTGGCTTGATGGTCGGCTCCCCGGATGCTGCCAAACACACACAAATACGGATTTAATCATATCAGTTCAAAATCACCGTCTGAATTAAACGCTGGAAAGGCATGATTGAATCCGATATGTTTTCAAAGTTTTACCAGGACTATCTTCGGCGCCGAGCGGCTCTTTCTCCAACCAACGCGGCTGTAGGCGATGTAGAGCAATGATTGCCAAAGACAAGAATCAAAAAGATTCCGGGCTGATTACGATTAAGATACGGACGATTCTGGACCTTAAAAAAGCGATCGGTTCCGGAGAGGTAACGCTCCAGGTCCCGCCTGCCACCACTTTACAAGCGCTTTTAGGGATCATGGTCAAAAAATGGGGCAAGCGCCTGTCGACGCGTCTTTGCGAACCCGACAGCATCAGGCCGCTGCCCTATATTCGCCTGATGGTTAACGGCCGGGATATCGCCTTTTTGAATCGATTGGAAACCGAACTCCAGCAAGGTGACGAGGTTCTGATATTGCCCCCGGTGTCTGGAGGATGAAATCCTCACGAATTGGCATTTGCGGTTTCCTGTCGATCAGCAAGGCCATAAACGACCGCCGGCCCTCGCCGGGGTGCGGTGACCCATGATTGACAGGCCCGCGCCGATGTGTCACAAATTCAACCATAAGGCGCGCAAACAAAGCCATAATATCCAAACAAAATGGAGGTGCACCATGTACAAAGGTGGGTATTGCGGAAAAGTTCTGAGAATCAATCTTACCGACCAGACCGCTACAGAAGAGCAATTACCCCTGCAAATCGCCAGAGATTTTATCGGCGGTGCCGGATTCGGGATAAAATATTTATTCGATGAGGTCAAAGCCGCAGCCGATCCCCTCGGGCCTGAAAATAAACTCATCTTTGCTTCCGGTCCTTTTTCCGGGACATCTGTTCCCTGCGCCAGCCGCATGGCTGTTACGGGAAAGTCTCCTCTGACCGGTGCCGTGGGGATGGCCCTGACCGGAGGTTATTTCCCCGTTGAACTGAAATATACGGGTTATGACGCCCTGATCGTAGAGGGCAAGGCGGACAGGCCCGTATATGTCTGGATCAAAAACGGCAAGACGCATTTTCGAAGCGCTAAAAAGCTATGGGGAATGAAAACCACCGATACGCAGCAAATTATTAAAAACGAACTCAACGATCAAAATGTAAGGATTGCCTGTATCGGACCCGCCGGCGAAAACCTGTGCAAGATTGCCTGCATCATTAACGAGCTGCGGGCCGCAGGCCGCAAAGGACTCGGGGCGGTGATGGGCTCCAAGAATCTGAAGGCCATCGCCATCCGGGGCAGTTCCAAGCCGGCCATCGCCGATCCGGAGAAGTTTAAAGCCGCCCGGGCGGCGTTTGCCAAAGCCATGAAAGAGAGTCCGGTGCTGTACCCCAGTTTTGCCAAGCTGGGAACGCCGATGGTGGTCGACCATACCTGTGAGATGGGGATCTTTCCCACCAAGAATTTTTCGGCCACGGGCGAATTCGCCCCGGCGGACAAAATCGGCGTCGAAGTCCAGCAAACGCGCAATGTGGGCAGCGAGCACTGTGCCATCTGCCCGGTGGGTTGCAGCCAGTTGAAGCTGGCCAAAACCGGACCCTACGCCGGAACACTGGCCGAAGGACCTGAATTTGAAACCATGTACAGCTTCGGCGGTGTTACAGGGGTGGATAACATCGATGCGATCATCGCCGCCGATCGGCTGGCCGACGAACTGGGGCTGGATTCGATCTCAGCCGGCGTAACCATCGCTTTTGCCATGGAGTTGTTTGAAAAAGGAATTTTGGGCAAGAAGGACACCGGTGGCCTGGAACTCAAATTCGGCAACCACGAGGCCATGATCACGTTGCTTCAGCAGATGGCCTTTCGCGAAGCCATCGGCGACCTTCTGGCGGACGGGTCCAAAGCCGCCGCTGAAAAACTGGGAAAAGACACCCATCAGTATGCCATGCATGTCAAAGGGCTCGAGCTGCCGGCCTACGACGTGCGCGGCGCCAAGGCTCACGGGCTCAATTATGCGACATCCTATACAGGTGCCGATCACAATCGCGGGTATGCGTTTCAGGAAGTATTCGGAATCCCCATCCCCAATGAAGTCGACCGCTTTGCCGCGGAAGGCAAAGGCAAGCTGACAAAATGGAACCAGGACGTCCGCACGGCGACCTGTGACTCGCCGACGATGTGCGCTTTTTTGCTGGATATGGCGGTGCCGGCGATCGCCACCCAGAATACGGCCGATCTCATGGAAGCCGTCACGGGTCTGCCTTTAACAGCCGAGGAGGTCATGAGGGTCGGTGAGCGAATCAACAATCTGGCCAGGGCCTTTAACGTGCGGGAAGGATTTAGCCGGGATGATGATACGCTGCCGCAACGCCTGATGACCGAACCGCTCAAAGCCGGAGCATCTAAAGGACATTTTGTCAGCAAAGACGACCTGAAGCTGATGCTGGATGAGTACTACGCGGCCAGGGGCTGGGATGTAAACACCGGGGTTCCGACCAAAGAAAAACTAAAGGAACTGGGTCTTGAATATGTCATCGATTCCCTGAAATAGATTGCCGGAAAGGAGAGATGTCAACGCCAGCCGCAAATGATCGGCAACGACAAGCGTCTATGATTCGAGCGTCGGAGGAAACTCCGCTGGATGGGGGTGTTCTGGATTTTCGAGCAGAAAAATCAAAATGAGGTGCAAAGGTGAATCGTCAAAAGGAGGAGCTGGTCGAAATTGTCGGCCGGGATAATGTTTTTGATGACGCCGCAATCCTGGATGCGTACGCGCAGGATCAGAGTTTTGCTCTATCGCAAAAGCCCGCTTTGGTGGTCAGTCCTGAAAACGCTCAGCAGGTGCAGCAGATCGTTCTATGGGCCAACCGGACACAGACCGCGCTGGTGCCGGTGAGTTCCGGCCCGCCGCATTTTCGCGGTGATACGGTTCCCGGAGCCGACAATGCGGTCATCGTCGATCTCAGCGGCATGAATCGAATTATCCGGATTGACCGCCGCAACCGAATTGCCATCATTGAACCGGGAGTCACCTACAGCCAGTTGCAGCCGGAGCTGGCCAGGGAAGGCCTGCGACTCACCCCGCCGCTGATGCCACGCTCAAACAAATCGGTCGTTGCCAGCCTGCTGGAAAGGGAGCCCACCCTGGTTCCCCGTTACCAGTGGGCGCTGCTCGACCCTTTGCGATGCCTTGAAGTCGTTTGGGGCGACGGCCAGCGGTTCACGACCGGCGAAGTCTCAAAACCCGGCGCATTGGAGGCGGAATGGGAGATGAAAATGGCCCAGGTGGCGCCTGAAGGTCCGGCCCAGGTTGATTACTACCGCCTGGTTTCCGCCGCCCAGGGAAGCATGGGCATTGTGACCTGGGCTTCGATCAAATGCGAGGTGCTGCCCGAGCTACACCGGCTTTTTTTCGTGCCGGCGCAAAAGCTTGTTGACCTGATTGATTTTGTTTACCGATTGTTGCGGCTCCGGTTTGGAGATGAGCTTTTTTTGTTGAACCGTACGAATCTGGCGGCCATCCTTGAACCTGAAGCCGCCCGGGTAAATGATTTGATTGGAAAACTCCCGCCCTGGATCCTCTTGGTGGGAGTGGCTGGGCGCAGTGTTCTGCCTCGGGAAAGAGTTGAATTCCAGGAAAAAGATATCACCGATATGGCTCAGCAGTTCGGTTTACAGCTTCTGAGGGCTATTCCCGGTGCAAACGGCGCTGAAACTCTGAAAGTTCTGCTCAATCCGTACAGAGAGCCCGGTTGGAAACTCGGATCAAAAGGCGCCTGCCAGGATATTTTCTTTCTTACCACTTTGGATCGAACGCCGGAATTTGTCGCCACGATGCATTCGGTAGCCGAAGCGCACGAATATCCGGTTTCCCGGACAGGGATTTATGTTCAACCGGTGCAGCAGGGGGTCAGCTGCCATTGCGAATTCAACCTCCCCTTTGACCGCAGTAACGTTGCAGAGGCCGACCGGATCCGACAGCTTTTATTGCATGCCAGCCAGGAATTGCTGGATCAGGGAGCGTATTTTTCCAGGCCCTATGGTATCTGGGCCGACATGGCGTTCAAGCGCGATGCTCAGACGACCATGGTTCTGAAGAAGGTTAAAAAGATTTTCGATCCCAATGCGGTCATGAACCCGGGAAAGCTGTGTTTTTAGGGTAAAGGAGAAATAGATTCATGGCCTTAGAAGATTATCAGGCGGATATGGAAAGATGCAGCCAGTGTTCGTATTGCCGGTGGATTCCGCTGGACCAGATCAAAAGCAGTCGTTTTGCCCTGGGATGTCCCAGCGTGGCATACAGCCATTTCCATACTTACACGGCCCGCGGCCGCTATCTGGTGGCCCGGTCGCTTTTGAAAGGCCGCAGCGACTATACCGACCGGGTGCGGGATGTCGTATTCAAATGCCAGGCCTGTGGATCCTGCGATGTGAGCTGTAAGGTCTGCCGTTATAACCTGGAGCCTTTGGAGGCCATTCTTGAATTGAAAGCCAGACTGGTGGAGGATGGTCAATCACCCCGCGAACTGGTGGCCTTAATCGATCATTTGCACAAGGAGAACAACAGCATGGCCCAGCCCAAAGCCGATCGGGGAAAATGGGCCACAGGATTGGATGTCAAAAACCTTGCCACCGAAAAAGCTGAAGTGGTCTTTCATGCCGGCTGCCGTTTCAGCTACGATCCGCAGCTGCAGCAAACGGCCCGAACCGCGGTCAGTCTGCTGAAAAATGCTGGGGTCGATGTCGGCATCCTGGGCGATAAGGAAACGTGCTGCGGTCTGCGGGCCTACACCATGGGCTATCGCAATGAACTCAGCAGCTGTGCCGCTGGGCTCGTCAAGGCCTGGAGCCAGACCGGTGTAAAGACGGTGGTCACGTCCTGCGCCGATTGCTACCATGGTTTCAAGCGCCGCTTTCCGGATCTGGGTTCAGCGTTCGAGGTGCTGCATACCGTGGAGGTCATTGACCGTTTGATAAAAAAAGATCGCCTCAAATTCACCCGGTCGGTTCCCATGACCGTTACCTACCATGATCCCTGTCATCTGGGCAGGCAGGGAGAGCCTTATATTGCCTGGAAAGGCGTGGAAAAGAAAATCAGAAATCAGGTGATCGTGTATGAGCCGCGCCGACCGCGATACAACGGGGCCTGGGGTGTGTATGATCCACCCCGGAATGTGCTTCGGAGTATTCCCGGCATCGAGCTGGTTGAAATGGAGAGAATCAGGGAATATGCCTGGTGCTGCGGTGCCGGCGGCGGGGTGATGGAAGCCTTTCCCGACTTTGCCGGCCGCACGGCCGCCGAACGAATCGATGAAGCAACCGGCACCGGCGCCGCGGCGATTGTGAGCGCCTGCCCGTGGTGTGAAAGAAGCTTTTGGGATGCGGTTGCTGCGACAGAATCTAAAATGAAGGTTTTTGATGTGGTCGAGCTGGTAAAGCAGGCCGTCTAGTGTTGTGTCCTACAAGTAATTTATTAAATAAGCATTGAGCGGTTTGTTGAACTCAACTGGACTAAGATTGCTAAACGATTTTTATAATATTTTTGTGGTTTTGCGAGACACGATACCAACATCCCCTTTGGCATCCGATTGCGGGTAGAAACAGGGAGTTTTGAACATGGCGTTATCAAAAGAAGTCTATCAGACATTAGAAGGCATTGTCGGCAGCGAGAATATCTCCCAGGATCCGGCCCTGTTGGATTCATACACTTACTCTCTGGCCCAGACGGCCATTCACCTGGGCCCGTTTTACGATACCTACACCCCCAGGGGCGAAGCGGTTTTGATGCCGAGCACTACGGAAGAAGTGCAGGCGATCGTCAAGCTGTGCAACCGCCACAAAATAAAAATTAAGGCTTCCAGCACTTTTTGGTCGGCCATGGGTTATCCTTCATACGAAAATACGATCCAGCTGGATATGCGGCGGATGGATCGGATCGTGGAAATCGATGAAAAAAACATGTTTGCGGTCATCGAGCCCGGTGTCATCGGCGCAACCCTGCAGGCGGAAACGATGAAGCTGGGGCTGAATACGCATATTATCGGCGCTGGATCCAGCTGTTCCCCGCTGGCCAGTGTGACGGCATACAACGGTGCCGGACCGGATTGCTTGTACATGGGTTTTGGCAATGAGAATTTGCTGGGACTGGAATGGGTGATGCCCAACGGAGATGTCACGCGGACCGGCTCGCTGGGTTCCGGACTCGGTTGGTTTTGCGGCGAGGGCCCCGGTCCGGGTATCAGGGGCATCATCCGAGGTGTGATCGGAACCCGGGGGGCCATGGGTGTGTTTACCCGCTGTGCCGTCAAACTGTATCCGTGGCCCGGACCTTCCCGTCTGCCCGTCGAAGGGATCATTCCGGCTTACAAAGCCATGCTGCCGGACAACTTCAGGGCTTATACGCTGGCTTTCCCGACCTGGCGGGCCTGGGCCGATTGCTGTTACCAGCTTTGGGATGCCGGCATCGGATATATCGCCCATCGGCAGTTTAACTTGTTCGGGCGCGAGCTGAAGGCAGCCATGATCCGGATATTGACCGATCCCACCAAAACCCTCTATGACCTCGAGGAGTTGCTGAAGGATCCGGAAATCAAAAAACTGACCGAAGAGATGAAACGCGATTTCCAGATTGTGCTGGCCGGAATGACTCCCCGCGATATCGAATGGCAGGAACAGGCGCTGGACTTGATTCTATCGCAGACCGGCGGCTGGAAGGTCAAGGCCATGAATGACCCCGATGTCGAGAATTGGGCGATGCTTTATTTAATCCGGCTGGGGCATAAAAATTTAAACCTCGCCATGGGCGGCGGCTACGACGGCTGTTGGGGCATGGTCGGACCGCCGGATTTCGGCACCCGGCACGTTGAAGACGTTGCGGAATTTAAAAAAACCTGGGAACAAACGGGTGCGATCGTCGCGGCCGGCGGTGACGGGATGATCGGCGGAATCGGCGGCAGAGGCGGTGGCGGGATGTGCATGTGGGAAAACTTTGCCAATTTTGATCCCTATGATAAAAAATCGACCGAAGGAACCTTTGAATTTTTCGAGGCTTCATTCAAGCATACACTGGACAACAACCTGACGCCCGGGATGGAAAGATGGAACGCACCGGCCAGAGGCGCTGACGGCATGGCCACGCCCAAAAATGAGCGCGAACAAATGTTCGCGGGTTCACCCCAGCCGTCTGCTTTTCGTTATCAGCGCCAGATCAAAGAGGCCTTAAATCCCCAGGACCTCGGCGATGCGTACTATATGACACTGGACCCAGAAAAGAAATAACCGGCATGGATCGCTATCCGCTCTGCGCAAGAAGTGGATTGGTAATCGATGCGCGGCAAAGCCTGTCTCTCAAACTTATGAAGTCTAAACGAACCATAAAAAAAATCATTTTCCAACCGATGGGTCTGGCAGCGGAAGTCCCGCAAGACACCTCGCTTCTTGCGGCGGGTATTGAAAACGAGGTTCCGGTTCGATCCGATTGCGGCGGCGTTGGATCCTGTTTCAAATGTCTGGTGACGGTTTTTCCGCCGGAAAGCTTTACCCCGTTGACCGACACCGAAAGGGATTTCCTGTCCCCGGAGCAGGTGACTGCCGGTTGCCGGCTTGCCTGTCAGACCCGGGTTTTTCAATCCGGTGAAGTCCGCGTTCCGATCGAAGGCGTCGATAGCGGCGAGGCCATCGGCAAAACCGGTGTGAGCGGGGTTTATGCCACCCGTCCCGTGATCCAGCGCATCGTGGTGCCGGCAGCCCATCCGGCGGGCCATGAGCGGGCCGGGCAGCCGGATGTTGTCGGCGGGCTGTCTGCCAGGGCCAAGCGGGTTTCAAAACGAAGCGTGATCTTGCAGAATCCGCATGTCATCCGGGCCGTCAGTCAGCTGGACAATCCGGACGGCGAATTTACGCTGGTCCACCATAGACAGCGGGGGGCGACGGCAATTCTGCCGGGACGGCATGACCGCTCGCTGGGGTTTGCCGTTGATGTCGGCACCACCACCCTGGCGTGTTACTTATGCGATCTTCCCACCGGGCGCGTGCTCGAATCCGCCGGGGAGCCCAATCCGCAGCGCCCTTATGGTGAAGACGTCATCAGCCGCATCGTGGTTGCCAAAAGAGACGAGAACGGCTCGCATCTTCTGCAGAGCGTTCTGATTAAAGCGTTGAACCGGCTTTTTGGCCGTTGCCTGAAAAAGGCGGCAGCGCGGCGCGAAGATATCGATGAAGTCAGTATCGTTGGAAACACCACCATGGAGCATCTTCTGCTGGCCATCAACCCCTACAGCATTGGCCGGGCGCCATATCTTCCGACGACGCGCATCCCGGGTGACTGCCAGGCCGCTGATCTGGGGCTGGCGCTCAACCCGGCCACCAACATATACATATCGCCGGTGGTTTCAGGCTTCATTGGAGGAGATACACTGGGGGCCACGCTGGCGGTGGAGCCGCATAAAGGCGATGATATTTGCCTGATTGTCGATATGGGGACCAACGGTGAACTGGTTCTGGGCTCCAGGGGCAAACTTTGGGCCACCAGTTGTGCCACCGGGCCTGCGCTTGAAGGCGCTCACATTTCATGCGGCATGCGGGCGGCCACCGGCGCCATTTGCGGTGTTCATGTCGATCCGGCAACCCGCAAGACCCGCTATGATGTCATCGGCGGAAGCGATATGCGTCCGGTGGGACTTTGCGGCTCCGCTATCATTGATGCGGTCGCCGAGCTGCGTCGGGCAGGCTTAATTCATGAAAGCGGGCGGTTCGACAACGATGATTCCGGTCTGATCATCGGCAACGACGGCAAGAATAAACGTTTCATCATTGCACCTGCCGAACAGAGTGCCACGCAAAAGGATGTGTTTGTTTCGCTGAAAGACATTCGTCAGGTGCAACTGGCGAAGGCCGCGATTGAAGTGGGCATCCGGTTTTTGATGCAGGCGGCCCGTCTGGATCGAATTGATCGACTGATTTTAACCGGTGCTTTTGGTGCCCGCTTCAATTGGAAAAGCGCGGTAACCATCGGCATGCTGCCGCAGGCAGCGGTTACGGGGCGCGTGGAAACGATTGAAAACGCGGCGGGTGTCGGGGCAATTAAACTGCTTCTGGACCGCCGCATCAGAGACGATGCCGTCAAACTGATCGAACATATCAACGTGGTTGATCTGGCTTCACAGCCCAATTTTAATCTGGCATTCGCCGAGGCCACTCAATTTCCGCCACTGAATATATAACTCCCCGGGCCGGCATTGCGGTGCGGGAACGTAAATAAACGGCGCGGCTTGATTGCTGGCCCATCAATGGAATTTTACCGCCGGCCGGCTGCACACGAGACCCTTAAATGCGGTACTGAAAGGAGAAAAAAATATGGCAAAGGAGCTGAGCAAACTCATTGCGGACTTAAAGGAAAACGAGGCGTTGGATCTGGCTAAAAAACTGCTGAAAGAGGGACAGGACCCCATGGAGATCATGGCTGCGGCCAGGGATGGGATGAAAATCGTCGGAGAAAGATTTGCCGAGGAGACCTATTTCATTCCCGACCTGATTTTTTCGGGCAAGATTATGAAAGGGGTGGCCGAACTGGCGGAACCCTTCCTTAAAGATGCCAAGGGCGGGCAGCCGGAGCGAATCGGCAAAGTTGTCATTGGTACCGTCGAAGGCGATATCCATGACATCGGCAAAGACATGGTGGTATTCATGTTGGATGTCAGCGGATACGAGGTCATCGACCTGGGCATCGATGTGCCCAGACAAAATTTTGTCGACGCCATCAAAGCGTCCGGCAGCAAGGTCGTGGGCCTGAGCGGTTTTTTGACGCTGGCCTTTGATTCCATGAAAGAAACCATTGCGGCCATCAAGGAAGCCGGACTGAGAGACCAGGTCAAAATCATGATCGGCGGGGGGCAGATTGATGAGCAAGTCATGAGTTTTACGGGGGCCGACGCTTACGGTCAGGATGCTATGGCAGCGGTGAAACTAGCAAACCAATGGTATGGAGGTTAAAAATGGATAAAAAATGGGAAGAAATGACCAGAGAACAAAGGCAGGAGGTGCGCTTTGAGCGCTGGCTAAGCGGCGACGGTCTTGATTTTAAAAGCCCGGCGGCCAAGAGCGAATATCAGAAAAGGATCACTCGCCTGAAGGATGCGATTCAGCTGAAAAAGACGCCGGATCGGGTACCCATTTTTCCCTTCGGCACGTTTTTCATGCCTCAGCTCGGTGGCCTGGATCCCAAGGGGTCCATGTACGATGTGGACAAATTGACCGGCGCCATGATGAAATATCTGACCGAGTTCGATCCGGATTACTGGTCATCGGCCATTATTATCATCAACGGGCCGGCCCTGGAAAAACTCGACTACAAGCTCTACAAATGGCCGGGGTTCAACCTGCCGGACAAATATGTGTACCAGTGCATCGAAGCCGAATACATGAAGGCGGAAGATTATGACACCCTGATCGACGACCCGACCGACTTCTGGCTGAGGACGTATATCCCGCGCATTATTCCCGGCCTGCAGGGCCTGCAGGATATCCCCAGCCTGATGAGTGTGATCGAGCTGCCCTGCATATGGCCGCTGCTGTTCACCCTGGGTTTGCCCCATGTTCAGGAGGCGCTCGCAAACCTGATGGAGGCCGGCCGCCTGGGCCACGAGTGGTCCGGTAAAATTGCCGCTCAGGACAAAGAAGCCCAGGAGATGGGGTATGTGCAATTTGTCGGCGGAATTACCAAAGCACCCTATGATGTCATTGCCGACACCTTGAGGGGCACCCAGGAGATGATGGGCGATATCTACCGGCGACCGGAGAAAGTTCACAAAGCCATGGAAACACTGACCCCCCTGATGATCAAATACGGTCTCAGCGGTCCGGCGCAGTCCGGAAATCCCATGGTTTTCATCCCCCTGCACAAGGGGGCCGATGGCTGGATGTCCGACGAGCAGTTCAGGACCTTTTACTGGCCTTCGTTGAAGGCGGTCATTATGGGGCTGATCGAGGAAGGCTGTGTTCCCTTTCTTTTTGCCGAGGGCGGCTACAATTCGCGGTTGCAATATTTAAACGAGCTGCCCAGGGGGCATTGTTTCTGGCTCTTCGACCAGACGGACATGGCCAGGGCCAAAGAAATCGTTGGTGGCACCACCTGTATCGGCGGTAATGTTCCCATATCCAAGATCATTACCGGGACACCGGATCAGATCAAAGAAATCTGCAAGGAGCTGATTGATACGGCCGGCAAAGGCGGCGGCTATATCATGGGGATGGGATGTTCGGCGGACGAGGCCAAGGCCGACACCGTGCACGCCATGATCGACTTTACCAAAGAGTACGGTGTTTATAAGTAGAACCTATCTCAAAAATGTCTTTTGGCCCCATCTCTTTGTTGGTGCCTCGTTTCAAATCCTCGACAACCAGCAGGTTGCCTGCGGTTTTAAACTCGGCCCCGCCGCGATCTGGAACCAAAATCCTATTTTTGAGATGGCTTC
>Ga0209742_10001066_pt1 | contig 13208 bp, 11 predicted proteins | sample DeeMarSeWOR38_10_FD_187462 | JGI IMG/M metagenome (GOLD analysis project Ga0209742, IMG submission 187462) | Marine sediment microbial communities from White Oak River estuary, North Carolina - WOR-3-8_10 (SPAdes) (version 2) | ecosystem: Environmental > Aquatic > Marine > Intertidal zone >... | reverse complement strand
CGATGATGATGATTTGGTGCTGCAGACATTGGATCTTAAGGAAAGGATTCTGGCTATCCGGCATAAAAAAAATATTATTGTAAGCAAAGTAAGTAAAGAGATTTTCGATTACCTGCTGCAAACTCAGAAATTATTAACGGATAGACGCGAGGCAAATTTCGGGGCATATTCCCTGCTTAAGGATGATATTTTTATGAATCCACTCCTGCATGTTGAAAATCAGAAAGATGATTACCTCATGCTGGAGCAGTATGTGCTTCTCGGACACAGGGTAGATGATCCTGATAAGTATGATACTCTTCTGCAGTTGATAGGTGGAATACTTGGCAGGATTAAAATGTCTCAGGAAAATGCAAGGAGAGATAGAAAAGCTGGCCGCTCTTCTGAAAAAGCTGAAAATAATAAAGAGAAACAATCTGAACTGGAAAACCTTAAGATTGATGGTTGGATCAGGGAAGTAGAAACTATTGATCTCCTGCTTAACCATTTTAAGACAAGTGCAGAAATTCAGGAACTGAAAAGCAAGAAAAACTATAATAATGCGGAATTGTCCCGGCTTGAGACAACAGCGAAAGAGCAGAAGAGGATATATAATACTTTCTATGCCAAGTTTAAGCAGAAAAAGCTCATAAGCAGGATTGTTGCGTCTTTTGAAATGAAAGAAATATATCAGGAATACTGTCCGCCTCTTGTGCCGCAGCAGGTACTCCAGTTTCTCACTTCAAGCTCTGCCAGAAAAAGTATTGTCGCCTACCTCAAACGACTCAAAGCCTACTATGGCAAGTCGGTTTCGCTGGTATCATTGAAGAAAACAATGATGAAAATCGGCAGATTGAATGTTCAGCAGCGCAATAACTATTTTCTGAATTTTCTCAAGGGATTTTTCAGATACCACCGCGATGTGGAGAATTTCAAGCTTTTGAAAAAAGCCTTTGACAGAATTAACCTGGTCGCTGATGAAAAGACAATCGCTCTTTCTAAAACCAACAACACCCTTTACGAATTTCTACTCCCCCATGAGCAGATATTCGAGCTTGATACTAAGCCGGTTACCAGTCACGTCATCATGAAGGCCGATGTTCGTGGCGCAACACTTATTACCAGACAGCTCGGGGAGAGCGGCTTGAATCCAGCCTCTTATTTCAGCCTGAATTTTTTTAATCCCATATCTGAAATTGTCTCACAATACGGGGCTCTTAAAGTGTTTATAGAGGGTGATGCTATAATTCTTGCTATTTTAGAGCGCAAAGAAGACAAGGCCGGTAAGTATAGTGTTTCAAGGGCCTGCGGACTAGCCATAAACATGTTGAACGTTATTCAGAAATATAACGCCAAAAGTAAAAAGTATAATCTGCCTATACTTGAGCTTGGTGTCGGCATCTGCTACCAAAATGCTCCACCGGCATTTCTGCTGGACGGCAAAAAAAGAATAATGATCTCCCCGGCGATTAATCTGGCAGATCGACTGTCAAGCTGCCATAAGACTTTACGCAGGCTCCTTGCAGAAAAGCGCAAAGCCTTCAACCTCTATGTTTATCAAGCCGGCAATCCTGGCGATAAGGTTTTAAGCGATGATGAGATCATTCTGCGTTATAATGTCAACGGTATTGAGCTAAACGAAGCAGGTTTCAAGAAACTCACAAGGGAAATTGATCTTAAAACCATCAATTGTCTGATCCCTGAGGTCCAGAAAGATCCGATAATTATCCATACAGGCAAGTTTCCCCTGGTCACCGGTGCCTTCCAACGTCTGATTGTCAGGGAGGATTGGGTGCTGGAAATGAAGCCGGTTGCTTTTGAAATTATGGGTAAAGTAAACAGAAAATATTATGAGGTTTGTACACATGATGCCCTGAAACAGTATGTTGAAAACCAGGAGAAAAACAGTGGTATTTCCTGATTCTTCAGGTGTGATAGCTTGACATTTGATTGATATCTAATATGTTTGCTCACTGTTTAAAAATATAAACCCTTATGATTCTTTAAATAGAGGGTTCCAGAATAGTTATGGAGGTATATATGAAGGTTGGGTCGGTTCTTAAATTAGCTGTGACAGGTTTTGTTTCACTCTTTATCATTGGCATTGCTTATGGTGTTGAAGTAAACATCGGTCCTGCGGATATGATTCTGCAGACTGAAGATGCGAGAAAACCGGCTGATTTTCCTCATCGCCAGCATCAGGCAGCATTTTCATGCACTGTTTGTCATCATGCCAAGAATGAGATCATGGTGATTGATAAATGCGCCAACTGCCATACCATAGACATAAGTATTGCCGAAGTGAACAGCTATAAGAAGGCTGCCCATAAACTGTGTAAGGATTGCCACAAAAAAATGAATGATCAGGGCAAGGATGCACCGATTAAATGTAGTGGTTGTCATCTGAAGAAGGAATAGCATTGAACTGGGAGTTACTTTTTATGTTAAAGTCTGGGATCATCCGATATCTCCCTGATAAATACAGGTATAAAACTTGCTGATAGCTTTCATCTCAAAAGCACTTGCTTCCATCCGCACAAGTCAAAATTATTTTTGGAAGAGACTCCTCCTTTTTGCAGGCATCAGCGGAATATGTGCCATGCTGGTAAGTTGTGGATTTTTTTCAACCAGCTATGATGTCGCCAAGGGTACTGTGGTTGCTACCTATAAAACGGCTAAGATAGCGACCGATATAACCGTTGGTACGTGCAAGGTTGCCTATAAGATCGGTAAGTATACTTTCGAGGTGGTCATGGCACCGCTTGACTGGCCCATGACCCATGATATTGAATCTATTGACGGAATGTCCCCCAAAGAGGCAATTGCACAGGGCAGGGTAAAAAATGCCCCCTATGTTGTAAAAGGGAAACGCTATGTCCCTATGTCCATAGAAGAGGCCTTAAAATATTCTGAAACAGGAGTTGCCTCCTGGTACGGCAGGGAAACTCAGCGGCAGAAAGGCGGCAACATGACGGCCAATGGCGAGGCGTTTGATCCGAAAAAGCCAACGGCTGCTCATAAATATCTTCCACTTCCGATGCATGTAAGGGTCAAAAATCTTGATAACGGCAGGTCAATGATCGTCAGGGTGAATGACCGCGGGCCCTTTGTTGGTTCCAGGATCATTGACCTTTCATCAGGTGCTGCAAAACAGCTGGGATTTTACCGAAAAGGGCTTGCCAGGGTAAAGATTGAAACTGTGCAACTGGATTAGTTTCAAACTCTCAGCTCTTGGTTCAGCTTTCAGCAATCGCTTCCTGTATCCATTTTTCTATCTGGACCCGCGGGGGTTGTATGCCCGCGCTTTTGACCTCGCCATTGATGATAAGGGCCGGGGTTTTAGTTACACCATAACGCCAAATTTCATCTAAATCCTGCACATCTTCAATATCTGCCGCCACATTTTTCTCCTGCAGGATGTCAATGAGCATTGTTTTTAACTTATTGCAGGTAACACAGGGCCGCCCCAGGACGCGGATCGTCAGACCCTGTCCGGCTGATTCTCCAAGATTGTAGTAACGCCTGTATTCATTTCGCAGGGCTTCCTTGTATGGTTTGACTGCCTGCTCGGGGATATAATTTTTCCGGCTTACCTGTTCGTAGAGAAATTCGACAGCAGCATCTTCCGTCTCCTTACCGGATAATTGGAGGAGGGCAACATCGAGGCCAAGCAAACCAACGGTCGCATTACCTATTCGGATTGTTCTTTGTAGTGGGGAATCCATGGAATGTATCGTATGTTTTCAGGATTTATAAAATATGTTGACTAACTGAGTCAGATAAAAGCAATATAACCATTTAATCATTTCCGGCAAGATCAGCTTTGCAAACGAACATTTATTTTAGTTGGATGTATATGCAATGTTCAAAAGCTGTTAAAAGACTTGAGGAATAATTAAAACATTTTACATGAAAGCCAACCTGAAAAAATTGCTGCAGCAGTATCCTGAACCTGTTGTTCAGGGGCTGGCAGATCTTACCCTGGAAAAATCTTTCCCCTGCTATATTTCGGGTGGCACTGTCCGTGACTGGTTTTTAGGGTTGAAGTCAAAGGATCTCGATATAACTGTTGCCAGCAGCAGCTTTAGCTGGGCCGGAGAGCTTGCCGGAAAACTGGGCGGAACATTTATACCCCTGGACACTGAAGAAGACGTGGCAAGGGTTGTCTGGCAGGGGATCTGTATTGATTTTTCATCATTTCGTGAAGGTGCGACAACCATTGAAGAGGACCTGCTGAAAAGGGATTTTACTTTCAACTGCTTGGCTGTCCCGTTTCCAACCCAGAAGAGGGAGTCCTGGAATGATGCTGATCAAACTGAAATCCTCGACCCTGCAGGTGGCAAAGAAGACTTGCAGAACAAATTAATACGGTCTACTTCTCCGGCTGTTTTTGTCAGTGACCCGTTGAGGCTTCTCCGGGCTTACAGATTCATGGCGACACTTGGCTTCAGCATCGAGCCGCAGACAGAAAAGCAGATACAATCTCATGTTCATCTCATCTTCCTTGCAGCAGAGGAGAGGCTTGCCTTCGAACTTGATGCCATCATGGCAGCCTCTGAGTCGATTACCACTGTAGTGGCTATGCATGAAAATGGCCTGCTTGAGGAACTGATGCCGGAGTTGTACAGAGGGGTAGGTGTGCAACAACCCTCCAGCCATCACCTGGATGTATTTGAACATGGGATTGCCAGCCTCAGGCAGATGGAGAAGGTGCAGAAAGAGCCCGGGCAATATTTTCCGGGGTACGGGGAACTGCTCAGCGAATATCTGCGGAAAGGAAGAAGGAAAGTCCTGTTGAAATGGGCTGCTCTATTTCATGACCTGGGAAAACCGGAGACACGTGAAATAAGGGAAGACAGGGATGGCCGCATTACATTTTATAATCATGATAAAGAGGGAGCCAGGATTTTTGATATTATAGCAGAGCGTTTCAAATGGAGCAGGGGTGACAGAGATCTTGTCTCCCGCTTCATTTCTGTACACATGTGGCCGTTTCACCTGAACAATGCCCGAAAAAGGACAGGGCTGACACCCAAGGCTTACCTACGGCTCATAAAATCTGTTGGAGATGAATTTCCCGGGCTCTTCATGTTGTCCATGGCAGACAGCCTTGCAGGGGAGGGAGCCGGCAAACCTCCTGGTATGGAAGGAGATGTCGCCAGCCTGTTTCACGAGATAGAAACCCTATACTGCCGGGCAATTCAACCGGCACTCGCCAAAAGGCTGCTTTCAGGTAATGACCTCATAGAAATTTTTGAGCTTGAACCGGGACCAATATTCAGAGAAATATTTGACTCCCTTGAAAATGCCCAGGTTGAAGGAGAAGTGCAGGATCGGGAACAGGCCTTGAATTGGGTAAAAAACTATTTGAAATCACATAAATAATTTGATTTCTTGTCTGGGGCCGTTGTACAATTTTCAAGCAACATATGATTATTGCAAGGACCGGAAAGTCATATGCTAATCCGAATACGACAGATATTTTGGTGAACGATGCAGGAAAAGAATGAAAAAGATTTTTTCTGCGGTATTAAAGGGCCGCCCGATATAGCTCATCTCAAGAAGCTGATTTTACATCACCTGCTGATATTCCAGGGACGAGACTCTGGACTGGTTGGAGACCGCGATATGTATAAGGCACTGGCTTATACGCTGCGGGATGTTTTGATTGAAAACTGGATTAAAACCCAGAGAAGCAATTATGATAAAAAGAGAAAAAGAATCTATTACCTGTCCCTTGAATTTCTTATAGGCAGATCACTTGGCAACACCCTCATTAACCTGGGATTCTACGACCAGGCGGCAGAGGCCCTCAAAGCCTTGGGATATGACATTGATGCTATCCGTGAAATGGAAGAGGATGCCGCCCTTGGCAACGGCGGTTTGGGACGTCTTGCCGCCTGTTTCATGGATTCCATGGCCACCCTGGGGATCCCGGCATATGGCTACGGCATACGTTACGAGTTTGGCATATTCAACCAGAAATTATTTAACGGCTATCAGGTAGAAAACCCGGACGACTGGCTGCGCTACGGCACACCCTGGGAATTTCAGCGGCCGCACCACATGTTTCCGGTCCATTTTTACGGCCGGGTAAAACATTATGAGGATGGAAACGGCAACAGAAAAGCTGAGTGGATCGATACCGAAGTTGTCATGGCCATGGCCTGTGATTACCTAGTACCTGGATTTAAAAATAATCATGTTAATAACATGCGGCTCTGGACTGCAAAGGCTTCCAGGGATCTTGATCTGACTTATTTCAATAAAGGGGACTATATAGGTGCAGTACAGCGGAAGGTGAAGTCTGAAACCCTTTCCAAGGTCCTGTATCCTTCAGACGATATCCGTGAGGGTCAGGAACTTCGTTTGCGGCAGCAGTATTTCTTTGTAGCAGCAACCCTGCAGGATATCCTCAGGCGCTATAAAAAGAAAAATACATCCTTTGGTCAGTTCAGCAAAAATGCAGCTATTCAGCTCAATGATACACATCCGGCTATCGCTATTCCTGAGCTTATGAGGCTTTTTATTGATATTGAAGGTCTGGAATGGGAGAAGGCATGGCAGACCTGTATTGACACTTTTGGTTTTACCAATCATACCCTGATGCCGGAAGCACTCGAAACATGGCCTGTTGATGTTTTGGGCCGGGTGCTGCCAAGACATCTTGAAATTATCTATGACATAAATTATCGATTTCTTAAGGAGGTAGACAAGAAATTTCCCGGCAATGTGGAAATGCAGAGAAAACTCTCACTGGTTGAGGAGGGGCCGGTAAAAAAGGTTCGCATGGCACCTTTGGCCATCATCGGCAGTCATTCTATTAATGGTGTTGCCAAACTGCACTCCTCACTGCTGCGCAGTAAAATTTTCAAGGAATATTTTGAGATCTATCCGGCCAGGTTTAATAACAAGACCAATGGCATCACGCAGAGGCGCTGGCTTTTAAAAAGTAATCCAGATCTGGCAAATCTTATCACAGGCACAATAGGTGATGAATGGATAACGAATTTAGACCATCTGCGAAACCTGGAGCCGTATGCTGAAGACGCCAAATTTCAGAAAAAATGGGCCCAGGCAAAGATGAACAGAAAAATAAAGCTGGCCCAATATATCAGCCGGGAATGCGGCGAGAATATCGATCCTGAAAGCATGTATGATGTTCAGGTCAAACGGCTGCATGAATACAAGCGGCAGCTGTTAAATATTCTGCATGTCATCAGTTTTTACAATCGTCTGATGCGTAATCCTGAAAAGCGGGTTACACCCCGGACAGTAATTTTCAGTGGTAAAGCCGCTGCCTCCTATTGGAAAGCAAAGTTGATCATCAAGCTCATTACCTCAGTGGCGGATGTTGTCAATAATGATCCCCGGGCAGACGGTAAACTCAAGGTCATCTTTGTGCCGAACTACGGGGTTTCATTGGCGGAAAGGATCATACCTGCAGCTGATCTTTCAGAACAGATCTCAACCGCCGGCACTGAAGCTTCAGGTACCGGCAATATGAAATTCGCCCTGAACGGTGCGCTCACCATAGGGACACTGGATGGCGCCAATATCGAGATCCGGGAGGAGGTGGGCGAGGAAAATATTTTTATTTTCGGCATGACGGCTGATGAGGTTGAAAAAGAGAGGAAAACTCCCAGCAGAACACCCCAAGACATATACGAATCAAATGACGAGGTGCGGAGTACCATTGATTCTATCTCGAATGGTTTTTTCAGCAACGGAGACCAAACATTATTCCGCATACTGGTTGAGAGTTTGATGGATCCCGATGATCCCTATCTGTTCATAAAGGATTTTGAGGATTACATGCGGTGCCAGGATGAGGTCAGCCTGGCATTTTGTGACAAAAAGAGCTGGCACCGCAAATCAATTCTGAATGTTGCCAGGATCGGTAAATTTTCCACGGACCGGACAATACGTGAGTATGCAGAAGATATTTGGGGACTAAAGATTTAAAGACGGGGATCAGCAATGGAAAAATCCTGGCTATGGCGCAGAATGCTGATTACTTGTAAAGGCTGATTAAATAGGCTAAAGAGTGCGAAAAATTCAAGATTATTATTATAAAAAGGCAAAAAAAGAAAATTATCCTGCCCGTTCGGTCTACAAACTGGAAGAAGCACAAATAAAGTACCGGTTCCTGAAAACCGGTAATACTGTTCTTGATCTCGGCTGTCAGCCCGGCAGCTGGTCAATTTATGCTGCAAAAAAGGTAGGACCTCAAGGGCTTATAGTAGGGGTTGACCTGCAGGAGGGCAAAAAGGTCAACATTGCCAACGCTGCAGAAATTGTCTGGCTGCATGATGATATAATGGCAGATGATATAGTTGAGAATATCCAGAAGATCAGGAAGAATTTCCGGGTCATTCTCAGTGACATGGCTCCCCGCACCTCTGGCAATAAGTGGGTGGATCAGCAGCAGTCACTCATTCTGGCGCGACGTGTTCTTGAGCTGGCCGGCAAACTGCTTGAAAGCGGGGGCAATTTCTATGTTAAGGTTTTTGAGGGGGAAGATTTCAAGGAATATGTAGATTCAGTGCGAAAGAGTTTTAAAACGGTTAAGATCGTTAAACCGAAAAGTTCCAGAATTGAAAGCCGGGAGGTTTTTGTTCTGGGAATGGAATTTAAAAAATAGGTTTCCATGGTTTTAGGAGACAAGGTCTCAAGTGTAAAACTGTAAATATGGGCTGATTTGATAAAGTGAAGACATATGTAAATGAAATCGTTTCTCATTTTTAGCACTTTAATTTGTTGTTATATTTTCAGCAAAAAAGTTTGTTTCAGGAACTATTTAACTTGACCCTTGAAACCTCAACCCTTGAATCCTTTTAGAATATTTTTTTTGCAACTAAAAGCTTATTACAGTTAAAGTTTAAGATAGACAGGGAGGTGTAGTGCGTGTCGGGACATTCTAAATGGAGCACCATCAAGAGAAAAAAGGGTGCCCTTGATGCCAAAAGAGGCAAGATTTTTACCAGACTTATCAAGGAAATTACCGTAGCAGCAAGAATGGGTGGCGGCGATGCTGACGGTAATCCAAGGTTGCGTGCTGCCATCGCCTCGGCCAAAACGGAAAACATGCCCAAGGATAATATTGAGCGTGCCATCAAGAAAGGAACCGGCGAACTTGAAGGTGCGGTCTATGAGGAGATAACTTACGAGGGGTATGGCCCGGGCGGGGTTGCGGTTCTGGTTGATTGTATGACTGATAACAAGAATCGGACAGTTGCGGATATCCGCCATTATTTCAGTAAAAGTGGCGGGAACCTCGGCGAGTCAGGGTGCGTGTCATGGATGTTTAATAAAAAAGGCACCATACTGGTTGATAAAGAGACCATAGACGAAGAGGAACTGATGGACAAAGCTCTGGAAGCAGGTGCCGAGGATGTCATTGAGGAGGATAATGTTTTCCAGGTGGAAACCTCACCGGATGATTTTGAAGCTGTGCGGGAAGCTTTGGAGGCTGATGGCGTTAATTTCATTGAGGCTTCAGTAGCAATGGTCCCGCAGAATATCGTTGATATAACTGATGAGAAAACTGCCAGACAAATATTAATGCTGCTGGAAAATCTGGAAGACCATGATGATGTCCAAAATGTCTATGCAAATTTTGACATACCTGATGAGATTATGGAAACAGTATCCTGATGCCTGGATACCTGCATACGAACTGCGAGCAAATTGCCAAGGTTCCGAGTCTGCAATTTTTTGGAGTGGGTAAAAAGCTAAATATTAATATTCTGAAGTAGTTACAACATAACTGAATGGCAAAAACTGAAAACCTGCGCATCCTTGGTATTGATCCGGGGTCACGCGCCACAGGCTACGGAGTCATAGCAAAAAAAGGGGTTCGCCTGTACTATGTAACATGTGGAGTTATCAGGCTTAGTAATAAATATTCTTTCTCGGAGAGATTGAAGATTATCTTTGACGGTTTGTGTGAAGTAATTGAAGCTCATAAGCCGACTATAGCTGCTGTGGAGGATGTTTTTGTTGCTGCTAACCCACGTTCAGCCCTGAAGCTTGGACATGCCAGGGGAGTGGCGGTACTGGCAGCCCTGCATAATGGTTTGAAAGTGCATGATTATACGCCCAGGATGGTGAAACAGGCTGTAGTCGGCTATGGTAATGCTGATAAACTTCAGGTGCAGCAGATGGTGCGACTGCTGTTGCAGTTATCAGCACCGCCAAGTGCTGACGCTGCCGATGCCCTGGCTGTTGCCATGTGCCATGCAAACCAGACGATCGTTGATGGAGAAGTAGTGAAATAATACAATTTTGAATTGTGAGTGTTACATTTTACATTTTAATATCATTCTTTGAACCCTTGAACCCTTGAACCCTTGAACCCTGAAAAAAATGATTTCCTGTCTGAAAGGTGAGCTTTTTCAAAAATCACAGGAGAAGATAACAATTCTCGTCAATGGCGTGGGATACGAGGTGTTTCTTTCTGCGGCCAGCATTGAGAAACTGCCCCAGCTTGGTGAAGATGTATTTCTACACACGTATACCCATGTACGGGAAGACGCCCTGATCCTTTTTGGTTTTGCCGATACGGATGAAAAAAAAATGTTTCTCCTGCTCATCAATGTTTCAGGTATAGGACCAAAGCTTGCCCTGGCCATTTTATCCGGGATCAGGCCAGCAGACTTGGCCCATGCCATAGCCACAAAGGATGTTGCAAGATTGACAGGCCTGTCAGGGGTTGGCAAGAAAACTGCTGAAAGGCTCTGCCTTGATTTGAAGGATAAAGTGGGGGTGATTGCAGGCGGGGTTGAAGGAATTCCGGATTTTGAAGTTGGAGCCCCGGTGGAAGGCGGCAAGGAAAAGGATGTTATTTCCGCTCTGGTTAATCTCGGTTATCCGCAGAGCCGGGCGCATATCGCGCTGGCAGCAATGAAAAGGCGTTTTTCTCCTGAGTCTCTGGCTGAAATGCCTTTGGAAGAATTGATCCGAGAAACATTGAGGTCATTGGCATGATACACGAGGAAAGAATTGTCAGCGGCCAGCCGGAACCTGAAGACCTCTCAGTTGAACAGAACTTGAGACCCCGGAGACTTAAGCAGTATATCGGACAGGAACTCGTCAAAAGAAACCTTGAAGTATTCATCAAGGCTGCCAAAGGAAGAAACGAACCGCTTGATCATGTGCTTTTCCATGGGTTGCCGGGACTGGGAAAGACCACATTGGCTTATATTATTGCACATGAAATGGAGTCGAATATCAAAGTGACCTCGGGGCCTGTCATAGAAAGACAGGGAGATTTGGCTGCCATCCTGACCAGCCTTGAGTCGGGAGACGTACTTTTTATTGACGAGATCCATCGCTTAAATCATGTGGTAGAGGAAATCCTGTATCCTGCCATGGAGGATTTTCAGTTGGATCTGGTGATTGGCCAGGGGCCGGGTGCCCGCTCTGTAAAGATGGATCTGCCGCAGTTTACCCTCGTAGGAGCAACAACCCGTACCGGCCTTTTAACGCCTCCTTTGCGGGACAGGTTCGGTGTGATGCTGCGTCTTGATTTTTACTCACCGGACGATTTGGTGCAGATCGTTAAACGTTCGGCAAAAATACTCGGACTTAATATTGATAAGGCAGGGGCAAAGGAATTGGGCAGAAGGTCACGGGGGACCCCCAGAATCGCAAACCGACTGTTACGAAGAGTCCGGGATTTTGCTCAGGTGGGCGGCCATGACATCATAACTGCAGAAGTTGCCGACCAGGCCCTGGAGATGCTTGCCGTGGACAAAAAAGGGCTGGATGAAATGGATCGCCGTATTCTCCTGACTATTATTGATAAGTTTGACGGCGGACCGATAGGAATTGAAACCCTGGCGACAGCAGTCAGCGAAGAAAAAAGCACCCTGGAGGATGTCTATGAACCGTTTCTTATACAGTCAGGTTTCCTGATCAGGACACCCAGAGGCAGAATGGCCACTGTCTTGACCTATGAACACTTTGGTCGTCCATTTAATAAAAAGGAAGAACCGCCGGGACTGTTTTAAATTGAAAATTGTGAATGGAAAATTATCGATTTGAGGAACACCCGTTTATAGATAACAAAGCGGCTTCTGAAGAAAAGATTATCGGCTAGTATTTATATATTCAGCAAATTTAAAAAAACAAATTGAAAACAGAAAATATTGAGATATTTTCCCATACATTTTCAATTTTTCATGTTTTAGGTGCTGCTATGGACAAGAAAAGAACAATTCAGGATATCATCACTATGAAGAAAAGCGGTGAGAAAATTTCCATGCTCACCGCCTATGACGCCAGTTTTGCGGGCCTGATCGATGCAGCAGGCATTGATATGGTTCTTGTCGGCGATTCTTTGGGTAATGTTCTTCTCGGTTATAATTCCACAGTACCCGTGACCATGGAGGAGATGCTGCATCATAGTAAAGCTGCCAGCAGAGGGATCAAGCAGTCTTTACTGGTGGGTGACATGCCTTTCATGTCCTATCAGGTGTCGGAAAGCGCGGCAATTGCCAATGCGGGACGATTTTTGAAAGAGGCTGGGTGTGATGCGGTAAAGCTTGAAGGCGGCACCGAAGTGTGTGAAACAGTAAAAGCTATTGTTAAAGCCGGAATTCCCGTCATGGGGCATATAGGTTTGACGCCGCAGACCGCCTCACAGTTGGGCGGCTATAAAGTGCAGGGCAAGGATGCTGATTCGGCCAGGCGTTTGCTCCAGTCAGCCAGAGACCTTGAAGCTGCCGGCGCCTTCTCAATAGTTCTGGAATGCATACCCGCGCAACTGTCAGAGCTTATAACTAAAACAGTTGCCATACCAACAATCGGGATAGGCGCCGGTAAGCACTGTGACGGCCAGGTCCTGGTAACCCATGACATGGTGGGCATGTTTGAGAAATTCATCCCGTCATTTGTTAGACAGTACGCCAACTTGGCACCTCAGATCAAGAAGGCTGTAGCCGCCTATCACGAAGAAGTAAAAAATGGGATTTTCCCGACAGAAGAACATAGTTTCACAATGCAGATTGACATCCAAAATCTGCTTGAAGAATAAAGGAAGTTATATACAGATAAATAATTAAATATTTGAACAGACCCATGAGAACATTGCAGAGTAAGGAAGTTACGGCAGCGGTCAGGAAACTTGCGATGAGCGCACCATGCGACCTCGAGCCTGATATCCTGGACAAACTGCTTGCGGCAAGAGACCGGGAGGAATCTCCCCTGGCAAAAAACGCACTGGA
>Ga0209742_10001056_pt1 | contig 13273 bp, 14 predicted proteins | sample DeeMarSeWOR38_10_FD_187462 | JGI IMG/M metagenome (GOLD analysis project Ga0209742, IMG submission 187462) | Marine sediment microbial communities from White Oak River estuary, North Carolina - WOR-3-8_10 (SPAdes) (version 2) | ecosystem: Environmental > Aquatic > Marine > Intertidal zone >... | reverse complement strand
TGTGACAACTGACGGCGCGTAAGTATAGGCATTAGGCAGCCAAAGATGTAAGGGAAACAATGCCAGCTTGAGCGCAAAACCTACCATAATGAATGCAAATGCAGTATGGATAGTGCGATGTTCAAACAACGCAGGCAGGCGTTGCGACAGGTCCGCCATGTTCAGGGTTCCTGTCATGGCATACAACAAACCAACACCAATTAAAAAGAAGGTTGCCCCAATGGTACCCATGATCAGGTACTGGTACGCAGCCGTCAGCGCCTGGCGCTTTTTACCAAGACTAATCAGGGCATAAGAAGAAAGCGAGGATATTTCCAGAAACACAAACAGATTAAAAATATCGCCGGTTTGCGTAATTCCCAATAGACCCGTCAGACACAGCAGGAAGGCCGCATAAAACAGCGAATGCTGTTTTTCAGGAATTTCACTAATCACACTTTGTAACGCATAAGGTAATGTCACAGCCGCTATCGCGGTAACAATCAATGCTACTAATGCGTTCGCAGTATCAATACGATACTCAATACCCCATGGAGGTGCCCACCCTCCCATTTCGTAACTCACCACGCCGCCTGCAATAACATTAATCAACTGCCAGCAGGCAAACACAAAGACAATCCAGCTCGTGAGTGTACTTAGCGCCCAGGCCAGACGCGCACCGGGAAGCACCGCAACCACTGGAGCCGCCAGCAAAGGCAAAACTACGATAAATAGGCTCAAATGACTCTCGATCACAACGACTGGTCCTGTTTATGAATATCCTCTTCTTCGATCGTGCCGTACGCCTCTTTTATGCGCACAACCAGAGCCAGCCCTAATGCCGTAGTTGCCACGCCAACGACAATAGCGGTGAGAATCAGTACATGTGGCAGGGGGTTAGAATAAATAGAAACACCTTCTTCAAGAATAGGCGCTGCACCGTCTTTTACATTGCCAATACTTATATAGAGCAGAAATACCGAGACCTGGAAGATATTGAGGCCAACAATTTTTTTGATCAAATTTCCGCGGCTAATAACAGTATAGAAACCTGTCATCATGATAATAATGACCAACCAGTAGTTGTAATGCCCGAGAATAAGTTCCATGTTGTTTTTCCTATTGAGGACGACCACGTTCTGCAAAGGCAAAATATATCAACAACATGACCGACATAACAGTCATGCCCACTCCCAGTTCAACTACCACAATACCCAAATGCTGACCGGCGACCCGTGTTGAAGCCAGTACACCAAATTCCAGGTATTTCCCGCCTAATATCAATCCCGCAATACCGGTACCGGCATAGATCAATACACCCAGGCTTGCGAGTAAGCGCAAGACAAATGGAGGAATAATTTTTTTCGCGGTCTCTACACCAAACACCAACGCATAAAGAATTAAACCAGCGCTGAAGATCACCCCTGCCTGAAATCCACCACCAGGACCAAAGTCACCATGAAACTGTACATAAAGCGCAAACAGGAAAATTAACGGGATAAGAAATTTGGATACAACCCTTAAGATCAGGTTATGTTTCATATTTATGCTCCGTCGCTATTTTTTGTTGTTGAGCTGCGACGTCCACCAATTAATAACAGTACAGCTATCGCTGCAGTAAAAATAACCGTTACTTCGCCCAGCGTGTCAAAACTACGATAACTGGCCAGTACCGCGGTAACCACATTTGGAACACCTGTTTCTGATAAACTTTTTTCCAGGTAATAAGGAGCAACGTGCATTTGCGCTGGCGCATCAGGATCGCCAAAACCCGGTATATCCGATGTTCCATATATCAACATCACGCCAGTGATAAAAACCACTACCAAAGGTAACCAGGGCTTATGCCCGCTTCGGTGTTCATCCTTCTTATCCTTGTGCGAATAAGTCAATGCCAATGTTGCTAACATGAGCACGGTAGATATTCCCGCTCCAACAGCAGCTTCTGTAAAAGCAACATCAGCAGCGTCCATGACAACAAATAAACCAGCTGAAATCAGACTGAAAACACTAAACAACATTACCACGGCAAAGAGATTTCGCAGCCGCGCAATGGCTAACGCGGCAATGGTAAGAAATGTTAAGTTTGTAATATCAACAATCGTCTCTATCATCACTTAAATGATTTTGGTTGCAGTCCACCGTGCATGGCCGCGTTGGCAAGCGAATGCGATGCAGTTGGACTGGTGATGAAAATAAATATAAATATCAGGCATAACTTTAAAGCGGCTAGCGATAATCCTGCTTGAAAACCAAGCCCCAGCAGAAACAAAGCGGCACACAGAGTATCAGTGATACTCGCGGCATGTAATCGGGTATAGAAATCTGGAAACCGATGCATACCGATACCCCCAACCATACCGAGTACTGCACCCAGCAGCAGGCAAATCCAGCTTAAGGTTTCCAGGATCATTTCTCTTTCGCCTCCTCTGTTGATTCACCAGCCGTATAAAAGTTACCTTGCTCCACGAGTTTTAATACAGCCACTACACCAATAAAGTTTATCAATGCGTAAACTAGCGCGATATCGAGCAAATCATGGCTGCCAGTTAAAAACGCGAGGACGGCAATCAGCAATACCGTTTTAGTGCCCACCATATTCACTGCCGTGATGCGATCATAGACAGTTGGACCCAACAAGGCGCGCGTCAATGCCAGAGCAATCGTGATCAAAATAGCAATAATGGCCATACCGTACATCATGATGATAGTTCCTCGTCGTCTGGAGCCTTATTTGCCATGCACCCACTCTGCAACTTATCCGCGCTTTCTTTACTTAACGCATGGACCTTGATTTTATTATCTGCCAATTCCATTGTTACCGTCCCCGGCGTCAGAGTAATGGAATTGGCATATATCACTCTACCTAGATCCGTTTTTTTATTATCAGGAACCTGGATGATTTGTGCATCGATGGTGCGACCAGACATGAGTATTCTTTTTACGACACCCAAATTCGCGATAACAATCTCCTTACCGAGATATAAAAAATAACGAAGCAAACGCGTGGTCAAATGGAAGGGATGACCTTCACGATCCATAATATTCATGCGGCGGGAGAGAAAAATCGTTAGTCCTGTCGAAGCAAGACCCAACAGCAGCAACCACAATTCGGTGTGGCCGGAGAGTACAAACCAGAATGCAAAGATAAGAACTGCCGCGATGATTATTCTCATTTTCCTGCTGCCCTGATCGCTATATGACATCTGCGGTTCATGTCACTTACAAAAGCGAGATAAAGAGTCGTCTCGCAGTCCTAATACGACGTTCTAAATCATCACTTTAGCACAGGTCTGGATACCATTTAAGAACGCTGGTTCGCATTCTTTCGGATCGTTCACGAAATTCGCTGGAAATGCCTGCAATCCACCAGTTGCACCATTTTGGCAGTTTTGAGAGGTGTATATTTCCTGTACGAGATATTTTGGCGAACTCAAAAACCCGCTATTTTTATAATAGCTTAAGAGACAAGAAACAATTCAGATGATGATGCTCAATTTTACTCAACGATAGCAGCACAAACGCGTAGCGGTAATCTGGAAGGTAATAATTTTGCTAGCGCTGGACAGGAAAGCGGGCACGTGGGCAGCAAAATACAAACTAAGTAAGTGCTGTATTTCACTGCCCATGGATTCAAATATGGTGGGCGGGTAGTTAATACCAGAGATAATTTACCGTAAACTGAATTGATGAAGACTCAATGGTTCTCTGGCTGAAATCTGAACTTTCCTGATCTGTAACCAGATAGGTTGCTTCAAGGTGGACGCCTTTGCTGACTTCGTAGCCTCCACCAATCATATAAGCATCACCGTCATATTTTTCTACATTACTATCAAAGGGAGCGGCACCATCACCGATACCAAAAGCACCAAGAATATAACCCGATGGCGTAGTAGGAGAAAAATAATACGTCGCGCCTATACCCATAATACCCACAGTATAAGTCACATCCGAAACAGAAAAATTATTTGCAACGGTTGCACTATACCACGAGGCATTTCTTAAATAATACAATGCAAATTGGTTTGTTATTCCTCCACCGATTTTAAACGAAGTTGCAATGCCACCTTCTGATTCTGATCCGACTTGGAACCCACTCGATTTGAAGTCAACATCAATAGTGTGTAATCCTATTCCCAATCCAAGGATAAACCCCTGGCGGTTGCCATCAAACCCATTAGCTGCTTGCGAAATCACCAGCCCCATAACTACTAGAATATATTTTAGCGTGTTAATTGTTATATCTCCCATATTATATATTTAATGCTTGGCACGCTTTTTCAACGTAGGGTGAGCGCTAAAACATACCGCCTTTTCATTTAGGCATTCTTATTTTGCCACATGTTTTGCTAAATTGAATATTATATTTAGAGAAATTACTAAGCTGCATATTACGAAAACAGCGGATACAAAATAATAAATAGCGCTACTTTTTCAAATTGGCGAACGCTTGCGCCATTGCCGAATTGATAGGTTGCGCTGTTTTACCTTTTGTTTTTGGGGACTTCTGTTGTTGCCGAGCAGGCCTGTCTTTGGTCTTGCTTTGCTTACCTGCCTTTTCATCCCTAGCCACTTCGTCGGTCAAACGCATGGATAGTCCGATGCGTTTACGGGGTACATCAACCTCCATCACTTTGACCTTGACCACCTGCCCTGCTTTGACGACATCGCGGGGATCTTTAACGAAGGTTTCCGACAGGGCGGAAATATGCACCAACCCGTCCTGGTGCACACCAATATCGACGAAGGCACCGAAATTGGTCACATTGGTAATAACACCTTCCAGTATCATACCCGCTTCAAGGTCTGTCAGTGTTTCGACACCTTCCTTGAAGCTCGCTGTTTTGAATTCCGGCCGCGGATCGCGTCCTGGCTTTTCCAGTTCCTGCAAAATATCACGTACCGTAACCTCACCAAACTGTTCATCGACAAAATCGTTGGCAGCAAGACTTTTCAAAAATACGCTGTCACCAATAACGTCGGTTATATTGCGTTTTGTCGTTTGAAGTATTTTTTCCACTATCGGATAGGCCTCAGGGTGTACTGCCGATGCATCCAAAGGATTGCTGCCATTGCGAATCCGCAAAAATCCGGCGGCCTGCTCAAATGCTTTGGGGCCAAGCCGCGGTACCTTGAGTAGCTGCTGCCGGTTGTCGATCACTCCCTGTTGCTCCCGAAAGGCCACAATGTTCGCCGCCAAGGTTTCGCTTAAACCCGCCACTTTCGCCAGCAGCGGTACAGACGCGGTATTCACCTCAACGCCTACGGCATTTACACAGTCTTCCAGCACCGCATCCAGTTTACGCGCCAATTGGGTCTGATTGACATCGTGCTGATACTGTCCCACCCCGATGGATTTCGGTTCGATCTTAACAAGTTCCGCTAAAGGATCCTGTAAACGCCGAGCAATCGAAACGGCTCCACGATACGATACATCAAGATTGGGAAATTCCTTTGCCGCCAGCTCTGACGCTGAATACACTGAAGCACCAGCTTCACTCACTACCAGGCTGGTCAGCTTTAATTCCGGATGGCGTTTGATGAGTTCACTGACCAGTTTGTCGGTTTCCCGTGATGCGGTACCATTACCGATACTCACTAGATCCACCTTGTATTTGCCAGCCAGTTTAACCAAAGTCACCAATGATTCATCCCACTGGTTTTTCGGCGCATGGGGAAATATTGTTGTGTAGTCTAGCAGTTTGCCGGTTTGGTCCAGCACCACTACTTTTACGCCAGTACGCAGTCCTGGATCCAGTCCCATGCACGCACGCATACCTGCTGGCGCCGCCAGCAACAGGTCTCGCAGGTTTTCACCAAACACACGGATCGCTTCGGCTTCTGCGCTTTCGCGCAAACGCAACAATAGCTCTACCTCAATACGCAAAGATATTTTTGTGCGCCAGGCCAGCCGCGCACAATCCAGCAGCCATTTATCTGCGGCGCGATTTTGTTGTGCAATCGCAAAATGTTTTGCGACCATGCTATCGCAGACACCCAACTGCAAAATGTTCTCAAGGTCATCCTGCCCGGCAATCTGTAACTTGATACGTAATACACCTTCGTCGCGACCACGAAACAAGGCAAGCGCCCGATGCGATGGCACAACTTTTACTGGTTCTGAATATTCAAAATAATCGGCGAATTTACTTCCACTGTCTTCTTCCCCTTTAACAACGGTCGAGGTCAATTGGGCATGCGCCCAGCTATAGTCACGCAATTCACCAACCAGGTCCGCTTCATCACTAGCACGTTCCATAAAAATTTGTCGTGCGCCGTCCAGCACGGCGGCAGCGTCCTCGAATCCGGCTTCTGGATTCAGATAAGCGCCTGCCAGCGCTTCGGGATTTTGTTTGGGATCTGCCAATATCGCATCAAGCAATGGTTCGATACCGGCTTCGCGGGCAATTTGCGCCTTGGTGCGACGCTTTGGTTTGTATGGCGCATATAAATCTTCCAGGCGAGTTTTGCTGTCCGCTGCAAGGATCGCGTCTTTTAGTTCCGGGGTTAGTTTTTCCTGTTCGTCAATGGATTTTAAAATTGTCGCGCGTCGCTCTTCCAGTTCGCGCAAGTAAACCAACCGTTCTTCGAGTTGCCGTAATTGCGTATCGTCCAGGCCAGCAGTGGCTTCTTTTCGATAGCGGGCAATAAAAGGTACCGTAGCGCCTTCATCCAGTAATGTAATAGCAGCGTCCACCTGGGACTGTTTAACACCAAGCTCTTCAGCAATACGCAGGGAGATATTCATGGGAGACTAAGACCTGAAAATATAGTGAGACGATGAAAGATTGCAGAGTTTAGCAGAACACAAATGGATTTACAGCCACTGATAATCATTAGACTATATTTGCCTGTACATTTATTGGTAATATTGAACCATGAAAATGAATGCATTGCGCTGCCTTGTTGCATTTGTCTTGTTGTATCATTTGCCTTGCTACGCGGAATCCGACACTGGCGCGGAGGAAGTGGTACACATTGGCGTGTTGTCCTATCGAGGCGATGAAAAGGCAATCAACCGCTGGAGTGCAACCGTTGATTATTTAACACAAAATATCCCCGGCTATCGTTTCCAGCTCAGTCCGCTGGATTTATCTGAAATGGCATTGGCGGTTGGTGAAAATCGCGTGCAGTTCATTCTTACCAACCCCGGCAACTATGTCGAACTGGAATCCCGCTACGGAATTTCGCGGATCGCGACCATGCAGTCGCTGCGTGCGGGTAATATTTCCACCCGTTTTGGCGCGGTCATCATTTCCAAGGCGTCAAATCAATCCATCAAAACACTTGAAGACCTGGAAGGTAAATCCTTCATGGCGATCAGCCCAGAGGCGTTCGGAGGTTTCCAAATGGCCTGGCGGGAGCTCGCGGAACATGACATCGATCCGTTTAAAGATTTCTCGCGCCTGGATTTCGTGGGTTTTCCGCAGGACCAGGTTGCGCTGGCTGTACATGAAGGCAGAGTAGATGCCGCCACTATCAGATCAGAAACGCTGGTGCGCATGGTAGAAGCCGGCTGGTTTAAAATGTCTGATTTCCGCATTCTGAATCAGCAATATATCGAAGGGTACGACATTCCCTTGAGTACCCGTTTGTACCCCGAATGGCCCTTCGCAAAAAACAAAAACACCTCGCGGGAGCTGGCCACTAAAGTCACGCTTGCTTTATTAGCTATGCCAATTGAGCATCCCGCGGCAGTCATGTCCCGCACCGCAGGCTGGACCGTGCCGCTGGATTATTCCCCGGTGCATGAGCTAATGCAGAAGCTGCAGATTGGTCCGTATGAAGTATTACGTGAAACGTCTTTATCAGCCATCGCAAAAAAATATGCCATCTGGTTGTTGACTGCTGCAACTTTTGTTGTCTTATTGTTTATCCTTATTGGCTATGTTTCCAGTACTAATCGCAAGCTGCGCGAGACCGACCGCAACTTGCGTATTGAAATTGCGGAACGTAAACAATCAGAAGCCAAACTGGCAGAATACAAAGACACCCTGGAGCAACGGGTTATCGCCCGCACCAATGAACTGCAACTCGCCAACCAGTCCCTGCAAAAAAGCCAGATCACACTACATAAACTGGTGGATATCACCAGTGCGCCACGTTTAACCCATGAAGAAAAACTGACAAAGCTGCTGGAAACCGGCCGTGAATATTATCAAACCGCAGTGGCCAACTTATCGAGTCTTAGCGGTTTCGACCGGAAGTCCTGCACTATCGCTGGCCTGGAGGAACTGGTCAGTAACCTGCAAGGTCCTCTTAACAAGCCTTGCATAGAGGCATTGCTCAACCAGCCCGATAATACACTCGATATTCCGGACCTACATAGCGCCGATTGCAATGAGTCTAGTAGCGCAAGCAAATCTTTCAACAGCTATCTGGCTACCGCGGTATATGTCAAAGGAACACCGCATTGTATTTTAGAGTTCGCCGACACCAAAGTACGAAATGACTACTACACACACTGGGATCACAATATTCTTGAGGTGATGGCACAATGGATCGGTAGTGAAATCGAAAAACAGGAGGCCATCGAAGAAAAGCAACGCCATCAATCGGAACTGGCACGTGTCGGTCGCGTCAGCGTCATGGGTGAAATGGCGGCAGGCCTGGCCCATGAGCTGAACCAACCGCTGACTGGCGCGATCAATTACAGTAGCGGCTGCTTACGTCGACTGAAACAAGGTGACTTCGACAAAGACAAACTGATTCAGGGACTGGAGCGTACTATCGAAGGCGCAACGCTTGCGGCAGACATTATTCGCCACTTGCGGGAATTTGTGCAAAAAGGCCATTCCCAACGCAAACTAACGTCATTAAATGATGTGGTACTCAATATCGTTGACCTGGTATCAGTGGAAATCAAACGGCACCATGCGAGCGTGGTACTCAATCTCGCCGACAACCTGCCACGATTAACGGCCAACGCGGTACAGCTGGAACAGGTAGTATTGAATTTTATCCGCAATGGTCTGGACGCCATGGAAAACACCGAGTCTTCGAAGCGAAAATTAGTCATTAGTACCGAGGCGGTTAATTGTAAAGTAAAGCTGTCTGTCACTGATAACGGTCATGGCATCTTGCCCGAAACCGAGGCAAAATTATTCGACGCCTTCTATACCACCAAGCCGGAAGGCATGGGTATGGGATTATCCATCAGCCGCTCCATTATCGAGTCGCATAACGGTATAATTGCGGCCAGGAATGTGGCTAACACCGGCGCATGTTTTTCTTTTGAGATACCCATAAACAGCGAGAATTAATCATGCAACCCACTGTTTATGTAGTCGATGATGACAAACTGGCACGTGAATCCCTGGAGTGGCTAATTGATTCCGTGGGCCTGCCGGTTAAAACGTTTGCTTCCGGCCAGTCGTTTCTTGACTTCTCCAGCAAGGACTTGCTTGGCTGCCTCGTACTTGACGTGCGCATGCCGGATATCAGCGGCATGGACCTGCATGTAAAGCTCAAACAGCTCGGCTGTACACTACCGGTAATCATCATGACAGGTCATGCCGATGTTGATATGGCGGTGCGCGCGATGAAAGCCGGCGCTTATGATTTTATTGAAAAACCCTATAATGATTCCCTGATGCTGGAACGCATTCAAAGCGCCATTGCCTTTGATCAGGACAATCGCAAAGAACAGGAACGCGTGAATTCAGTCAAGGAGCGCCTCGCCACCTTAACCCCGCGGGAAAAAGAAGTACTAAACTATGTTTTAAAATCAACTGCTAACAAGATCATTGCCGCGGAACTGGGTATCAGCATTAAAACCGTCGAGCTGCATCGATCTAATTTAATGACCAAAATGCAGGCCAGCTCAGTCACCGAGCTGGTACGCCTCGCTCTTATTGCCGGCCTGGAATAGCCACCTCACTAACTGCTTGTCTCGCAAGAACTAAATATTGTTAGGAAAAATCTGACTAGGGAATACCCTAGCCGCCTATGGGGTACGCGCCAGTTACCACATTTGACGTAATGTTTTAGCATCGGTTTCGTGATGTATTCAATATTAATAAGAAGAGGTTGATGTTAGGTGCTTGCGCGTAGAATTATAAGAATAGTGGCCATAATCGGTGTCGCGGTTTGTATGGGATTAGGGACAGCGTATGCCGGCAAGGACGCCAGCCATGGCCACGACTATCGTACCTTCCACAGTAACGGTGATATCAAGTACGGGCAAATCGCTGACTCATATACCGCAGACCTTGTCATGTATCTCGCCGGTAACCAGTTCATGGCAATGGAAGAACTGATCAACGATTTCCAGAAGCAAAATCCCGACATCAAAGCCGTCTATGTGGAAACCATCCCGCCCGGGCAGATCATGAAAGGCCAGATCCTCAAGCAGGGTGAAATCAACGGCGAGAAAACCGCACAAAATCCTGACCTGTTTGCCAGTGTTAACCTGGGCCACTTGACCAAGCTCAAAAGCAAGGGCCTGATGAGCGACTACATGATCTATACGCATAATCAGCTGGAATTAATGGTTGCCAGGGGTAATCCCAAAAACATCCAGGGCCCCAGGGACCTTGGCCGGAATGACCTTGTGCAATCGCATCCTAACCCATTGACGGAAGGCATATTCAAATTCTACGGCTCGCAAATGCTAAAAGACCTCGGTCTCTATGAGCAGGTGACTGCCAACAAGCAATGCAAAGGCTGTTGGGCAATTGAAGGCAAAACCTGGTTTACCCAGCGCCATCACCGGGAAACACCCCATCGCATCGAGAACGGTGAGGCCGATGTCGGTATCGTATGGACCACAGAAGTAAAACACGCTAAAGCCGAAGGGCGCAACATTGACGGCGTGTTGATCCCGGCACCATACAATATGGCGCACAAAGTGGGTTACGCCATTGGTATATTAAAAACCGGCCGCAATCACTACAACGCGGCGCGTTACCTGGCCTACCTGGGTACCAACGACGCTCAGTCGATTTATAAAAAGTACGGCTTCGTTGGCGCGTCCACCGAAGACCTGAAATTGAAACCAATACCACTGCCTAAATAAAAAGAAAACGCGAACAATAACAAGAAATACTCTGAGGGGAGAGAGAGGGAGTAAACTCAGTCCTGTAGTGAACACCAGGTCACCGGCTGTTTGGGTGACCTGGTTTTTTTATGCTTACTAAAAGCGGTCATTTAACGTTGTTAATTCCAGATCTCGAAAGCAGCGTTTGCGGACCTTGATGATTTTGATTAGATACAAGCCATAATTCGTTTAAGCAGACGTTCACAATCTGGGGAATTTAAACGAAGCGGACATTAACGCCACGTTAGCTGCAATCATTCTTAAGGTCTTCTAGAATTGATCCCAGTTGACGCACAAGCGGTCTTCTCTTTTCAACACCTTCGGTTCGATCGAGCGCTGTGCGTATTTCGATATATTTCTTCCTGTATCGCCGAAACTCGAGAGAATCGTATAGCTCGCCCATCCACTCTTGGTCTTGGTCGGTTATAGCTGCCAATACTTCGCTGGGCATTTCCTCAAGGTACTCCGCCTGTTCGAAATTTGATGAACACCCAATTTTGTAATGTTCTACTCCTCGTCCCAACACCTTTGGAATGGCGTATAGATTCGACAACATTAAATCGGCCAAATAGCATTTTGCTTTTCGTTCCTTTCCAGAGCGATGGAGCAAGATCGCTGCGCAAAGCTTCTGGATTGGCTCACCGATGTCGTCTTCAAATGTTTTCTCAAACCAACGCAAATAGGCATTTCCACCTTTACAATCACCTAGCACCAGATAGAACCAGAAAATAATGTAGCGCCTTCCGTAGCCGTCATCATAGCACCCGAACTTTCGACGTTCTTTTTGCATTGCTTCCTTATATGAAGCGATCCGAGAGCGGAGCCCTCTTTCGGTTTTAGGAAACGCGGCCATTTATTCTTGCAGATAACGACAAAGCTCAGGCGATCACTGACGCAGAGCGACAAAGGAGCGACGCGGTAGCGATCGCCTGGAGTGTATTGTTACGCCAGTCAGCCACCAAACACATCATTAAAGCCCTGACCTTGACGTATTTTCAGTAGCATGGAATAAAGCGATTTTGACGGATACTTTTCAAGCACTTGATGTACCGCAACTTTTGCGCCTACGTAGTTATTGATGTTTTTTTCCTTGCTGTCAGTCCAGAATTTAGAAGGGCTGGTCAGCGTTATGATTCTATCGAATTCTTTTTGTGGGAAGGACAGGACATCTATTTTGTAGTGGTCTCGATAATCCACCTGCATTGCAACACCTTCGTCAAACCAAGTTGGTATTCGTGTTTGATAAGCCCAGTAGCCTAAGATTTCTCTTATTTGTGCGTGCATTAATTCATGAGTTATCACATCAATATTTGATACATGGTAATTAACCACGACATATTGATTCCAAGGCGCGGCAAACGCTTTCGCGGGAAACCTTCCTAGACCATATTTGTTCGCACTTTCTGATGTGCCCGTGATTACGATTACCGGGTTGGCCGTGTATGAACCAAAAGTTTTACTTATTCTTTCCTTTCCTTCGCTAATTGCAGAAAGTGCCCGTTTAATTTCCAATTCCTCAAGATCAGGGTCTACGAATATATATTCTGATTCCTTTATGAAGCTTGAACTTTCTATAGCCGCCAACAACAAAACATGGGAATAGGAAAAAGCTGTTCCTGTAAATAATAGCGAAGCTAGCACGGCCCCTATTGTGGACACTTTTTTCATCTAATCTCTCAAGGTGATGATACATTTAATTCGCATAACGTTAAAGTTGTGTTGCGCCTTCCGTTTTGGTTCTTTTTGTGCGATTCTGCACAAAAAGAACCAAAATGGATGGTGTCAACTCGAACGCCTTGTTAGATGTTACATTTTTGCACTTGTATCATCTTCCCAAAGACCAAAAGTGTTATTTTCGGTATCTAGGCAAACAGCAAGATAACCCCATCCAACAATCGGCGTTTTAGACTCCAATACTTTTCCTCCCAAAGCCTCTACTTTATCTATATATTCGTCTATTGACGGAACGCCGACAAAGTTTGTGATTTGTTGTCCTGTTTTCTCTCTTTTAGCCATTCCGCCACCAAGTTTTCTTTGCCCTTCCAAATCAGTCGTCTCTATGACGAAATAAGGCATTTCTCCTGGTACTTTTTCTATTCTCCAATCAAATAACTTTTCATAGAAATTTTTTGCCCTTTCAATACTATCAACCGGTATATCAAAATGAACAATCGTTGGCATTTGATTCTCCTCCATGAAATTTTTAACATCTAACATTTAATGTATGGAAAATTTTCCGCCTTTCCATGTCGACGT
>Ga0209742_10001050_pt1 | contig 13295 bp, 12 predicted proteins | sample DeeMarSeWOR38_10_FD_187462 | JGI IMG/M metagenome (GOLD analysis project Ga0209742, IMG submission 187462) | Marine sediment microbial communities from White Oak River estuary, North Carolina - WOR-3-8_10 (SPAdes) (version 2) | ecosystem: Environmental > Aquatic > Marine > Intertidal zone >... | reverse complement strand
GCGGGATCGCTTTCCTCGTCTCCTGGTTCGGATCGCTGGCTAATTGGATATGGGAGGTGGGCTTCGACTGGGCGATCGTCGGATTCGGAGTGCTTATTTACGCTGGAGTATGGTCTGTGGTAATGATCGGCGGCGGCGCGCGGTTGGCATTTGTCCGTTCCAAGGGGAAAACGATCCGGGTGGCGACGATCGGATGGCCAACGCACATCCTGCGGATCGACGAACTCTCAGGTAGTTTGCAACCGCAGATTTCGGATGAAGGACGAGAGTATTTCAAACAGAAATTCGGGCAGATCCACGACTGGTTCCTTGCGAACTCGCAGCGTGAAGCCCGCGCCGGTGCAAAGGTCGTTGTATGGCCGAAAACAACTTGATGGTGTATGAGGAGGATTACGAAGCGTTCATGGGTCGTGCAAAGGACGTCGCCAGGCAGGAAGAGGCTTACCTGCTGATGGGCATCGCCTACGGCAGGGTATTGATCACCCCTTTTGCTAAAAATGGGACCTGGGAAGGACGTTTTTCCACCCACGTGTCACCGGATGGCATCCAAGGCAAGGCTGTGGTCCACGGTACCGGTGAGTTGATGGGCATGAAGCAATATAACAATATGTCGAATTCAGATCCCAACGATCCTTGCCACACCGACACAGGTTACATCCTCCTACCGTAACATATTCCGTTTTGGATGTGTGTTTGTCGGGCATCTGAGGCAAGCCTGGGTTTTGGGGATTTTGGGTACAAACCCGGGCTTAGCTTTCTGGAGGTGAAAAATTACGACAAGTTTCTGCAGTTGGTTTTCGAGGTATTTGAATTTCAATAAATGGCAAGATAAGGAGGTCTGATAATGAAAACTAGATACTTCGCTCTTATCATGGGGATATTACTGATGGGCTGCAGCGCTCCTGCTGCTGCAATTGAACTCGCTGCGCCAACAGAAACAGCTACGCCCCTGCCGCCAGCGGAAACGCCCGTCAAAACAACCGTCACATTAGCTGGCGTTCGTGGGATGAAGGCATCGGGAGATTCCCTTTGGGCTTGGAGTGAAAACGAGATCTGGCGCTACAAGGAGGGCGATTGGTCGTTCTACGCGTTCGTCCCCGGAAGCTCCGAGCACATGGCGTATCTCTCAGACAAGCTGTGGGCGGTGGAGAACAATCGATTGCTGTACTTCGATGGGGAGCAATGGCAAGAGATCTCGGGGCCAATAATGGGTGCATATAGTATCAAAGCGGACGACGATTCCGGTATCTTGTGGGTGTCGACAGGTGAAAATCTCTACCGCTGGGATGTTGAGCAGATGAGCTATATCGCGCATCCGCGTGTCCCTTGCTGCTATTTGTTTGAACTCGAAGTGACCGGTGATGGGACCGTATGGGCTGGTGGCCTGTATGGCTATCTGCCGTGGGTAGGAGGGTTGGCTCGCTATGACGAAGCCAGTGGTACCTGGGAGATGGTACGGCCATGGCGCGCTGAAGAGGACGTGACACCTCAATTGCTGGCCTCCACCCCGAACGGTGATCTGTGGGTGAAGCTGGTGGACTGGTCTGAGGATTGGGAGGTACTGCAGGAGGCGGGGGAGCCTTTCGTGGAATGGGCACTGGCTTATTGGGACAGTGCCAGCGGGGAGTGGACCGTCTTCGAGCAGGATTTGCCAGAGGGATATCCTTTTAAGATGGCAGTCGATGACAAAGGTGTATGGCTGGCCCAAGGTTCGGGATTTGTCGAGCAGATGGAATTCAACGGCCTGGCCCGTTTCGATGGTGAGAACTGGAGCCACTATCTACCAGGTACGAATGTTTTCGACGTCGCGGTTGCGCCCGATGGAACGATCTGGTACACGACCGGAGATGATGATATGCTGCGCCAGCTGCGGTGAATTTCTGTTGGCCTTCCTTCTGGTCTGCAAGAGAGACGATGGAAAGTGAACAGCATGCAAGGTAAACGCTGACCACTGATGGAGGATATCCGAAATATTGGTATGTGTGGCTCTACTGGTAATTGATTTTCAATTAACAGCAAGATAAAGAGGATGGGTGATGAAGATTAAATACTTTGTACTCATAACAGGGATATTGTTGGTGGGATGCAGCGCTCCTGCTGCCGCGACCACACCAGAGCTACAAATGATTACCATAACGCCGGTTCCGCCATCGGCAACGCCTACCCTGGTTTCGCCAACGGTTACGAACACGCTCGTGCTACCAACCGCCACGCCAACGCTCTCATCAAGCAAAGTTTCTGAGGTTTGGGACCTGGTGTACATCAGCGACTCTACTGGCTGGGGAGTGGCGGACGAGTACGCTGCCCGCATCGAACAAGACCTGGGCGTGCAAGTTGAAGTCCATGACCTGTGGGGGCCAGGGCTTTCTGCCAGGAAAATTCTAGACGCATTGCGAGGAGAATACCGTTGGACGGACTTGAGCTATAATTTTATTGAACCTGTGTCGTTCATCGAGGAAGCTGAGGTAATCGTTGTCTACGGCGACTGGCTTGACTCACAGACGGCAGAGCACCCGTGGGATTGGAACTGTGCTCTTTGGTACGAGCCCAATCGGTTATGTCAGGAGACAACCTCCTGCGGGGCGGAGACCTTCGCCCAGTATGAATCTGACTTGGCTGATATTTTTGAGGAGATCTTTGCTATCCGGGGCGGTAAACCGGTGATCCTGCGCACAGCGGACTGGTACCTGCCGTGGGGCCCGCTTGAGACATGGCGGGCGTGCAGCCAGGAACAAATCTGCAAGCAGTGTTTGTTGAACTGTTCGGATGCCATCCACCGGGTGGCAGATGAGTACGGGGTCCCGGTGGCGGGATTATACAAGGCGTTCTCAGGGTCTGATCTGAGCCTTGATATGCCGCGCGAGTTCTTCAGGGATGAAGTGAATCCTTCTGCTAAGGGGGCGACCGCCATCGCCGACGTGCTGGCCGACCTGGGCTACGAACCAGTGGCTCCAAGGAAATAGAAACTTACGGTTATATATCCTGCCACGGATACGCCTGAGAAACACTACCAGTCCTTCAAGGACTGGTAGTGCTAATGATGCAGAGGTCAAAATTTGCCCGCAATCTTATTCGCTTCCCTGCCCTGCCAGGGATACGGCCTGTCCTTCTGCTCTTCTCAGAGTCAGCACCCCGGTCACATAAGTCGATGTGAATATCAGCGCAAAGGGGATCCATGTTCCCAGTAAGCTGGCAAACATTTCTAAGCTGCGATTGATCACCAAGGCTACCAGGAAGAAATCCACCAAGATCACAAAAGAAACGAATATCCCTGCCGTTTGCAGCGGTGAAGTGTAGTTGAACTTGTTGAAGTAAACCAGCGAAATGATCGTGAAGAAAATCGGTGCGCCGATCGCATGCACGATTAATGCACTATCGATTGACATGGTTGCCATGCCGATCACCATTGTCGCAGTGCAGAGTGCCCAGCCGACAAAGGCATGGGCTAAAATGATTAAGATCTTCTTGGTATTCATATCGTTGATGCCTCCTTGTCTGTTTTAAAATTGGATCAGCAAGCACAATCCAGGGATTGATCTAGCTTTTCTAGCAATAAACCTAATTGCCGGAACTCCTCGGCGCTCAAGCCCACACAACACTTAGCATAAATAATTTCTAAATCCGGGGTGCTGCCTTCCAGGGCTTTACCTTTCTCGGTCAGGGCCACCAGCAGGCTGCGGCGATCTTCGGGGTTGGGCTGGCGCGTCACCAGGCCCTTCTTCTCCAATGTATCGACGATGCCGGTCATCGTCGGGCGTGTGCAGCTGTTAGCGGTCGCCAGATCTTTGAAGGGTTGTCCATCCTGCGCCCACAACAGCCGCAGCGTTTGGAATTGGGTGGGTGTGAGGTCAACCTCATTGATGGTCAGCCGCTGGATCTCGCGCAGCTGCCTGGCCACCTGGTCAAGCAGCTCGAAGACCTCGCTAACTGGGGGAGAGATTGAGATCTCACTTATTGGAATGATTATTGTTTCATCTGTCATAATATATAATTAGGATACTAATTATTTGTTTCCTAATTATATATGAGGATTCCTAATTTGTCAAGTTTATTGCCTCAAAAGAGTTTATCCTGCTCCTTGGAAACAAATAAACCCTCAAATAAACCTTTGCCAGATGCGCCCCGGGTCCTAATTCAGTAATATTTAGAGCACAACAAAATTTTGAAGGAGGTCACGATGTGGTACAACCCAATTATGCGGGGGCTGCTAAGTTCTCCACTGCACTTCATCCTGAGTAAGAACATGATGCTGATGACCTACACTGGTCGCAAAAGCGGAAAAGTCTACACTACGCCGATGAACTATCTGGGGATCAATGGCGCTTTATACACCACCAGCTACCGGGATCGGACCTGGTGGCGCAACTTACGCGGCGGTTCAGATGTCACCCTGCGCCTGAGGGGTCAGGATGTTCCCGCCTGGGCAGAAACCATCGAAGATCGTTCTGAGGTGGCTGATGCCCTTCTGCAGTACCTGAAGACAGCTCCCCAACTGGCAAAGTACATGAATGTTACCCTTGATGAGGCTGGGCATCCGGATGGTGAGGATATCGCCCGCCTGGCCCAAAAAATGGTAATGGTACGTACGGAATTAAAATAATCGGGAATTGATCGGAGAGAAGGAAATGTTGAAGAATAATTCATTGGTGAGAGGTTTCGATCTCAACTTGAAGAAATTGATCGTGCCCGGGATCATCATGCTCGCTTTTCTCACCCTGGGCACCGTTCTGTGGCGCTCAAGTGGACAGATCATGCCGCTGTTCTTCTTCGGCTATATCGGCGCCTCGGTGGGCGTAGGTCTGGGCCTATACGCGGCGTTGCCCAAGAAGAAGAAACCGCTGGGACGCCGGCTATCCCTGCTCCTGGTGGGATCCTTCCTGGTGGGATTTGCCGCCATCTACGGCCAGGAGAACATGCAGATCGAAGGCGCCTTCTTTGGCTTGCTGGGCGGTGTCACTCAGGCCGCGGTGGTCCACTACCTGATCGCCAAGATCTTCGGACCGCTGCTCTTCGGGCGCATCTGGTGCGGCTGGGCCTGCTGGACGGTGATGGTGCTCGACCTGCTGCCCTTCAAGCGACCTGGCGGTCGTTTGCCTGGCAAGTGGGGTTGGATTCGCTATGCTCATTTCGCCTTCAGCCTGGGCCTGGTTGCCGTGCTCTGGTACGGCTTTGGCTACCAGGGAGGTGCGATCGGGCAAACGGCCATCATCTGGTTCATCGCTGGCAACCTTTTCTACTACCTGTGCGGCATCGTGCTAGCCTACGCCTTGCAGGATAACCGGGCTTTCTGCAAGTACCTCTGCCCGGTCTCCGTACCGCTGAAGCTCACCTCCAGGTTCGCCTTGCTCAAGATCGGCGGTGAGGCCGAGAAGTGCAACGACTGCCGGGCTTGTGTGAAGATGTGCCCGATGGATATCCAGGTGCCGGATTACATCCGAGACGGCCAGCGGGTGCTGTCGACGGAGTGCAGCCTGTGCCAGACCTGTATCACGGTGTGCGCCAAAGAGGCCTTGAAACTGTCCTTCGGTTTCGATTTGGGTGGGGAGGATCTGCTGCGCGAGCGTGAAATGCTCTCAGAAAGGAAGATTAGAAATGAAAAAGTCGCTGTCTAAGTTAGGTATTGGAACACTGATTGTAGTTGGCCTGGTGGCGCTCATTCTAGCCAACCTGGGCATGATTTCATTCAGGAAGCCCTATGTCTACCAAGCCTTGGAGGATCTGCCAGCCTCCAATCCAGTGGTGGTCTTCGAGAACGTGAACCTGGTGCCGATGGATAGCGAACGGGTGTTGGAGGATCAAACCGTTTTGGTGCGGGATGGCGTGATCGAGACGATCGGGGAGGGCGACCAGGTCGGCATTCCCGACGGCGCGCTGGTGATCGATGGGCGCGGCAACTACCTGGTTCCCGGCCTGGTGGATATGCATGTCCATATCGAGTATGAAAATGACATGCTGCTCATGGTCGCCAACGGAGTGACCAGCGTGCGCAATCTGTGGGGCAACACGGGCAAGAAGCGGCTGTTCGGCATGCCCGACCAGCTGGAACTCCAGCGGCAGATAGAGGCTGGTACACTGATCGGACCGACCATCTATACCTCTGGACCGGTCATGGAAGGTTCCCCCGCCTCTCACCCGCTGATGGAAGTATTTACCTCACCCGACGCGGCACGTGAATCGGTGCGCTGGCAGGCGGAGGGGGGATACGAATTCATCAAGGTTTACGATCACCTTTCGCCTGACGTTTACCAGGCCATCCTTGAGACGGCGCAGGATTACGATCTACCGGTGGTCGGGCATGTGCCCTTTGCAGTCGGCCTGGATGGCGTGCTGGAGGGCGGGCAGAGGACGATCGAGCACCTGAACGGTTATGTCGATTCCGACACGGCGGCCTTCGTCATCCCAGAAGACCGGCTGGATGAATATGCTGAAAAGACGCGCCAGGCTGGGGTGTGGAATGTGGTCACTTTGAGCGTGTACCCCAAGACCAAAGTGACGCCGGAAGGTTTCCAGCGCTTGCAGGATCAACCGGGTATGCGCTACCTTTCACCGGGGACGCGCCTGCTATCGCCTTTTATGCACCTGATGTTCTCCAGGAGCATTACCTACTCGGGCGAGGATTACCCACAGCGCATCACTATGCTGAATCAAAAAATGGTGCACGCCCTGCACAGGGCTGGGGCAGGCCTCCTGCTCGGGACGGATTCTGCGCAGGCCTACCATTTACCCGGTTATGCGGCCCACGAAGAGCTGGCCATGCTGGTGGAGGCCGGCTTGAGCCCCTACGAAGCCCTGGCAGCCGGCACGCGGGATGCAGCAGAAGCCATGAGTAAAGCGCATGAATTCGGCACGCTTGCAGAAGGCAAGCGCGCCGACCTGCTCCTGCTGGAGAGGAACCCGCTGGGCGATGTGGGCGCCCTCCAGGAGCGCGCCGGCGTGATGCTGCGCGGCCGCTGGCTGACCCAAGAACAGATTGAATCGCTGCTGGACGGGCTGGAGGAGTCCTATCAGCCGAATCTCTTGGAACGGGCCTGGCCGCTAGTTTTGATCGGCCTGGGTATCTATTTAATCTGGCGGATGAGAAGACCTTCCGGGAGGAAGTCGAATGATGACTGAAAACAGATCGATGGCTCAACTGCAAGATGGAAAAGTGAACCAAGCCCGGCGAGAGGCTGCGGATAGGATAGATCGCGGCGGCACTTATGAGATCAAAATTGAAGGTCACCTGGACGCCCACTGGTCTGGATGGCTGGGCGGCATGCAAATCGTCCATGACGTGAAAGGATGTACATTGTTGACTGGTGACCTACCAGATCAATCCGCGCTACACGGTGTTCTGGCCCAAATCCGCGATCTGGGCCTGGTGCTGGTGTCACTCAATTTGATGGATAATGATGGTGATTAGAAAAAGTTTGTTTGTGGTCGAAAGAATGATCGATAATTTGGTATTTACCCCCCCATCCAAGCCTGTCTCAAGCATTCTTCCATAGGCGTTGCCCTTTTCGATACACAGGTTTGGTGATTGCAGGTAAGAAAACATCCGCGAGAAAGTAGGAGGTTCTCGGTATCAGCGAGGCTGGCTGGGGGTTTTGAGGTGAGATTTTCGATTGAGCAAGATTTACACTGGCTAATGTGAAAGCTTCTCCATCTTCTTTGGATAACTTGGTCAAAACCTCACCGCTGCTATCCAGGATTTTGCATTCCTGTACCAAATCGCTGGTCATCTGGATTTCGTTCGCCTGGGGTAAGTACCTGAGCGTCTTGGGAGATGCTAAGGCATATCCCAGCATGGCTTCTCTACCTCTCGGGATAGGTGTCTGGATGCGACCGCATTCAGTTGAGTGAACTGCAGGTACTCCTAGCCAGGCTGCCTGTTGGTTGAGCATATCTCCGAATGCCAGCAGGACAGTATCTGCATTAGCTGCGAATCTTGGTCCCAAATCATCGGGCACAAAACTGTCGCCATTCGGGAATTGATAAGTAGCATGGCCAATTTCAACTGGGCAGCTGCTAATTATCATCAGGTCAACCTGCCCTGCATACATCTCCCAAAGCTCTGCATGACTTACATCCCAGCAGATGAGCATGCCGATATCGCCTAAATCTGTATCCGCAATCGTTATCCTTGGCTTAAGACGAGAACCACGGAAGAAGCCCTGTTCCCAACCCCATGGGTAGTTCTTATCATAGCGCCAAGATCGACCATCAGGCGCAAACAGCAACAAAGTGTTGTACGTGTCCCCCTCATCCAGCAGCATAAATGAACCTGCCAGGTGGATGTTTAGCCGGACAGCGGTATCGTGTAACCAAGTCGCTGTCAGACCATCGATTTTCTCAACGCGGGTGTGATTCTCTTCGCTGAATGCGTAACCAGTGTTAAAACACTCTGGCAGCACAATCAGCTGAGCTCCTGACTCGCTAGCCCCCATCACTAATCTTTCTGCTCGTTGCAGGCGTTCAAGGGTCGGTGCAGGATTGGCATCCATCTGCAGGGCAGCGATCTTCAGTTTAGTACTGTTTTTCATTTCAGCTGGAATTTCTCCTGCTCACGCATTTTGTCTCAAACTGGTAGAAAATGAATTCGTAAATTTTGGAAAGTTGTGCTATCAAGGCATCTTTCTTGGATTCACTTGTATAGTGTTGTGAGCAACCTGGTCGTGTCTGCAAGTCTCTCTGCCAGCAAGCAAGCCACGAATTCGTGCAAATCAGCTGCCAGTTCAGGATCGTTCTCTTCGATCTCAATGAGTGCTGACCTGGATAACCGGTAAGTGATACTTGGTTGATCAGCGATGATTGAGGCAGTACGATTCGAATCCAGGTAAAGACCCAGCTCTCCAACAATTGTCCTAATCCCAAGGGTTTGCAAACGGACTCGCTCATCATTCTCCATCTCAAGGTAAATTGACAGCTTGCCCGCTTCAATGAAATACAGATCGTTGGCTTTCTCTCCTTGGTGTACAAGGTATTCCCCGGGTTCAATTATCTGCTGCTCTAGATAACCTATCAATCGCTTTGCTGCCGCTTCCTGCATCCCAGCGTAGACCAATCTTTCGCAGAGCGAGGCAGGCAGGGTAATTTCTGAAACCCCTTGCTCCAAGAGAAGACACTCTTCACAACATTCCAAACCTCGATCGATGTCGGGAAATCGGAGCACTTCAGCACCCGTATTAAACAGACCGCTTGTTTCCATCTGCTTGTACAGTTTATCTTTCACACAGGTAAATACTAGTCTGATCCCTTGCTCTTCGGCGATTTGATTGCACTTGATGAAACTGAAAACAGCAGAAGAGTCCAAGCCAGTGACCCGTTGAAAATCGAGGATGACAAAGCGAAGGGGCAGCTGCTCCTGCTCATCCAGCCGGGAGCGTATGTGGTCTAGAATAGCATTCGCCGTCCCGAAGAAAATAAAACCCTGCAGTTCGAGGATATAAACCTGACCACCAAACTTCCGTAAGATTCGCTGCTGCTGTTCATGTCGCTCAACGTTGCTGTACAATTCCGCACCTGATAATTCATGGCGGATGACATCCACGCGGCTGTAATTGACGACAAATATGACGATCATGGCTGCCAATCCCACGGCCACACCGGCCAGAAAGCTGGTTGTCGCGATCACGGCCAAGATCAGGATCACCACGAAATAATCTATCTTGGATAACTTGAACCACCCCACGATCAACCATTCATATAGGAAATCCATCCCCAAGAAGAACAGCAAGCCGCCTAGGACAAATTTCGGGAAATACGCCAGCAAAGATCCACCAGCGAAGAGTACTGTTAAACACATCGCCCCCGCAAGTATGCCGGCCAGCCTGCTGCGTGAACCGAGCCGGGTACTTAAACCTGATGCGTCCAAAGTATGATATCCAACCATGCCTCCGCTTAATCCGGAGAGAATATTGGCAATGCCAGCAGATCGCAACTCAAGGTTGAGATTGATATCCTGTTTCAGGGAGAGTTCAAGCGCTGAAGTGTTTATCAGCAAGCCGATCATACTCAGAATGAGAATGATGGCAATATTCCCTGCTTGCCCAAGGATTGCGGACCAGCTGGCAATGCCCAGGCTGCTAAAATGAATTAACTGCCAATTCGTTTGCCCGAGGGAATCACCAAGTAGAAAGCCACGCTGGACTGCCTCTTTAATGGGTGTACCTGTCACGAATAAAGCAAGGTAAAAAATGAGCATAGCAGAAGTCAATATTGCGGGCATTATCAACACGTTATCACTTCGATGAAGACCGAAGAATAATATCAAGGCGAAAATCACCCCTGGAAGCCAAAGCATAATTTGATCTGCCTGAAGCAATGCCTGGATATTCGTTAGCGTAAGGGGATAATCTGCCATTGACCTGAATGAACCTCGCACAAGCAGCCAACCCGTACCGGCCAGGAAACCACCAATAACTGGATATGGAATGAAGCGTACCAATCCCCCTAGCTTGAAATAACCTAACATCAGAAAAAATAATCCAGTCAGAAGCGAGGTTATTGCGATGGTAACAACAACTGTGGCAAATTTCAGTTCCAGATTTGCTGCTGATAATCCGGCAGCTAGAGAAGCGACGATGATGGCGATGATCACCGAAGGGCTGTCTTGTAAACTGCCAATCACGCTCTTGGTGGAACTCAGTAAAGAAATACTGATCATTAATATCGCGGCAGTTAAAAGGGCGATTCCGATACCTTGGGGAAGATAGGGGAGCAGCTCCCCCGAAAACACCAGGGTGCCGATCGAGATAGCAAAGATGATCTCTTCAATTCCGACCAGTATTCCAGCAGTCAAGTTTGGAAACAATCGTCTGGAGGTAAAGCCTTCCCCCAAGCTGCGTGCAATGCTGTTCTCAAGCATCTTAATCATCTTACTCTCCACCCAAGAGAGGCTCTATTATCATGCCAACAATTTCAATATTACCTTGTAATAGCGCTAATTAATATTAAAAAAACAACAATTGGGAGAGCTCATCACCGATCCGTTTCACCTCGCCCACAAGAACGTCAAAGTCTGCTCTGCGGCTGCGGTGGTTGGTATGGGCAACATGCAGAACATGCTTACCATTTATAGTTGTTGAGGATGGCGCAGCGATGCCCTGTTCCTGAAGCTCAGCCAAGATTTTGACATTTAACTCATCTAACACATCCTCATTCAAATTGGGTTGGACATAGCGGAAACAAACAACATTTAGCATGACCGGAGCCAACAATTCCAGTTCTGGTGAAGCATCGATCAGATCTGCAAGATAATGAGCCTGGTCAATATTTTGTTGAATTAGACTTCCAAGCTTGTTACAGCCGTATTCCTTGATTGCCATCCAGGCTTTAAGCGCCCGAAACCCGCGTGAAAGCTGGAAGCCGTAATCGCTGAACCAGGGTAATGTACCCCCGGTCATGGCAAGTTGATCTTCTCCATGAGAAAGGTAGGCTGGTGTCAGTGAAAAAGCCCTTCGATGATTCTCCTCACTTCGTACCAATACCCCACCGATCTCGTAGGGTAAATAGATCCACTTGTGCAAGTCAAAAGCAAGCGAATCAGCCCTTCCTATCCCAGCAACCAGTTTTTTCGCTTTGGATGCCAGAACAGCCCATGCTCCAAATGCACCGTCAACATGGAACCAGAGATTTTCCTGCTGGCAAATATCTGCTAACGCGTTGAGATCGTCAACTGCTCCCGTGTTCGTAGTCCCGGCTGCTCCTACTATACAGAATGGCAGATAACCATGTTGGCGATCCTTGTCAATGGTTTTGATCAACAGCTTCAGGTCAATTTGGAAATTATCATTGACTGGTATCATGTGGAGTGCTTCGCTGCCTAGCCCAAGCATTTCCGCAGCCTTCTGGATTGAGCTGTGGATTTGATGGGATGCGTAAAGCACCATCTTTTGCGGTGCAGCCTGGATGCCCTCCCGGCGCAGATCGTACCCGGCCTTTGTGTTGCGAGCCACTGTCAGTCCAATCAAATTTCCAGCAGAGCAGCCGCTGGTCAGCAATCCGCTGGCAGAAGCAGGGAATCCTAGCATCTCTTTTAGCCAATCGATCACTTGTACCTCGACATAATTCGCAATATGATCAGCGCCTGCCAGATTTGGGTTCATACCAGCCGCCAGCATATCGGCTAGCATCCCTGAGACAGTTCCGGTTCCGGCCACCCATCCCCAGAAGCGTGGGTGGATATTCCCCAATGGATACGGAAGTATGTATTCGCTATATTCATGATAGATTTCTTCCAGCTCTTGAGCCTTTTCTGGCAGGGGCATACTAAATTTCCGCTTCACCTCATCGGGTATAGGTTGCCAAACAGGATTTTCCCGAATAGTTTTTAGATAATCCAGCATATCATCAAGCATCCGGTGACCAAGCGCTCGCGTGGATTCCCAGTCGTCCGGGTCGAGAGTTTCTTCCACAAGTGTTGTTCTCCCTTGCGCCATTTCCACTGCTCTCCTTAGTAAAAATTAAAAAGTATCAAACAAGGCTCTTATCCAAAGCCACTCAACAAATTGTTCATCTTCTTGCTGCTACCCTTTCTGTATAGATTGTTTCAATACCTCTGCAAAGCCATCCAAATTATCAAACATCATTGCATGTCCTGCCTTCGGTACAATAGCGATTCGAATATCATACGCTTCCAACTCATCTGGATCCGGTGCATCGGATCGTGCTTTATTGGGATCTTTTGGTATTGATTCTTCTCCGTAGATGAAGGTTCGAGGTATCGATAATTTCTTGAATTGTTCTTTAAATATTACATCAAGTTCTACTAAGGCGACAGAACTCTTATAGAGACCGGCGGGATCAGCTTTGCTCCATGCTGCGTTGATGAATGCTGCTTTCATATCCCCTTCTATTTCTGCTTTTGTTAATTCTTGTAGCAGCTTTTGGTGAGCTTCATTTAGATATTCTGCTTCAGAATAAGATGCAATGCGTCTCGTCGCTTCTCCGCCACCGGGCGAAATGTTCGCTTCAGCGACGATTAGATTTGATACCAGATCAGGACGCAATATCGACAACATTATCCCCACTGTGCCCCCCATGCTATGACCAATTACCATGCAGCCTTTGAGCCCTTCATAATCTAAAACCGCAGCAACTGATCGAGCATGGCTTTCGATAGAATAATCAAATTTTTCGGAATGATCACTGCATCCAGAACCAATATAATCTATCAATAGGGAATGGTGCCCAAACATATCCGCGTGTGTCACAACAGGTAGAAATTGCTCAACCGATGGCATGCTTAAGCCCGGAAGATATACCAAGTTTCTTCCTTTACCTGGTATCACGTGATATCTGATGAAGGCTTCCCA
>Ga0209742_10001049_pt1 | contig 13310 bp, 15 predicted proteins | sample DeeMarSeWOR38_10_FD_187462 | JGI IMG/M metagenome (GOLD analysis project Ga0209742, IMG submission 187462) | Marine sediment microbial communities from White Oak River estuary, North Carolina - WOR-3-8_10 (SPAdes) (version 2) | ecosystem: Environmental > Aquatic > Marine > Intertidal zone >... | reverse complement strand
TTGTTAACGAAGAACAAGTAGAGGAAGCCCGGCACCTGATTGATGAGTATCAACAGTTACGACAAAAACGGGTACGAGAAGAATATCGATTAAAGAAAAAGACTTCCATGGACATGTTTAAAGAAAATCCTGTCCGCTATTTAGGTTCTATCCTGGCCATTATCCTGTTATGTTATTTTATAGTATATCTGTTTGCTAAATTGCTTTAACCAATTGTTAAAAAAACAAAATCAATGTATACAATCAATGGTGTCAGCACCTAGATATTTGGGGTCACGACTACAAGGCAAGGATTGTTCCTACAATCCTATTGCATTTCCTCCGTCTCGGCCGCTGTTCCCGACGCGGCTCTAACTTCCTACGTCCATGTAGGTCGCTGGAGGTCAGACGTAGGAGATAGAATTACGTCAGGAACACGACTCCAGGGAAGGAGGAGTTAGAGTGAAGCAGGAAGCCAGAACCGAGTAATCGAGACCACGTTTTCTAGATTCCGGCTCACTGGAAATTGCTCCATGCATTTCCAATATTTCCGCCGTCCATGGCGGTCACGGGGCCGGAATGACGAAGGATAATAGGGGACTAAAAATAATGCCTATCTGGCATTGACGATAGCCTTCGACAAGGCCATGCTTATTATAAAAGTATTGTATTAGTAATTTGTCATCAAGTGATAGTGGCTATTTGTTAAAAGCAGTATTACTCATCAGACAGGTAGACGGAATGCGTCTGGTTTCTGGTTTCATTACACGTGTTCAGCACATTGTTGTTCTGACGCTCTTTCTATTTGTCGCTGCCTGTGGAGGAGGCGGGGACGGAGGCGGAACAACCCCCTCGATTACCATCCTGAACCCAACCTCTAGCTTTATCTATGAGACGACGTCTACCGGGGTGAGAATCGGCGGGCGCATATCCGGCTCCGGGACTGTCGATGTCGTCAATACCACTACCGGTAATAGTCACACCGCATATGTTACCTACAATGCGGATAACATTGGCTCCTGGTTTGCTGATGTTACAGGCCTTGTACCGGGTGATAACCTGATTACCGTCACCGCCTACGATAATAACGACCACAGCGTGACGGCGGTCGATAGCATAACGATCCGTCGTCCATTGCAGCCACTGTCCCTGATCATCAATGCGGCCGACAGCGCCAGTGCAACCAATTACTGGACTGATATGCACTCGTTTAACGCATCACATAGCATTGCCATTTTTGCAGATGGCACCGGGATTTCTACCACCGGTAATGTACTGAGTGAAGATGCCGGGGCTACAGTTACGTTTACCTGGTCTATTCTTGGACCGGACGCAATTCAAATCAACAATTGCCCAACCTGTTCGTTTCAACAAATTACCCGTATCTCAGGTTCGTTAGGTGAACAACAGTTTCTTGGCCAGGTTGAAACGGTTAATGGTGATGGAGAAATCGCATTGCATGCTTTTTTTCTAAATCCCGGAACGCTGTGACTGATATGAAAATAAGGGCCAGCCCTTGCACGGCAGATTCCGGCTCGGGGGTCGGAATGACAAACTAACTGGAGTCGGAGTGATTTATATTTAATCACTCCTTTTCCTTTAAAAGTTGATCCTGCTTTATTTATTCCAAACAGGCTTTTGTGCTGTAATTCTTTCTCCGTTCTTGTATGCAATGGCTTCAGCGATGTTCGGGGGAATTTGCTTTAACCATCCCTGATAGTAATCGGTCAGTTCAGGTAGTGCCAGCCAACGCTGTCCGGTATAGGTATCCGTTCCAACCAGAAAACGCGAAGGGTGGGTCATGAATAGCTCGCGCCAGGTTGGGGTCAATACTTCTTGTTCTGTAATCCCGTCCCGAAAGGAAAGCTCGATATACAGATTTCTATTTTGGGTGAGCTTTTTGGCGATGATGTTAACGTCGACATCGAATCCGCCATGGGCCCAAATGACCGTGAGATTGGGTGCTGCGGTCAGGAGTGCGTCAATGGTTTCAGGATCGGAATGGGCGAACAGGATCAGGTTTTTCTTTCTGGCTAGCGCCAGTATGTCCTTCATGACAGGCGTATTCACCTGTGAACCAAACAAATGAAACTCGCCCAGGCCTCGATAATCAAAACTTTCCAATTGGGAACGGATGTAGTTCAGAATATCTGGATTTTTATACCAATCTCTACGGTCATCCGGGGTGCGGTAAGGTCGTAAAAAGGGGATGACCAGTCCAGGATTTTGTTCGTAGAGTTTTATCGCGCCGTTAGCGGGTGTGCTGGAAACAATGGCACGTCGGATACCCTGTTTCTCTAAACGTATAAGCGCATCATCGGCGGGTATGGCCTGCCAGATATCTTCGCTGTAGTGAACATGAGCATCAAACAATGGAAGTTCACCGGCGGAAGTTTGGACAAAGCCCATTAACCAAATGAAAATGATGGTAGCGAGATAATGTGGTAACAATCGATATTTGTTCATGAGGTGTACTCTCACTGTTTCACAGGCAGAAATAAAGGGGTCGGAGTGCACTTTTGAAACCCTTTCGGGCTTCCCCCAGAAACTCTTCGAGCATTATTGCGGATTTCCTGAATTTGCGCGATCTTTATCGGATTGGTGTTGAGTTATTAACTGCCGTAAGCTGGCCAGTTCCTCTTCGATGCGATGTATACCTGTCTGGATATGTTGATCCAGCTCATGGGTGGCCGATTCCATCTTATTAATGGTTTTTTTACTTTCCTGTTCTGCCTGAGTTTGCATGGCATTGACAATGATCGCAATAAACAGATTTAACATGGTAAAGGTAGCAATCAATATAAACGGAATGAAGAAGGCCCAGGCATAGGGATGGGTCTCCATCAAGGGTCGAACGATACCCATGGACCAGCTTTCCAGTGTCATGATTTGAAATAGCGTGTACATCGAATGGCCAATGGTGCCAAACCATTGCGGGTGCTGTTCGGCAAACAGGTTGGTGGCGATGACGGCGAACACATAAAAGATCAATAACATCACCAGGATTATAGATGCCAGCCCGGGAATGACCGACAGTAAGGCGCCGACGACACGGCGCATCTGCGGTACCATGCTGATGAGACGCAGAACGCGTAATACACGCAGGGCTCGCAGGACACTGAATTGTGAGGTAGCCGGTAGTAGGGCGATGGCTACCACGGAAAAGTCAAATACCGACCAGGGGTCCTTAAAAAAGCGGGGTCCATGAGCCAGGATGCGCAGACTTATCTCCAGGACAAAAATACTCAGAATCATCCGATCCAGCGCGTTGATGAGCTCACCATGGCTTGACATGATTGTCGGCGAGGTTTCCAATCCCAGCGTGACTGCATTGATCAGGATCAGGGCAATGATAAAGCGATTGAGAACAGGGTTCTCAACCCACCTTATCAGTTGTTCGCGCTGATTGATGAGTATGGTTTGCATAGCACCGAGATTCCTCTCGTTAATGATCGACTCTGACAATCGGTGCCACCGGTGTGATATTCAGCGTTACGGCTCCTTTATTGCATCCAGTCACAGGTGAACTGATGGTTTGTCATGCGTTCGGTGATCGGTTTGTGGGGAACAAACAGCTTGCGGTTTTTGTTGTGCTGTCGTTCCAGCCTGCGATTTACGGTGCGGCTGGCCCGGTCGGTGGCACGATCGATCGCAACATATAAATTCGTTTCGGTATCCTCAATCACCACGTCCGCAAGGCGGGGCAGGCTGATCTGAATTTGACATCGTTTGTCGATACCGCCGCGCGGCCCATTGATATCCGACAACCGTATGATAATGCGCTGAATTTGATCGTAGCGACTGCTTAATACGAAATTGATGCGCCGTTTGATGTAGCTGCCCAATGCCTCGGTCAGCGGAAAATCCCGTGCCTGTATTTCCATCTGCATGATTGTTCTCCTGATAGAGTTTCCGATGGGGTCGCGGGCTAGCATAGGGGTATTCAATACACAGGAATAGTCGAATATAATATTATAATACTTCGAATAAACCGAATAATTAACTGGCTATGATCAACTACAAACATCTGCGGTATTTCTGGATGGTGGCGAAAGAAGGAGGCATTGCCCGCGCCAGCGAACGCCTGCATTTGACTCCACAGACCATCAGTGGCCAGCTTGGCTTGCTGGAAGAGCAGCTGGGGGAAGCGCTGTTTACCAAGGTTGGCCGTCAGCTTGAACTGACCGATGCCGGCCGGCTGGTGTTGAGTTATGCCGATGAAATTTTTGCGCTGGGCGGTGAGTTGGAAGACGCGCTACGCAACATGCCGCAGGAGCGCCCCATGGTTTTCAGGGTGGGCGTGGCAGATGTGGTGCCGAAATCCATTGCCTCGCGAATCCTGGCCCCGGCTACGGCGCTGCCTGATCCGGTGCGCCTGGTGTGCCGGGAAAACAGCCTCGACAGTCTCCTGGGGGAATTAGCCTTACATCGGCTCGACATGGTGATTGCCGACGGTCCGATTCCGTCGGGGCTAAACATAACCGGCTACAATCACGATCTCGGCGAATCGGGCATCAGTTTCCTGGCCAGCGCCAGTCTCGCCAGGCCGTTGCGCAAGGACTTTCCCCAGAGTCTGACGGGCGCGCCGTTGCTAATCCCAAGTGAAATCAACATGGTGCAGTCACGCCTGCTGCAATGGCTGGAAGGGTTACACATTTATCCGCGTATCGTGGGTGAATTTGATGATAGCGCGTTGATGAAAGCTTTCGGCCAGGCGGGCAAGGGCGTGTTTATTGTGCCGACAGCGATTGCTGAGGAAGTGGCCAAACAGTATCGTGTGAAGCTGATTGGCAGCACCGAGGCCGTTAAGGAACAGTTTTATGCCATCAATACGGAACGCCGTATCTCGCATCCAGCAGTGGCGGCAATTATCAAGGCGGCACGCGAATGGCTGATCTGAAAAAAAGTATTCTGAGTAAACAAACAGCCGGTCTTAGTGGTGTAATTAAAGTAACGTAATTAGGGACAGACCACGTTTTACACACGGCTAAATCAGGAAACTTGCCGCTGTTATACACAAAAAATTGGTTAGTTGAAAAAAACAAAGCCCGCTAGTAGCGGGCTTTTTGAATATTAATGACCGCAAGATCAAACAATCGGCGTATTAAAATAGTGACCGATGCCACCGCATATAGCGGCAGCAAAGATGCCAATAATGCTCAGGTAACGATTTTTTGGTGCAGCCACGGTGAGCCCCATCATTGCGAGAAAGAAAGCTACCAATGGAAACATCGTTGGGCTAACCAACAATGCGCCTGGTGCAGCTGCAATGGAAAGAAAGCCCATTAATTTACCGTCGTTATTAGTATTTCGTGTACTTACAGCTTCATTACTCACTGGCTTCTCCTTAATGTGGAAGGAATTGTTATTGTAGATATACTCCTACAGAATATGCAGGTTTTGATGGGGGATGGATAATTGAATTTATTGATAGGTGCATAATCGGGGACACAACTACATGGCAAGGATTGTTCCTACAATCCTATTGCATTTCCTCCGTCTCGTCCGCTGTTCCCGACGCGGCTCTAACTTCCTACGTCCATGTAGTCGTGATCCCATTAACTTTATTAACCCCCTAATATTCACTAGTGGGGTATTCTTGATCAGCAAAGAAAAAGGGGAGATCATTGAAATGACGCGTTACCAGAAATTCCTTTTGCTGGCGTTTGCCGTGGTTTGGACATGGGCTGCCATTAATCCCAAGTACCCTCACGACTGGCTGCTTGAAAATTATCTGGTATTTATCTTTGTCCCCATCATCCTTTTAGTCAGCCGTTATTTTCGCTTATCGAATACCTCTTACACCCTGATCACTATCTTTATGTCGCTGCATGTCATCGGCTCGCACTACACCTACGCCGAAGTTCCTTTCGGTTATGATCTACAGCAATGGTTCGGGGCCAGTCGCAACATGTACGACAGGGTGGTGCATTTTGCCTTCGGGCTGCTACTGGCCTATCCGTTACGCGAGATGTTCCTGCGCGTGGCCAAGGCAGAAGGGGTGTGGGGCTACTGGCTTCCGATCGAGCTGGTGCTGGCTTTCTCTGCCGGCTACGAGATCGTCGAATGGCTCGTCGCCGTCCGGGTGGATCCCTCTGCCGGCCTGGCATTCCTGGGCGCACAGGGTGACATTTGGGATGCGCAGAAGGACATGCTGCTTGCGGGCGCCGGGGCTACTCTGTCGATGGGGCTCGTGGCCTTGTTACATTGGCGCTTCGACCCGGGATTCGCCCGCGAGCTCCGCGAAAGCCTGTCGATCAAAGGGGGCGAAGTACCATTGGCCGAAGTGAAGCTGCGTGAGATGCTCAGAAGGTGGCGTCGCAAATCCTAGTTAAGCCTTTGCTATTAAGTGTAAAAAATGGGGTCAGAGAAAAAAATAAGGGACAGACCACGTTTTTCCTCATGGGACCGGCACCACCCGGGTGCGCTTCTGCACTCTTGTTCATCAACGTTGCGAAGGAAATGGACATCATTGACCAATCACCTTCTCGCAGATGAAAAAATAACCATTAAATAATTCCGGATCAGGGCCGATAGAACAGTTAGCCGGCGGCGATCCGACTGTCGCCTTTATGGCCTCGACAGGAGGTCTTGTCCAAACAGGGAAAGGAGGAGAGGTTAATGCAATATTGGCGGTCTGGACCGATACAGGTGGTCTATCCGTGATACACAGGCATTGGCTGGTCACTGGTTTCTTCTGCCTCGGGATGTTGCTCTTCCGAGTTGGCCTGGCGAATCAGTATACCTTGACACCGACACCTACCTGGGTGAAGGCCATCACCACGACGCAGGACGCCTCGTTAAATCAGCAAGATCACAGCAACGGGGTCGCCTATTTGCTGGTTGATTACCAGACGCGGGTACAGCCTGGCGAGCCATCCCGTTATCACCATTTCATACAGCAGGCACTCAATCCTTCCGGATTGTCGGAGGTATCACAGATCGCGATTGACTTTGATCCGGAATACGAGTCGGTCAAGCTGCATACCTTGCAAGTGCATCGCAACGGCCAGATCCTGGACATGCGCGCCCGCGCTGCGATCACAGTGCTGCAACGGGAAAAAGAGCTCGAATACCAGATTTATGACGGGTCGAAAACGCTCAACATTCTGATGGAAGACATCCGCGTCGGGGACCGGGTGGAATACAGTTACAGTATCGACGGTGCCAACCCGGTTTATGCGGGTCATTTTTCTGATTACAACCAAATGCAATGGTCGGTCCCGGTCGCCCACGTCCACCATCGCTTGCTTTGGCCGGCCTCCCGTCCGCTTCAGATCCGCAATCATGCGACCAATCTGACCCCGCGAATGCAATCCCATGGGGAGTTCACCGAATATGTCTGGGAGCAACACCAGGCAAAGGCCATTGTGACCGATCCGGACATCCCCAATTGGTATGATCCATACCCGGTCGTTTACCTCAGTGACATGGCAAGCTGGCAGGAAGTGGCGGCCTGGGCCTGGCCACTGTATCAGCCGGTCAAAGGCACCCCGCAACTTACTGCGATCAAGGATGCGATCCTGGCCTCGGCCCATACACCTGAAGACCGGATCCTAGCGGCCTTGCAGTACGTGCAGAATGAGATCCGTTATCTCGGGATCGAAATCGGCGTGCGTTCCCACCAGCCCGGTCTGCCCGAGACGGTCCTGACGCAACGCTTTGGTGATTGCAAGGACAAATCGCGCTTGCTGGTGAGTCTCCTGCAGGACATGGGGATCGAAGCAACGCCCGCCCTGGTGAACAGCAACCGGGGCAAACGCCTGACAGACCGTTTACCCACCCCGACCGTCTTCAATCACGTGATCGTGGTGGTACGGATCGGCGGGCGGCAAGTCTGGCTGGATCCCACGTTCACATATCAAGCCGGCGATCTCACGAGCCTCTACCAGCCCAACTACCACTATGCCTTGATCATCGACCCCAGCACCGCCGATCTCACGACCATGTCGGGGGATATTCCCGGCCCGCACCGTAAAGCGGTAGAAGAGACGTTTGATATTCGCGATCTGATCGACAAGCCCGCCCACTATACGATCGTCAATCAGTATGAACGCTTCTTCGCCGATGTCATGCGACAGGATCTTGCTGAGATCCGCCATGACGAAGTGCAGCAAAACTACCTGAAATACCTGGCGCGTTGGTATCCCGGGATCCGTGTGGCGACCCCCCTGCAAGTGAAGGATGAGAAAGCGATCAATCGCCTGTCGGTCACGGAGGCATACCAGATCGACGATCTCTGGGAAACCTCCGAGGATGAACGGTACCTGTTGGCGGACTTTCAGCCTTCGCTCATTACCGACAATCTCGAGGCAGTGGACTCCCCGATCCGGTCCATGCCGTTTTCCATTGCCCATCCGGTGCGTTATCGCCACCTGACGCGCATTCTGGTGCCAAAGGATTCTCATTTTGCGAATACGGTGGACGAGGTCATCGATGAGGCCTTTCACTTTATCCGCACCGTGTCGTTTGCGAACGATGTGCTGGAAATTGATTATCGCTACGAATCGCGCAAGAGTTATGTGGATGCGGAAAAGATCGCCACCTATACCCAGCACATCAACACAGCCTCTGACCTGGCGTACTTCCAGATCCAGATGCCGAATCCGGCCATTGATTTTGGCAACTACACTTTTGATTCCAATGACATCAACTGGCCGCTGATCGGGATCTCGCTGGTGGCCGTGATCCTCATGCTGGGTCTGATGATCAAATACGTCTATCTTTATGATCCCCCGTATCAAGCGCCGGCCGCGATCGACACGCAGCTGGAAGGGATCCGGGGCTGGCTGGTCATCCCCGCCATTGGCGTGGTGCTCTCACCGGTGCTGATCCTGGTCACCAGCAGTGAACTGTGGTTTGCCTATTCCGCCGTGCAGTGGTCGATGCTCGGTGACGGGGAAAACGGCACGGCGTTGCAATGGCTGATTGGTGCCGAAACCCTTGTCAATCTCGGTTTGCTGATGTGGTCGGTGGTGCTCATTGCGCTGTTTTTTCAGAAACGCCATACCCTGCCACGGATGTACATTCTCTTTCTGGTTATCTCGCTCGTGATGAGCGGCGGGGATCTGCTGGCCACATTCTGGGCGTTCCCGGATCAGGATCTGATCGAGGCATCGGATATTTCCCAGTTCACCCGGCAGGCCATCTCGGCCGTGATCTGGATTTTGTATTTCCTCAAATCAAAACGCGTGCAGGCGACGTTCGTGCGACAACGTCAAGACAAGACGACATTGGGTCAATCGGCTATGCAGAGTATCTAACCATTACTGTTCATAACCATTAAGGAAGCTATAACCATGATCGGGCTGTTGATTGCGGTATTCGCGTGTATCTACTTTTATATTGAGGCGAAGAAGCGGGGCGAGCCGCCGTTCAAGTGGTCGATAATAGCTTTGTTAACCTTCATGGGGCCGCAGGTCGTCCTGTCCTGGTTTCTGGTACCGTTTATCCTGTTGCGAATCGGGATCCCGCTGGAAGATAGCCAGGGGACACAAGTGCTGTTTGGCTTCATTGCTCTGGGCATCGGGTTTGCGTTACTGGTGGCTGCCCGCAAGCGGCTCTATCGCATCCCGCGTCTTGAACCGCTGGAAAGGGACACCATGATTCACAGTCTGGAGATCACGGAGGAAGCGGATGGGACATTCGGTGTCGGAGGCAAGACGTTCAAGAGCGAGGCCGAGGCGACGCAGTATGCCACGTTTCTCAAAGGGCTGATGTCCTAACGTGGCGGGGTGCCCGGGTGAGGCGATATCGACAACCCGTGTTCGGAAAATCAGTCGAATAGCACAGATACTGACCCCATTTTTCCTACAAATATTCGTTAGGCTTCGCCAATGAGAAGCACATTGAAATTCCAACCGGGCTTTCGGCTCTCAGAAATGGATGTCGGGATCATAATGCTGGGTGTTTGCGTCTCTGTCCTGTTGGCTCGTTTGGATGAGCGACTCGGGTTGGCGTTACTCTTTGTGCTCGCGCATTTCTTTCTGTTCTGCAATGTGCTGCGTATGAGCCGGCCGCTCGAACTGATATGGGCCGTGCTTTTCGTGCTTTTGGCGGGAAGCACTTTCTACTTTGGCCTCCCACCGTGGAACACCACACTGGCTGCCATGTTAGTGGTGACACTGTTCCTGGCATTCGTCCAGATCTTGCTGCCTTCTTATCATGGTGTGTTTTGGCGAAAGATTAACCCGAATCTCAAGCAGTGGTGGGACGTCAGGGAAGGGCGCAAGCCATAAGTGGAGGCGATTCATGCATAAAAGCAAGATTGGGATTATTACGACCTTGCTGGTCTTTTCCGTCATCTCTATCGCGGGTTGTACGACGACCTATCTGTATATGACGAACTGGGAAGGAAGCACAATCGATGAACTATACTGGGATTTGGGAAAGGCGGATAAGGTTGAAGACTTAAATACTTATGAGAGGGTTCATACCTGGTATTCGACTTGGACCGATGACGGTCAGGTCAAAACCTGCACAAAGTCGTTCTACACCAGGAATAATGGACATGCTGAAGTGATTACCAATACGTCATACTCAGACTGCCCCTTTCTTACCCCTAAATAAGCGTTAGTCGGATACGATGAGCATGTCGAGCGTACAAGTAATAGGGGATGAAATTAAAGGGGTTAGAGTGATTAAATTAAATTAAATCACTCCAACCCTTTTTCACTATCGTAAGTTTACTCTTGTACTGTTTCAGAATACGAAGCGAGCTCTTGCTGTGGTTCATTTTCGCTATTCGAATTCACGACGACTGCGGTAGTGCCAAAGACCGCCAATAAAATCAGGCTCAGTCCGAGATCAAAGAAGCCTCTTTGGGTCTGATATCTATGATTAGGTTTCATCGTCTATCTCCTTTTATGTTAACTGTGAGTGAATTGCCTCAAGCAGCCCGGTCAAGATTGTCCGGGACTTCTTGTGCAATTTTTGCGATTCGATTTGCGACATAACGTGAAGCGGTATTGGAACTCCAGGCCAAAATACGTATGAAATCTTCTTCACTGCCTGCGATGGACACTACTTGTTGCATCAGATTCTCATCGATCTGGTAGGAGGCTTTGGCAAGTAAAAGTGCAAACTTGGCAAGGACATTATTATCATTGGCAAGTTGCTTCACTTCTTCTTCAACCCAACTACGACTTATGGGCATTAATTCACCTTGCCATTTTGCAAGCTGATGATGTACGCATTGTTGAACGGCCTCTGGTACAACGCCATGTGCTTCCTTTTCTACAGTGGCTGTCCATTGCGCGATGGCTTTAGCGATACGTGGATTTGAACTCGCCCACTGCAGATCTTCAGGTAGTGACGCAGTTGGTAATAGATGTAACGTTCTGCCTGGCTGAATATGGTCAGAATGGGTGGCGCGTAATTCATTGCCAAATATCCGTAACATCCATTCTTTCAGTCGCAGAAGACCAAGTGGTGCATTAACGGGGGAGCCGTCCATGACGATATGACTAAAGCGATTGATGTCACTCATCGCCATAATTGTTCCGACGACCTCTGGTAACTGTTCTTTAGTAAAGGGCGTTGAGTTCGGGCGTGAGTGGCCGGGTGTGGCGACGGATCTGACCCAGGTCAATTGTTCACGCAGAACAGGATCAGAAATCGATTTTACCGTTTCTTGCAGAATTTGCCGGGCATCGTCGGTGCGATCGCCGGCCTGCACCAGGCTGACCAACATATCACCACAATACGGACAATCGTTAATTGAGGATAAGGTGGCGGCGATTGCTTCCTTTGTTGTACGGTCAAGTTGGTCAGTAACCAGAATGGTTTCACGACCACCTGTCCAGATGGCGGCTAACAGGTTCGGGACTTTTGAACGGCTGGTAAGGGATCCGTTGACAAAAAAGTCTTCATTAATTTGTTCGTAAACTTCCGCGACGAGCCCGGTTGCCTTTTTACGTGGAACAGCGTGCACGTAGCGCATCGTCTTGAGTGACAAGGCGTCAAATAACCAGAAACGTAATTTTTTGGGTAATAGTGCCATGGTCTTTGTCCTTTGGTTGCCAATGGGTGTTTGTGTCATCTGAGTCTGGCTAATGCGGTTGGAATCAACTAGTACAACGTTTGTACCAGATGGTGCAGGTGGCGTTACCAAGGAGATGGATAAAAATGGATTATTTACAAGGACATAACCAGATAGAGGGAGACTGGCGGACTTTGGCTAAATGATGAAATGGCAATCTTTAGGTACAAAAATTGTACTAGCGGGATGCTATTATTTTGCATACTGTTATAGCTAGACAATATTAAGGATAAGCACGATGAAAGGTTATGGACAGTTTTGTCCGATTGCCAAGGCATCGGAAGTTTTAGGCGAGCGCTGGACCAACCTGGTCATTCGGGAGTTAGGTGCGGGTAGTGAGACATTTAATGACTTGCGCAAGGGTTTACCCTTGATGTCACCTTCCTTGCTTTCGTCACGCCTCAAAGCACTGGAGAGTCGCGGTATTGTTGATCGCAATGAAGATGACGGTCATGTGCGCTACAACCTCACAAAGGCGGGTGATGAATTAATTAATATTATCTGGCAGTTGGGAACTTGGGGGCATCGTTGGGTGCGCAGTGATCTATCTAAAGAGGATCTGGACCCCTCGGTACTGGTCTGGGATATCCATCGCACAATTGATACAGGCTTTTTTAAAGAAGAGCGCGTCGTCATTAAATTTGAATTTACTGACTACACCTCAAAATTTCGGTACTGGTGGTTAGTGATAAAAGAAGGTGATGTGGATGTGTGTATGAAAGACCAAGGGTTTAATGTAGACCTGACTATCTCGAGTGATTTAAAAACACTGACGGCGGTGTGGATAGGCGATACAACTATCATGAAAACCATACGAGAAAAGTCGGTTGTGGTTACAGGTTCATCGCATTTGAAGAAAAATATCGCCGTCTGGTTGGGTACCAATTTTTATGCCGATGTGAAACCCGCTAGAAATTAAAGGGGTCGGAGTGAAAATAAATGGGGTCAGAGCACAGTTTTGCTAATACAGGTTCGACCTAATATATTTTGCCAATCAATCACAAGGAGGTGTGACATGATTATTAGTGATTATCCACTAAATTTCACAAGTCGGGTTACCTGGATGTCCGATACGAACACGACGCCGGAGTGTTCGCTATAAAACGGTGCCAGACCCTCGAGAATTGGCTCGACAATTTGTTCGGGTACCGCTGCGATAATCATGATCAAGACGTCTTCCTCGTTGAACATGAGGTGGCCTTCATGAAAACCATGGCGTCCCTTACCGGAAAGATTGTTGATAATGGTATAGCCGGTGACGCCGGCATTATCGAGCAAATCGGTTGCAAAG
>Ga0209742_10001048_pt1 | contig 13327 bp, 13 predicted proteins | sample DeeMarSeWOR38_10_FD_187462 | JGI IMG/M metagenome (GOLD analysis project Ga0209742, IMG submission 187462) | Marine sediment microbial communities from White Oak River estuary, North Carolina - WOR-3-8_10 (SPAdes) (version 2) | ecosystem: Environmental > Aquatic > Marine > Intertidal zone >... | reverse complement strand
AAATGATTTTGAGTTATCGATCTTCATAGTTCTTGTTCCTCCGCTATTTGTTAAATATAGTCGTAAATGTTCATTATAATACAATTATTGTCGTATCGAAAAATCACAATGCGGACAGGGATCATGTGCGGTTAAATTTTTTTAACAGCCCTGTTGATGACAGTGAGATTTTAATGAATATATCATTATTGCTGCGCAGCATTATAGACTATAGCACGGAGAATTTTATTCTGTCAAAAGCAAAACTTTTTTACGACAGCAATCTAATTCCCTTAAGAGCTTCTAAACCTGACAAATCCAAGAATTTTTCCTTGTCATAAGGAGATACAGTCGTTAAGATGCCAACTCTCAGGCGTGATGCAATTAATATATTTACTGTGAATTGTAAAATGAAATAATAGGAGTCGTGAACATGGCAGGAGACAATGTAAAACACTTATCCGATGCAGAATTTGAAGAGTATGTCCTGAAAGCAGAACTACCAAGCCTGGTTGACTTCTGGGCTCCCTGGTGTGGGCCCTGTAAGGCTATTGGTCCTGTGATTGAAGAACTTGCAGATGAATATGCCGGCAAAGTGCAGATCACCAAAATGAATGTTGATGATAATCCGACAACACCAGGGAAATACAGTATCAGGGCCATACCAACTCTCATACTGTTCAAGGGCGGAGAAATCGTTGACCAGGTTACCGGTGCAGTCGGTAAAACGCAACTGGTTGCAATGCTTAATAAAGTAGCATAATAAGTTTTTCTCCATCACCCACCTCTTTATAATGGCAAATACCGACTACCAACTTATTATTCTCGGAGGTGGTCCGGCTGGTCTGACCGCAGGATTATATGCTGCCAGGGACAGACTGCAAGTTCTGCTGGTCGAAAAAGGGGTTGTGGGCGGCCAGGTTCTGGTCACTGACTGGATTGACAACTATCCGGGTTTTCCCGATGGTGTGACAGGTAATGAGCTGATTGAAAAAATGGCTGCCCAGGCTGCCCGTTTTGATCTTGAGATCAAAAACGCTAATGTGGTCAAAATTGAGCTCTCAGGGGCAACAAAAAAACTGACCCTGGAAAGCGGCGCCGAGTTGACCTGCCAGGCACTGATCATTTGCACCGGTGCCCGGCCCAATAAGCTCGGCATTCCTGGCGAGGATAAATTCACAGGCAAGGGCGTTTCATACTGCGCTACCTGTGACGGCCCTTTCTTCCGTGACCAGGAGATACTTGTTGTCGGCGGCGGCGATACAGCTATTCAGGAGGCTGATTTCCTGACAAAATTTGCCACGAAGGTAACCGTGGTCCACCGGCGGGATAGCCTAAGAGCTACCAGGGTTTTACAGGAGAAGGCATTCGCCAACCAGCGAATTGAGTTCATCTGGAACTCAAATGTAGTCTCCATAGAAGGGGAAAAAGAAGTTGAACGGATAAAACTCCGCAATAACGATGGCGAGGAGCAGGAGATATCTGCCAGCGGTATTTTTATCCTTATAGGTACCATCCCGAACAACGAGATGCTGCCATTGGAGCAGTTGGGTGCCGATAAACACGGATTTATTAAAACAGACGAGGAAATGTGCACCAAGGTGCCGGGAGTTATGGTTGCAGGTGACATACGCAGCAAGACCGTTCGGCAGATCATAAACGGTGCCGGAGAAGGAGCCGTTGCGGCAATTGCTGCTGAACACTACTTGAGCGAGTTGAACTAAAGCACGATGCAAATTCTTGCCTTGAAACCCAAACATCATATAATTTGTCTGCTGCTTTTACTTTTAACTGTAACGGCAACTGGCTGCTCCAAGAACCAATTTATGTCCGCAATGGGTTTCCGTCCAAGTTTACCGGACACTCCTGAAAGCCTCGCCCTGAAGGGGTTGGATTATTTCAACTCGGGCAAATACGATAAGGCGAAACGATCATTTGAAACCCTTTTGAATCAATATCCTTTCAGTGAATTCAGCCTGCTTGCCGAACTCAAAACAGCTGACAGCAACTATTATCTGAAAAATTATGAAGAGGCCCTGCTGCAGTACCGGGATTTCGAGGAACACCACCCGACCAACGAGGCGATTCCCTATGTAATGCTTCAGGCCGGTATGTGTTATTATAACCAGATAGATACGATTGATCGGGACATTTCCGCCGCTAACAATGCCATTTATGCATTTTCCAGACAACTGCGGGCCTTTCCCAATTCCCCATATAAAGAAGAGGTCCAGGCCAGGATCAGAGCTGCCCGGAACTTTCTGGCCAACCACGAATATTATGTAGCAAGTTTTTATGGGAGAACGTATGCCTATGAAGAGGCGATGTCCCGCCTTGAATATCTGCTGCGGCAATACCCAGATACCATTATTGCCCCGAAGGCCGAAATGCTCCTCTATGATTTGAGAAACGACAATCCTCCCGGCAGAACCCTCCTGGGCTGGTTGCCCAAATCTTTGCCTGATTGGGAAGACTTTACCCCGGATGATTGATACGGGTCAGTGGAGCTACCCTGATATCTAAAGAGCCGCGGGGAAGATGACAATTCCCCGCGGCTTTTCCTTTTGAAACTTTTTAAAAACTAATGTACTTCAAATGCGGATTCGCTGAAACCGCTGATCCTTTCCAGGGAAACCTCCATGGCCTTAACAGGGCAGACAGTTACACACAAGCCGCAGCCGCTGCATTTTTCAGCATCAAAAATAACTGCCATTTCGGGACGTTTGAGTGAAAGAGCTTCTGTGGGACAGATCCCTGTGCAAGCCCCGCACTGGAAACATCGCTCGTCATCGCGATGAATTGAGGTGGCAACACTTTCCGCCTTGACATCAAGACCTTTGAGATAGGTAAGGCCCTTTTTGATGTTTTCCTTGTGCCCACGAAGCTCGAGAATCATCACCCCTTCATGCTGAGGAAGGATTGTTGCCTTGAGAATATTAAATTCAACATCAAACTGCTTGACAAGCTGGCAAATGATAGGTTGATCAACAATCTCTTTGGGAAATTTTAGTATATAAATCCTGGTATACACAATACGTACCTCTCTGTTTTTAATGATAATATGTTATTTGCTTAGGGAAGTTTTCTTTCAAGCTCCTCCAGTAAATCCTCAAGAGGTGCCTGTGTATCAATTGTTATCAATTCGGAATCAGCAAGTTCATCAGGCGGTTCAAACCGTTGTTTCTGCTTCAGGTAAATTTCCCATCGGCCGTCAGAAACAGCAGCAGGGTCCTGCTCTCTTTTGCTCATTCGAAGCTTCATTTCAATTTCAGAGCATTGACAGAAGATGAAATATACCTGACAGTTCAAGTTTTTGGCAAGGTCCCTGACATTTTGCCTGTCCCTGGCATACTGATATGAAGCATCCAGGATTAAGGAATCTCCCTGCTGTAAATGTGTTTCAGCCTTCGCTAGTAGTGCTTTGTAGGTTTTTTGGGAGAATTCCTTGGTGTAGATTCCTGTATCAATCGTATCTCGCTGACTTTTAGCCGGATTGATACCTGCCAGTTCCTTGCGAACCCGGTCAGAATTATAGTACTGCAGAAGTTTATGCCTGGCCCAGGCGCTGGCAAGTGTACTCTTGCCAGTGGCTATCATTCCAAAAAAGACATAGAGAACAGGAGTTTTCTTTTTAAGTTCAATGGCTGGCATAATGTTCGGCAAGCTGAAAGTATTTTCCGGCCATTTCCAGACACAGCAGCTTGGTTTTCCCGTCAACTTCCTGGGCATTTGCGGTGAAAAGATTAATCTTTCCACGCACATATGCCCTGTAGCATTTATAGAAATTAAGCATTTTCTGCAGCCCAGTATCCCCGGATTTCTCTATAAAGCGTTTAACAAATCGCTGGGACAGCTTTGAAAGGCCGTGATAGTCAAGATCCATAGCCAGAAACGCTATGTCACTTGCCACGTCACAGTAACGGAACCGTTCATTAAACTCGATGCAGTCAAATATATACACCTGATCTGCCAGGCAGATGTTTGCAGAATAAAGGTCACCGTGGCAGTCCCGTATACGACCGGCGGAAATCCTTGCAGCAAAAAGTTCATCCTGCTCCAGAAACAATGCAGAGAAATTCTTGATACGGTCAAATTGTTCTCTGCTGAGCGATGGACTACCGATAAAGGTTTCGGTTTGTGAAAAATTTTCAAAGATGTTGACACTGACTGCTTCAGGCCTGCCAAATTCCTTGATATTTGCCCCTCCATCAGCTTTCACATAAAAAGGAACCAGTACATCGCAGATCGCATCGATCATTTCCGGGACCAGGCGGTCTGATTTGATGACATTTGTCATCATCTGTTCCTCGGGCATGCGCTTCATCTTGATACCGTAATCAACTATGCGTTTTGGGTCTGTTGCAGTTGCACCGGAAAGGCTGAAGCCTCCGTCAGTTTTTGACAGTGCAACAAGATCAAGATAAATGGTGGGACAAAGCCTACGGTTTAATATAAGCTCCTGCTGACAGAAATGGTGCCTTCTAGGCAGGGTTGTAAAGTCAAGAAAGCCGAAATCAACCGGTTTCTTAAATTTATAAACAAGGGTATCGGTTACAATGACATAGGAAATATGTGTCTGGATAAGTTTAACATCTGAGGGCTCAGGAGTATAAGCCGCCGGCTGCAACAGAAAGTTGACAAAGTCAGGTAATTCTTGGTTTTGCATGGCAAACTTCCGTAGATGGAGTATTGGCCTTCCTGCAATAAGGAAAAACTGTTATCTCACAGAAAAATGGTATATTTTCAAACAGGCTGGCAACTCTACCAGAATAAGTGCTTTCAGTAAACTGTTGATCTGCAGAAACTGAAACATGAAGATGTAATTATTTTATTTTCCTTGCAGGGAAAAGGATATTTTCATTTGAAAAAAGAGGGGAAAAAGGGTTCATTGGCAGCAAACCTTTAAGGAGTTTTTCCATATATGACAAAAACAGTCCATTTTTTACCTGATGACGTCAAGGCCGACGTAGAGGAAGGAGAAAATCTACTCAACGTTGCAGCCATTGCCGGGGTCTATATTCATGCATTCTGCGGCGGTGAAGGTGTATGCGGCAAATGCAAGGTCAAGATAGAGCAGGGCGATGTTGCTGCCACCCAGGCTACGCAACTGAAAAGATCAGAGATAGAGCAGGGATTCCGTCTTGCCTGCCAGTCCAACGTCATGTCCGACCTGGTGGTACAGATTCCTGAAACTATCCGAAAAGACGGTAAAAAACTCAAGCGGAAACCCAAAACTACCCGTTCAATCTCGGCCCGCTCGCTTGACGATCTCATTGGCGGCTGGGATGTTGACCCGCTCGTGGAAAAGCGCTTTTTTGCCTTGAGCAAGCCCACGATTGAAGACAACGTTTCAGACCTGCAGAGGCTTACCCGGGCCATCAGCAAGGGCTGCCCCGAGTGTAAGATACCCTCCTATGATCACCCGGAACTGCTCCAGGAACTTCCCTTTGTCATGCGCAAGGCCAACTGGGAGGTCACCGCCATCCTGCTGCGCGGCAAAAGATTGGAAGAACCTGACCGCATTATTACTGTTGAACAGGGGGACACTACCAATGCTCTTTACGGCCTGGCACTGGATATCGGCACTACTACAGTTTGCGGCGTGCTCATCAATCTCAACACGGGCGAGATCATAGCCGAGGCTTCTGAATACAACGGTCAGATTCAGTATGGAGAAGATGTAATTTCCCGCATTATTTATTCCCAGCGTCCAGGCGGACTTGAGGCCCTGCAGCAGAGAGTGGTCCGCACCATCAATAATGTTATTGAAACGGTCTGTAAAAAAGTATCCATCATGCACGATGACATCAGTTATATCATGGCTGCCGGGAACACTACCATGTCCCATCTCCTGCTGGGGCTTAACCCGAAATTTATCCGCGAAGCGCCTTATACCCCGACCTGCAACCAGTATCCCATAACACGCGCAGCATCCATTGGGATTTCGGCGCATCCCTCTGTCCGGCTTTTTCTTTACCCTTCGGTAGCAAGTTATGTGGGTGGTGATATCACCTCCGGCGTACATGCCTGCCAGATGCATAAAAGTCCGGAGGTGACCCTTTTTATTGATATAGGTACCAATGGTGAGATCGTGATCGGCAACCAGGAATGGATGGTATGTACGGCCTGCTCGGCCGGGCCGGCATTTGAAGGCGGCGGTATTAAGCACGGCATGCGGGCCACAAACGGTGCTATTGAAAAATTTCATATCGAACCAGAAACCCTGGATCCGATGATCATCACAATAAACCTTGCAAAACCACAAGGTATCTGCGGCTCCGGTCTCATCAGTATTGTGGCTGAACTCTTGGAAACAGGCGTTATCGATCAGCAGGGTAAATTCAACCGAAATCTTGGACATGCCAGGTTACGGGAGGGTTATGACGGTTATGAATATGTCTTGGCCTGGGCCAAGGACTCGGGAGTTGACGAGGATATTGTCATAACTGAAGTGGATCTTGATAACCTGATGCGGGCCAAGGGCGCAATGTACGCCGGCTATCAGACCCTGCTGGAGTCAGTCAGCTTGACGTTCAAAGACCTGGATCGGGTGATTCTGGCAGGCAACTTCGGCAACTATATTGATCTGGAACAGGCCATCTGCATAGGTCTTTTGCCCGACATTGACCGTGACAAATTCTATTACCTTGGCAATGCCTCGCTCCTGGGCGCCCAGATCAGCCTTATTGACCACAAGCGGTTTTGGGAGCGCACCGTGGTGAGCAAGCTCATGACCAATATGGAACTTTCTGAAAATCCCAATTTCATGAACCACTATATGGCCTCGCTTTTCCTGCCGCATACCGACATGAGCCTCTTCCCGACTGTGAAAAAGAAGTTACCTGAATCTGTACCAAAATAGATGTGCAGTTTATTTAAGCCAGTTGATTTCTCTTGCTGTCTGCGGGCCAATAACAGTGCTGGCTAAGCTGTCCGGGATTTTTGATTCTGAGGGGGAAAGAGGAATTGCTCTGCCCATGATCTCCGCAAACTTCTGGGGCAGCAGGGGGTTCTGCTCAGGGTCGGCGTATCCTCCGGGATAAATAGGCTGGAGGGTCTGCAGGTTATATTTGTCTGTGGCACCAAGGGTATGCAGCATTTCATGGGCAATGATAACATTGTTATCGAAAGTCTGATGCCTGCTGGCAAAAGCTTCCACCAAACAAATGTGGCCTTCTTTCAGGCCGAGAGAATGGTCAAGCCGGCTGTAGGTGTTCGGATCATAATAGAGGACAAATACCTGGATATTGGTGAGCGGCCCTTGATACGTATCATTATTCCAGGCCCAATAGCGCAGCCGCAAGCTCCACCACATGATGGCAAAAATGTTGGCGCCAAATGGAGGCGGCGGCGGTAGAACATCGACCTCGGGCGCCATATCAAGAAGGACAGGGTCAATGAGTGAAAGGTTGTAGCGTAAACCTTCACTTTGCATAAAATGTTCAATGGGCCTGAAATCGTTTTTTGTAAGCCTAACAATATAGTCTGCGGTGACAGGACTGCCATCGGCATTGATCGGGTATATGACGATGGAGAGCGACTGGTCCCAGTCGATTACACGTTCATGGGTGAGATAACGGTTTGCTCCTACAAGAAAGAGGATAAAAAGGAGTATGGCTATACGAATTTTTTTGAACATATCTGCCCAAGGAGCTAAACTTTGTTGATTGTTTAACAGCTTTTTGGTACAAGCAATCTTTGAAAAAAATTTAACGATATGCTATAGGTATATTTTCCTATAACGCTGCTAGTTAGTACCTTTGTCGCAAAGGAGCTATAAGGCGCAATATTCTGTAACACAGTAGCATAAATTTATTAAAAAATCGGTTTGAATATCACCTGATAACCTTAGCACAAAGGAGAGGAGGAATGGCACAGACTGTAAAGGCAATCGCGGAGAGCATTAACATAATGGGCAAGCGAAGCGGTACAGCCATGAAGGAGAGAAATCCTGGACCGATCCAGGAAATGGCCAAGGAGGAAACAGCTGCTGGATCTACCTATCTGGATTTAAACATTGGGCCGGCGCGGAAAGACGGCCAGGAACTTATGCCCTGGGTGGTTAAGACGGTTGAAGAAGTCAGCGATTTGCCCCTGGTCCTTGATACGACCAATGTGGATGCCATGGCTGCCGGTTTCAAAACAGTAAAGAATAAAACTGATGCAGTACTAAACTCCATCATGGCCAGGCCGGAAAGAATGGAAGCCCTCGTACCAATAGCAGCTGAGGCGGGTTGCAGTGTAGTTGCCCTGCTGTGGGGACCGGAAGGCATGCCGAGGGACTCAAATGAAAGGGCAGCCCTGGCTGTTGACCTGCTTATGGCCCTAACAGAGGCCGGTGTTCCCAATGAAAAAATGCTTTTTGACCCCATAGCATCCCCCATTACCCTGGGAGCAGACCAGACCTTGGCCGGCCTTGAATTCTTGAGCATGCTGCAGGATATCGCGCCGGGAGCCGGCTCAACCATCGGTCTTTCCAATGTGTCAAACGGTGTGGCTGAACATCTCAGGAAATACCTGGACCGTACCTATCTCATTATGCTGATGAAATATGGCTTGACCACAGCAATTGTCAATGCTTATGATGATGAAATTATGGCCATCTGCAAGGGAGAGCGGCAGAACCTGGTAGACATGGTACATGGCATGATGGATGGTAATGATCCTGACCCTGCATCACTTTCCGGAGCAGAACTGGAGCATTACAAAACCTACAAGGCCCTCTCGGGACAGACGGTATTTTCCGAGTCTTGGCTGGAACTCTAACATATGATGTAATCATTCAGATTGATCCGATTACAATTTTTTACATAATCGAAACGTGACAGGGGGCCGGGTTCGGCCCCCTGTTGTCTTTATGGCAATGGTGCATTTCTTTTAGGCATTATAGCTGGTTCAAGAGTAGAGCGAATGGCGGATATTCCTTCACATCATTATATATATGGTACCTGTACTGATTTTATAACAGGCGAAACCATAGTTGACACCGATGACGAGCGCTGCCGGCAGGACCTTGCCAGGCTCCTGGTGGTGGAGAAGGGATATGCCAAGAAAGACCTGGAGCCACGACTCTTCATTGAAACACTGTACAATGCACAGTTTGTCGTTTCAACCATAGACATTACGGTGCGTGAAGCCGGGAAAAGATTTATGATTCTACGCTTTGCGCCTGGTTCCATCGTGACCCGGGAGCGTTCAGCTATTGCAGCCGCAAGGGTACTTGAGCCGGCTTACCAGATCCCTTTGGCAGTCGTGACGAACTGCAGGGATGCTGAAGTGCTGGATACATACACAGGCAAGGTTATCAGGCAGGGGGGGCTTGACAAGATTCCCGGAAAGAAAGAGGCTGTGGAACTGGTAAGCTCCCTGCGCTTCGAACCCTTTATTGATGAGATAAAAAAAGATCGGGAGCGCCGTATTTTAAATGCATTTGACGTAGAGGTCTGCTGTGCAGGGGGGCCCTGTGCCCTGCCGGGCGCCCCGGAAGGATGACAACAGGGCAGAGTGGGCTATTATGAATCATGACGGCTGTTAATCCTCTTTACCCATGCATATCATAGCTATTGAACAGAAAATAGTTTATGGTTCTCTATGAAATAAGCAAAAATTAAATATTGTAAGGAGTAGCATGACAGATGACACAATCAGCAAAAGACTGGTCTAAAACCAGTTGGTTAAATTTTCCGGCGCTGCAGCAGCCCAATTGGCCGGACCTTGATGAACATAGGGCTGTGCTGGAATCCATTTCAAAACTGCCGCCACTGGTTTTTGCCGGTGAGATCAGGCGATTGAAACAGAAACTCGCCAAGGCAGTAACAGGAGAGGCTTTTCTTCTGCAGGGGGGTGACTGTGCCGAAGATTTTGACCACTGTACAGCACCGAGCATCAGGGAAACGTTAAAAGTCATCCTGCAAATGGCCATAGTCCTCACCTATGCCGGCGGCAAGCCGGTCGTTAAAGTCGGACGCATGGCCGGCCAGTATGCCAAACCGCGTTCCTCTGACACCGAAAATGTTAACGGTGTTGAGATATCAAGTTATCGCGGTGATATGGTTAACAGCCCTGAACCTAGCATGGAAGCACGCAGACCTGATCCTCAAAGGTTGCTTAAGGGCTATTTTCTTGCTGCTTCAACAATGAATATCATGCGTGCTTTTACCAGGGGTGGTTATGCGGCGCTGCACAGGGTTGATGCCTGGAACCAGGAATTTGTCAAATCCACCCCACTGGGACAGTCTTACGAAAGGCTGTCAAAACATATCGCTGATGCTATCAACTTCATGCAGATTGTCGGTATTGATACAGATACTCCACAGTTTAACCAGGCTGAATTTTTTACCTCCCACGAAGCTCTGCTACTTGGTTATGAAGAAGCCCTTACCCGCCAGGACTCTACAACCGGCGACTGGTATGACTGTAGTGCCCATATGTTATGGATCGGGGATCGGACGCGGCAGCTTGATGGTGCCCATGTTGAATTTTTCCGTGGTGTTCTAAATCCTTTGGGTATAAAAATCGGTCCCAAGCATGACATTGATGAAATAAAGAAAATCCTCACACGCTTAAATCCTGACAATGAAGCCGGCAGGATGACCCTTATAACCCGTTTCGGTGCTGACAAGGTTGGTCAATATCTGCCACAGTTGGCACGGGAAATGAGAAAGGAGGGTTTTAAAGTTGTCTGGAGTTGTGATCCCATGCACGGCAATACCTATACTGCTGAGACCGGTCATAAAACAAGAAATTTCAATAACATCCTGGAGGAGATCAGGTCCTTTTTTGAGATCCACTGGGCTGAAGGAACGATACCGGGTGGCGTTCATTTTGAATTGACCGGTGAAAATGTTACGGAATGCACAGGCGGCGGCCGCAATATTCTGGATGAACATCTGCAGCTCAACTATCAAACCAATTGCGACCCGCGGCTTAATGCTGAGCAGAGCCTGGAATTGGCCTTCCAGATTGCCGAAATGATCCGCAGTTGATGGCAGAGGGTTAAAGAACTCAGGTGCCGAGTGAAAGCTTGCTGAAAGTAGTATCGGGCGGTACAGGATATTTGCCGTCAAAACAAGCCTTGCAAAAAGAGTCTGAACTAACACCGGTTGCCCTTACCATACCCTCAAGACTCAGGTAGTAGAGGGTGTCAAGGTCGAGATATTTACGGATTTCCTCCACTGTTTTCAGGGAAGCAATGAGTTCAGTATTAGAAGGGAAATCGATTCCGTAATAACATGGATTACGGGTCGGTGGGCAGCTGATCAGCATATGTACCTCTTTGACTCCGACTGCACGCAATGATCTGATTCGGCTGCGTCCTGTTGTCCCCCTGATGATTGAATCCTCAATAACTACAACCCGTTTACCTTCCAGAAAGGAACGCACCGGGTTGAGTTTTACCCTGACGCCAAAATCACGCATGGACTGGGTGGGCTGGATAAAGGTCCGGCCCACATAGTGGTTTCTAATGACCCCCATCTCAAGGGGTATGCCCGATGCCTGAGAATAGCCGATCGCAGCATAGTTGCCGGAATCAGGAAAAGGCATCACCAGGTCTGCTTCCAACTGACATTCCTGGGCAAGGATCTTACCCATCTGTTTACGGCTCTGGTAAACATTCATACCAAAGATATCACTATCAGGACGGGCAAAGTAAACATGCTCAAAGATGCAGAAACTGTGTTTCTGTTTCGGCCAGGGGAACAGTGATTTCAGACCGTTCTTATCGATGATCAAAACCTCTCCCGGCTCCACATCCCTGACATATTGCGCTTCCACCAGATCAAGGGCACAGGTTTCCGATGCCACAATATAGGCCCCGTTATTAAGCTTCCCCAAACAAAGGGGCCGGAATCCGCCTGGATCTCGTATAGCTACCAGCTGATCCAGGGTCATTAGGAGCATTGAGTAGGCGCCTCTGACTTTGGAAAAGGTTTCGGTTATGGCTGCTTCAAGTCCTTTTGGCGAGTTGCGGACCAGAAGATGGACAACAACTTCGGTATCCATGGTTGTCTGGAAAATGGAGCCATTTTCTTCCAGTTCATCACGTAGAGCCCTGGTGTTCACAAGGTTGCCGTTATGGGCCACTGCCAGGGTGCCTCCCTTGTGGTTAACGGTAAAGGGCTGGGCATTTATAAGTTGAGAGGCGCCGGTAGTTGAATAGCGGACATGGCCGACCGCCAGGTGGCCTTTGAGGCCTTTTAGAATATCTTCGGTAAACACCTCTGGTACCAGCCCCATAGCCTTGTGCTGCGATATCTTGCTGCCGTCCGAGGTGACTATGCCTGTGCTTTCCTGTCCACGATGCTGCAGGGCATAAAGCCCGAAATAAGTAAGTCTGGCTGCATCCTGGTGGCCGAAAATACCACAGACACCACATTCATCTTTTGGGCGATCTTTGACTATCTGGTCCATTTTGTATATATGGTCTGGCAAACGCTTCATCTTAAAAAAAGAAACACTATAACCACTTTTCCTGATTGTTCAATCTATGATTTTTTTATATTCGTAAAAAGGCTCTCAGTTGACAGAATGCCCCAATAATATCAGCATTTTACATCTACAAACCCTGTCTCCATAGGTTTTTCAGAAAGTGGCAATTTATTATTTTGTGCAGGTGCCGGAAGGATCGTCTGATTTTGCAGAATTATCAAGGCCCCGGTAGTAGTTTATCCACGATGAAGTATTGTTCAGGGACCAGTCCCTGGGAGGCATGAAACCGCTTCTGAATTTTTTTTCAAGTCCATAAGGTTTGAGCCGGTTATAGGCCAAAACATAAACACATCTTTTTCTGCCTGGATAGACTTCGCACCAGCCGTCATGGCTGCCTCCACAGGGACCGTTGAGCAGGTATTTTGCGCAGCGGGACTGGGGGCAGAGGTATGCCAGCCTTTCCAGGGTACAGTCCCCGCAGTCCTGGCAGCCGAAAAACGCAGCCTTGGTTATATATTCAAAGGTATGCAAAGGGCCGCGTAACCGGGTTTCATCCAGCAGCAGACATATTTTTTTGCAGAAATCATAGAGGGTGCCCACAGGCTCAAAAGCAACCTGGTGTACCCAGTTGGAGAATGAATAGGCAGAGATCCAGGGAGGGTTTGCAGCCGATCTCGGTGTTTCTTTTTCTCTGTTGAGGCCTGTTTTCCGATCATTTTCATATAAGTAATAGATTTTGGGAGGGTGAAATGAGAGATCCGTGATGAGGCTCTGCCAGTCGGCCGCCATTGTATCTGCCTGGGTGAGGATAAAATCAAGGTCCCTGAAGGTAAGTGCCGGACCGCCGATATGAGCCCCGGCATAGCCGAGTCCTTTTAAGACAGCCAGAAGCTTTGCTGCCCGGACAAGACGAGCCTTT
>Ga0209742_10001047_pt1 | contig 13331 bp, 9 predicted proteins | sample DeeMarSeWOR38_10_FD_187462 | JGI IMG/M metagenome (GOLD analysis project Ga0209742, IMG submission 187462) | Marine sediment microbial communities from White Oak River estuary, North Carolina - WOR-3-8_10 (SPAdes) (version 2) | ecosystem: Environmental > Aquatic > Marine > Intertidal zone >... | reverse complement strand
AGACGTTTTAGCTCCTCATCTACAATTTGTTTGGCACGGTCATAGTCTTTATCATCTTCGACACACAGGATGGGCCAGACTTCTGTTGGCGGTAACTCGCCTGCCGCCCCCGATAAAAAACTATTTTTCATAAAGCACGGTATACCGTACGACTCAACAATGTTCCTGTAGTGATTCACTAAAAATAGATGGGGCGAACTGTAAACGTTTTTCATGCTTAACACCTAACCCGAATACAAGCAGTGTTTAAGTTCGCATTTGAAGTAGTACGCTCCCAATATACTTTTAGTATTTATTGTTATTTTTTATTATTAATTATGTGTAACTGTTAGTTAAAAATATCAAAATCCATTTAATGGCAAGCGTATCAGTTGTTACACATCCTTATCCTTACACTATTGGCTGGCATGTAGAACTCAACTTTAGACTTGAGCTACATGCCAAATTACGGATCATTATGTAAAGAATTTCCTACAACCTACCCTGGCAATGCCATGTCTCGCCATTAGCAAGCAAAATCGAGACCAGATTTGTAAGCGGTTGTTTTAAGGTAAAGAAACAAGGTAAGTAAATGAAGTGTATTACTGAGTGTAAAATATTACGACAGTCATTGCATTACGCATCCAGGGTTGCTCTTAGTTTACACAAGATTTACCAACCAAACACGATGCCTTCCAGCAAATTGGTGTGCTCTGAGTATTCGTCTTTCCTTGCCGCGATAAACGGCGTGGCTTGTTGTCCACCAAAACGTTTAACAATGCCTTCTGCGGCTTTTTTACCTTTTGCATCCAGGGTTAGTGAGCGAATAATTTGTTCTTTGTATTTCGATCCTATGCGCGGGCTAACTGAAATCGCCTGGTTAGGAAGCGCTTTGCTTTTATATAAAACATGCATACTGGAGCGGTCTTTGTCGGTCAGCTTCTTTTCATAGTAATTGGTACGAAATACCGCAGCCCGACATTCTCCTTTCCTGAAGGTGTCGTGCACGCTCTTGAACCCGCCCTGAACACCCCAGATTATGGGTTGTCGCACAGGGTTTTGAAATTGTTCGATAACAGTCAGGGTTGCCAGGTTTGGTGGGGGTATACCGCAGATTTTCTTACCAACCAGATCTTTCATGACTTTAATATCCTGGTCGTCCTTATTGATAACAATCACGAATTCAAGAGTTCCAGGTAACTTAACCAGCACATCGTGATTCAAGTGTGCCACACGCCAGGAAACAAAATGAGGGCCATCGAATACGATATCGTAAACATCATGGCGTAAATCACGCTGGTATTCGAGCCAGTTTTTAGGATGTTTGTAAGTGACTTTCTCGCCCAACAACTCTGTCAGATGGGCTGCCAGCGGCGCGTAAATTTTTTCACCGGCTTCAGGCTGCTCACGGGGCGGCGCCGTCATAATCAGTTCGGCGACTGCCAGGTGCATAGATGCCAGAAACATAAGGGCGCCAAGAAAACAATGTGACAATATTGATAATGAGTAGTTACGTCTATAGCTCTGCATACATACCAAATCTTTAATCCAGATAACGATCACATTACGTAATGTGTTATTGTTTTACCATACTACTGACAGATTTTGTACACCTATTTTATCTAATCTATCATATTTTTCTTTACCTGCATTAAACCTTTAAATTAGAACTAATCCACCTCAATACCCGCAAAAATCAATAAGCATTAAACACAACTAATCAAGACACTATAATATTTAAGGGATAATCGATTACCGTGGAAACGGCTCGATGAAGCGTGCCTGGTCTCAAGGCATTATTGCAATTGAAGAGAGCATGTCGTCCACCCGACGTTGACCCTCGGCATCACAATCTTTGAGAGAAACTGTGACACGCCACACATTGGCATCGTCAATCGCCGCGAGCACATGATAAGCCATCTGCTTATCAAAGGGCGGCATATCATAACGGGCAATTATGTGAATACCGTCGACATCACCAAGCTTTACTGGAAATTCTGTTATCTCCAGTCCTTTGATTCCTTCCAGTTGATCTAGTTGAAGACGAATTTGTTGCCGCAATGTGTTTGGCGTTAGATTAGCACTAATGTTGCTCACATAACTCACATTGACGACCACCCCGTTGTCTCGCAACTCATAGGAAGAATGCTGTGATTGTTGACCTGTACTCCCCAAAATGCCAGACACATCCTGCGGCACAAAAGATTTGGGATATTTCAAATAAAGCCCGGTATTTCCCACTTCTTGTGGAGACGAATTCGTCGCGCCGCTGTTTTCTGACGGTGAATTGTTTGCACCAGGAAACTCCAGCAATAAAACCTCACTTTTCCAGGAGTCCGTGACGCCCATACCTGTATACAATTCCTGCCGAATCGATAACGGCGGTGTTGCGGCATGTATCTTACTATGCAGCAACGCCAGCGACTCCGTATATTCGTCGCCGATTATAGGCAGATGAAGCAGATTGAATACTGACAATACATCAATGCTATGAACCGCACCCAACCATAACTGAATTTTGTCTTTATCTACATTAGGATTTGCCGCCCATAAGCGCAGCACATAAAATTTATTGTGATCCATTCCTGGCGCCAACATAAGTAGCGCTTCTTTATTATTGAAAAGCGTATTTGCCCAGACAGGCAATTGTCCGAACTTTGGCTCCGGTAAAAAATAGTTGAGACTATTTTTTACATTAAACTCCGGAGCGGTTATCCAGCCATTATCATTTAGAAACGAGCTAATGTTTTCTATGTCGCCCCGCCATTGCACTGTTAATGGGTATTGGCTCTCAAATTTGAGAGGCGCATTGGAAAAATCATTCCAGTGGTCATGCCACCATTGTTTATTCACAGCTTGTTGTTTGTCTGCGATGGGTTGATAACTTATTTCATATTGGTGGATGAAGAACAACACACCCGTACCCAATACTGCCATTAAACTCAGACTGATAATATTTTCCTTCGCTGCACGAAATCCAAAATAGTCCCCCAGCGTTTCAATACTTGCCATTAACGCGTAAGAGACCAGCACTTTGGTGAAGTACCCCAATACAACAGCGACGACAATAAGTATGACAATAACGGCAATGAGCCTGAAAAATACTTCGCTCGCCAACTGGATTGACTCACCAAATGCAACACCGGGAAGAATGACGACTGGAGCCCACAAAATTGCGGAAATAACATTGATAACATAGAATTTGCCTTGCGGCATATGCATAATGCCGGCGACCGCAGGAACAATAGGCCGTAACGGACCTACAAACCTGCCAAAAAAAATGCTCGCCCCCCCGTGACGCTCAAAAAACTTTTCACCCTCGGGAATTAATTTGGGATAACGGGATAGCGGCCAGACATGACGCAACTGTTGATCGAAGTGACGTCCCAGCCAGTAGCTTACCCAGTCTCCGACAACAGCACCTGCAGCCGCCCAGAACAAGGCTTGCCAAAGATCAATGGCATTCAAACCCACCAAGGCGCCGATCCCTAACATGAACACCACACCCGGAACTACGATCCCCACAAGAGCAAGAGATTCCCCCGCCGCCACCAGAAACACAACCAGTCCTGCCAATTCAGGATGGCGTGCAATCCAGTCCAGTACCGGTTGAATAGTGGATAGATCCATAAGTTACTGGGACAAATGATTGGTGTTAAAAATCACTTTCTTTGATCGCCGCATAAAGGTTCGATATAACAACGGAATAACGAACAAGGTCAACACGGTAGAAAACATTAATCCCCAAACAATTGCCGACGCCACCGGCCCCCATAGTAGAGACTTACCACCCAGCCCCACTGCCAGCGAAAATAAACCCGCGATGGTCGTTAAAGAAGTAATAATAATGGGAATCACGCGGCGCCGCGCTGCATATATCGTGGCATGCAATATACTCATACCCTGCTCAAGTCGTTGATTGGCGGCATGGATCATCACAATGGCGGAATTAACTGCGATACCTGTAAGCGCCACAATGCCGTACATGGTAAATAAACTGAGCGGGTTCTGTGTTACGATCAACCCCAACGTTACCCCCATAAATGCCAGTGGCACGGTGGTTAATATCATAAAAGGTTGCCAATAACTGGAGAACTGGGTGCCAAGGATCAGGTAAATCAACCCCACGCCAAGAAGCAATAATATAAGCAAAGAGTCGAGACTTTCCTGAATATCATCAAGTTCACCGGAAAAATCCAGATCGACAGTGGGGTGCTTGTCCTGCAGTTTATCCCATTGCTCCTTGATAATATTGTTAGCCACTACTGTATCCGTTTTTTCCTTATCCAGATCTGCTTCAACCGTTATAGTTCGGCGAAAATTATAATGGCGGATATTGCCGCGACCGATACCGGTTTCCACTCTCACCAGTTGACCCAGGGCAATGACACCACCATTTGGCAAGGCAATAGTACGCTGCAACACACTATCAATATCATTCAGGAATGCCGGCACAGCACGCACCCGCACGTCAAGCTCTTCCCCCTGATGCTGCATACTTGCAACAATTTCGCCGTCAAACAACAGGCGTATTGTGCGCGCGATATCCGCCGGATTCAAACCGGCGTTGCGTAAGGCTTCGGTATCAAACTGTAACTGCATTTCCAGTTTGCCGGGGCTGTCGTCATCAGTGAGATTTTTACTGCCCGGGATATCATTGATCACCCGTTTGAGATCCTTTACCGCACCCTGGATTTCTTCAAACCTGTCACCCCGCACTTTGACATTGATAGGTTTACCCTTGGGCGGCCCACCTTCCATAATCAGGAAAGAAATTTTGGTGGGACCCAGAGTATTTTCCACGTCAGCACGCATGGCTTCTACAACCTCGGGGGTAGTGCGAATATCCGGTGTTTTGGGATTCAAACTAACCGTCAACTGCCCATATTGATCACCGAAAAAAGGCGCCATCTCGGTAAACATCTGCCCTGCCACGGAACTAATACCACGGGCTTCACCGGGTAACAAATGCTTTCGTACTTTCTTTTCAATAATTTCCACTTGCTCCAGCGTGTCATGCAAACGAGTACCAGGCGGCATTTCCACGTTGACATAAAACAGGCGAATGGGGTCAAAGGCGAAAAACTGAATTTTAACCAATCCCGCAGCAAACGAAGCCACCGTTGCTATAAATAATATAAAGATAAAAATAATTGAAAGTGTAGGCTTGCGCATAACTTTCACTAACGCGCGAGAATAACTAATCCTGATCCAGTGCGTCGCCGCGGTCCTCCAGCGATGAAAGCGGGAGGGGTTATCAAAACTGATTTTAGCCATCGAGACATGCACCGGCATTATCCAGTAGGCCTCCAGCAGGCTGATCGCCAGGGCAGATGTCACCACAAAGGGAATAACAAACATGAAATCCCCCAAAATACCCGGCAACAGCATAAGCGGCAAAAACGCGGCCATGGTCGTCATAACCGAAGAGGTTACCGGACTAAAAACTTCACGCAACGAATCCAGCGAAGCCTGTATCGCATCAGCACCACGCTGGATACGATAATAAATAGCCTCTACAACAACCACAGCATCATCAATTAACATACCGAGCACGATAACAATACCCAACAACACACTTTGATTCAGCGTCTGGTCCGCATAATCGAGAAATATAAATGTACCTGCCAGAGTGAACGGAATGCCGACACCCAGGAAAAATGAGATACGGGACCCCAGAAATACCCAGGCCACCACCATCACCAATAACAAACCCAGCAAGGCATTGCTCTGCATAACACGCAGCGCAGTTTGCGTCGGCACACTTTGATCATCCAGCAATACCACTCGAATCCCGAACTGACCCACCAGCTGGTTTTTTTGGTCAATGTAATCACGAATACGATCAACGAGATCCAGGGTATTGACATAAGCCTGCTTGGTAATCCCATAAAGCACCGCGGGCTGGCCTTCAAAACTTGCCGCTTCGGTAGCAACTTCGCGACCGCGAAACACTCGCGCCACCGCATCCACCGGCACACTGCCCTGGGTACCGATAATAGGTAAGCGCGCCAGATAACCGGGATCACTATCAGTACCAATCAGTCGCACCAGCCACTGCTGGTTACCGACATTCAAGTCTCCGGCGGCGGTATCCTTGAAAAACGCCCGGATGGTATCCGCCAGCTGAGTAGGACTAATGCCGTTGGCCTGCAAACGTTCCGGGAAAAACTCCACCATGAGCTCAGGTTCAACCAGTGCCGCGGTGTTGACATCATCCACGCCTTTGAGACGTTCAATATCTTTTCTGACATTGAGTGCCGTGCGACGCAGGATTTCATCATCGGCTTTACCGGTCACGACAACGGTTGCGGAGGGAAAGGAATTCGCGGAGGTTATTTCCAGTATTTGCGGGTCATCAATATCCGCCGGCAGTTCTGCATTAGTCTTGCTCTGCACTTCCCGCCGCAAGTCATTAACCCGCTTATCGAAGATACGCTCGGAAATATCATTAAAACGCACCAGGATATTAGACAGGCTTTCGCGGCTGGTACTGGAGACGAATTTGATATCAGCGACCTGTGCAATAGCCTCTTCCAGGGGGTCAGTTACCAGTTTCTCCACATCTTCCGCCGACGCGCCCGGCAAACGCGTCACGATACTGATCCAGTTAAAATTGATTTCCGGATCCTGCGCGCGGGGCATTTTGTAGTACGTCATAAAACCCACCAGCAACACCACCACAAACATGGCGTTGGCCAACACATGGTTTTGCAACAAGCGCCTTAATATATTCATGGGTAAAAGCGACTAGTCCGGGTTGATTTGTTATTAAAGCAAGTGGTTATAAAATTGAAACACGGTCACCATCGTGCAATTGAAACCGGCCCCTGGTAACCACCAGGGTATCCAGCGGCAGATCGACATAGGTGGGGCGGCCTTCCGCAGCGTTCTCTAGCACGATATATTTCGCCTTTTTATCTTTCGTCACCACGAAAATTCCCAGGCGTCCTTCACGCTGCACCAGCACTTCAGGCGGCACATGCGGCTGTTGGTTCTTCCAGACCAACTCCCCCGCTACACCCACCAATGCTTTGCTACTGACAAATTCCAGACGGACTTCCTGGGTCCGCACGGTGGGATCAATGAACGGTAATACACTGCGTAATTTGAGTGAGTAATTGTTATTGCGGTCCTGGAAAAATAGTTCCTGCGCCAGCTCCAGGGATGCGATCTGATAACTCTGCAATTTCGCGGTCACCTCACGATTTTGCGCATCAACGATACGCAGTAACGGCGTACCTGGATTCGCTAGTTCGCCAATGCTGGCGAACTTTTCGGTTACAACTGCATGATATGGCGCACGAATGTTGCATTTGGAAAGATTCTGCTTTACCTGTTGCAGTAAGACCTCGTGAGATTGACGTTCCGATACTAGTACCGCCAAATCGGTTTCCCGTTGCTTGAGCAGTTCTTCAGATACCGCCTGCTGCTTTTTTAATTGTTGTGCACGCTGCAACTGGTATTCCGCAAACTCAATGCGTGCCGCCAGAGCAGCCAGCTCCGCCTCCTCGCGCGCAACCGCAAGCTCGAAATCCTTCTTACGCAATGCCACCAGTAGATCATTCTTATTAACCTCCTGCCCCACTTCCACGCGAATACTTTCTACAATGGCACTCACTTCGGCACTTAGCTGACTATGGTTCAGCGTCACAACTGTCGCCGGTGCCTTGTATTGGGGATAGATTGCAATAGCTTTAAGTGTCTTTGCTTCCACAGATACTGCGCCGAGCGGTGCAGCACTGGTGGTTGGCGCTTGCGCAAGTAAAAAAATTGCACCAAGCAGCAGCGCCATGCACAAAGAACCGTGTTTGGTGATTTTAAAGATCGACATCACAACCGTAAGGCGACGGCACATTGTTTAATCCTTTAAAAACGCAATGGCGCAGAGTGTCTGATTATTTCAGTGAAGCAAACACTTTTTCTGCCGCATCCAGAGTGGCATTGATTTCCTTATCTGTATGAGCGGCGGAGACAAATCCCGCCTCGTACGCGGACGGTGCAAGATAAACGCCCTGACTCAACATGCCATGAAAGAAAATCTGGAAGCGTTCAATGTTGCATTCAGTGACTTGCTTAAACGACGTGATATTATCTGCCTCGGTAAAGAAGATACCGAACATGCCGCCAACCTGGTTGGTGGTGAGAGGTATGCCGGCAGCCTTGGCACGCTGCTTCATACCGTCACACAACATAGCGGCTTTCTGGCTCAAATTGTCGTGGAAGCCTGGTTCCTGAATCAACTTCAAGGTGGTTAAACCTGCCGCCATGGATACGGGGTTGCCTGATAGTGTACCGGCCTGATACACCGGACCCAGCGGGGCGATTTTTTCCATGATCGCTTTCTTGCCACCAAAGGCACCCACCGGCAATCCACCACCGATGACTTTGCCTAATGTGGTTAAGTCAGGCGTAACACCATAGTGTTGTTGAGCACCACCCAGGGATACACGAAAACCGGTCATTACTTCATCGAAGATCAATACCGCGCCGTACTTGTCGCACAGTTCACGTAAACCTTCGAGAAACCCCGGCACGGGTGGCACGCAATTCATGTTACCAGCCACCGGCTCCACAATAACGCAGGCCACCTGGTCACCCACTTCTTTGAACGCCTGCTGCACCTGGTCGATATCATTAAAGTTGAGGGTAATCGTATGCTCCGCAAGAGACGCAGGCACGCCCGGTGATGTGGGAACACCAAGTGTCAGCGCGCCGGAACCCGCTTTAACTAACAGCGAATCCGAATGTCCGTGATAACAGCCTTCAAACTTGATGAGTTTGTCGCGGCCAGTATAACCGCGCGCCAGACGAATCGCGCTCATGGTCGCTTCCGTGCCTGAGTTCACCATGCGTACCATTTCCACTGATGGCACCAGCTCACATACCAGTTTGGCCATTTCCGTTTCAATAGCAGTGGGAGCGCCATAACCGATACCTTCAGCAACCACCGTTTGCACCGCCTTAATCACTTCCGGATGCTGATGACCAACAATCATCGGACCCCAAGACGCGACGTAATCAATATAACGGTTATTATCCTCGTCGATGAGATACGCACCTTCGCTATGCTTGAAAAATATCGGGTCTCCACCAACTCCGCGAAACGCGCGCACCGGGGAATTCACACCACCGGGGATATATTGTTGGGCCTGTTCAAATAAATCATGTGATCGCGTCATGTTGAAATCCTTAACTGATATATTGTCGTTGTTAATTACTCTAGATCTATTAGTCCCGACGGGATGCGAAACAATCCGTCAGTTGCCGAGCTGCCTGTTGAATGTCGTCGGCGCCAAAAACGGCGTTAACCACCGCCAGCATGTCCGCGCCCGCAGAGATCAGTAGTTTAGCATTTTCCACCGTGATTCCCCCAATACACGCAATGGGTATGGAAAGCTCAGATTTTGCTCGGTGTAGCAGCTCGATATCCGCGCCCACTGCCTGGGGTTTGGTGGAGGAGGAGAAAAATCGCCCAAAAGCCACGTAATCTGCGCCCTGTTGTTGTGCGGCGAGTGCCAGTGACAGCTGATTGTGACAGGTAATACCAATAATCGCGGATTCACCCAGCGCATCGCGGGCCTCGCCCAAAGACCGGTCGCCCTGCCCCAAATGCACCCCATGCGCTCCGACCTCGGCTGCAATCGTCACATCATCATTGATCAGAAAAATGACCTCATAACGCTCGCACAACGTTTTGAGTTCATGCGCCTGCTCCCGGCGTACCGCGACCGGTAAATATTTTTCGCGGTATTGCACGATGCGCGCGCCACCTTCGATGGCGAACTGAACTTTGTCGATTAGATCGGGAGTGGGTAAAGGCTGGATACTGGAACAGGGAGTAATGACGTACAGGCCGTACAAGGTATAGTGGCTTTTATTCTTCGTCGTCTCCATGTGCCCAGAATAACCGGTTCGGAATCGATTGTCCCATGCCAATGCGGTAACCATGATTCAAGGTTTCCCAGGTATATTCCTGTGCTTCATAGATTGCATTAGCAGGATCAAGGCCCTGGGCCAGCAAGCCGGCAATCGCCACGGCCAGGGTACAGCCAGAGCCATGGAAACTCTGGGGCAAACGTTCCCAGTTGAAGGACTCGATCAGTTGATGGTCGGCGTAAAGATTGTTAATGACCGTTGGTGTGTTTTCATGAGTGCCCGTAATCAGCACATATTCACAACCGTGCTCGAGCAATTCCTGCGCGCAGGCATCGAGGTTATCGGCTTCCTGGGCAAACGCGCGCGCTTCCTGGCTGTTGGGAGTCAGGATCGTGACATAAGGAAACAGCAGATTTACCATGGCATCGAGAATGTCGTCGTCGGCGAGCATGCCGCCACCACCAGCCGCTACTACCGGGTCCAAAACCACGGGTAAATCCGGGTAATCCAGCAAAATAGTGTGAATGACTTCAACGATTTCGACACTGCCCAGCATGCCAATCTTGACGCTGGCCACGGGCACATCTTCCAGGATCGCTCTCGCCTGCTCGATAACCAGTGAAGGATTCATAGGCTCATAGCGCTTGATGTCCACGGTGTCCTGCACCGTCACCGCGGTGATCACCGGTGCCGCATGGCAACCCATGCTCGCCAGCGTCTCAATATCCGCCTGCACTCCCGCACCTCCGCTGGGATCAGTCCCGGCAAACACCAGCACGACCGGTATAGTGGAGTTCTTACTCATCGTTTCATTCCTTGCACGCCCCTGGCGTCATCATGCTTGATCTCACTGGGTATCGCTAATTCCGTCAGAGCCACATGGGCGCTGTTCCGGTTTGAGGATATCTTCCTGTCAAGTGTAGCACTTGTAACTGTTTGAAATCCGGATAACTCTTTCAGCGCGTTACAGCGACATGCCAAAACCGGATACACAGGCTACGCCCCGGATTGTTATTCGCGTTTTCAAAAATAGCGGCAAATCTATAGAACTACTTTATATAAATTAATACGCGACGCTTAAAAACAATAACGATGAAATGCCGGATAATCCATCTAAGCGCCTGATAAACAAATAGCAAATTGTCGACTACACTTACATTTTATGGAAGAGACTATGAACCCTTTGAAAAAACGCACCACACTGGATTCATTTAGCGGCATGGTCAACGTTGCCCAGGAATATTGCCGGCTGGTTGAAAACCTGGAAACCAGCGCGCCGGGCGAAACCTGGATCCAGCAAATGGGCCAATTGCTACCCAAGCTACACGCCGCCATTGTCTTGCTCGACACGCCCCAACAGTACAGTTACTCGCATCATCTGGAAAATGATGACGTGCGCTGTGAACTGTTCATGCGCCTGAATGAATTTTTTCTCAGTGACCAGAATATCTGGCCGGACTTCGACAAGTATGATTTAAAACTGCATATGTGCGAAAGCCTGGCCTATGACTTCACTGACATGTACTTTGATTTGAAACGTGGCCTGGATCTGCTGGACCTTTATCCACATCAACCCAACCAGGCAGCGAGCAACTGGCGCTCCAGCTTTTTATATCACTGGGGTCGGCAACTGGTGGACGCCGAAGGCTGGCTGTACGCTGTTGGATTGCGTGACAGCAACAGCAGTCTTGCTGAAATGACCACGTTTAAAACGGCTTAGCAATCACGCAATACACCACCACCACGAGCGGCACCACCGGGATTTCGTTGATCATGCGGTAAAACTTGTGACTGCGGGTATTACGGTTGTCTCGAAATACTTTCACCAGATGACCGCAGTAAAAATGGTAGCCAATGAGCACGATCACCATGACCGCCTTGAGCCAGAACCATCCCATGCTGGCATAGGACGTCCAGGCATAACTGAACACCAGTATCAAACCAAACAACAACGCGCCGTAAAACCCGATATTAGTGATGATGTATAGCTTGCGCTCCATAATCTTGAAACGCTCATCTCCCGGCGCGTCGTGACAGTCCGCGTGATAGACAAATAAACGCGGCAGATAAAACAGTCCTGCAAACCACATCACCATAAAGATGATATGTAATGATATTATCCAGGGCATCGGATGCATAAAGCCACTCTCCCGTATAATTTTTTAAAACTGTTTTTGTTCGTTGCCAGCTAATGATAGCGATAATAGGATTCGATCATTTGCCGGGTGACAATACCATGGATAATCACGCGCCCCTGATCAGCCGCGCTTTTGGCGCCAACATACAACACATCGAGATGTCGTTCGTCCATGCGCTCCAATGCCAGTTGCAGGGTATCGCGGATACCTATGGCAACGCTATCCGAGCGTTGCCCCGGCATCTTCAGCAAATCAATTTCGTCATGTTGATTCATGGTAAGAAACTGCGCGAGATCCACACTGGGCATTAATGCCACCGGCTCATTCTCTTTCTCAATCACAAACCATTCCGGTTCTTTTTGCAGCAATTCCTGCGCAGCACTACGTCGTAATAGATGTGGAGTACGCGCGAATGAGCGTGTCATAACGCTGGCGACTCCCACCCGTCGTAACGCTTGTGCAATGGGATTACTGCGAAAATCCAGCCCGCGTTCTTTCATCAACATCAAAAACACACCTTGCTGCTTGAAAAAGTGGCTAGCCGTTAAGCCAGCAACAATCACCACCAACATACCCGGCATGATAATGTTGGTATTCACGGTAAGTTCCAGTAACGCCATCAATGCCGCTAACGGGGCCTGCAAAGTGGCGCCCATCATTGCCGCCATACCTAACATGGCGTAAAAACCTGCGGAAGCCACATCGTTGGGCATGATCGATTGCGCCACGCCCCCTACAATACCACCTGCTGCGGCGCCAATAACCACGGTAGGACCAATCAACCCTGCCGGCAAACCCAGGCCCAGGCTAATGGTGGTGGCAAACAATTTCACGGCAACGATAGCTAATAGCAAACCAACACCCAACTCTCCGAAAATTGCCGCGTTTACAGTATCATAACCAATCCCCATAATTTGCGGCACAGCTAACGCACAGATGCCGGTAACGCTACCTGCCAGCAACATGCGATAGATAAAAGCAAGGTTTTGTGAACGGCGGGTCGTCCAGCGCATGATCCAGATAAACAAAGCTGCCAACGCGCCCACAGCGATGCCCATAATTAATAAAAACGACAACTCGGTAAGGTTGGAGAGTTTTAATGCATCTACGGTAAATACCGCTTCTTTACCAAAGACCGCCTGGGTTAATACGGTGGCACTCACCGCAGACATGATAATCGGCGCAAAACCGGCGATGGTGTACTCCATCACAATCACTTCCATCGCAAAGATCACGCCGGCGATCGGTGTATTAAATGAAGCGGCGATCGATGCTGCTGCGCCGCACGCCACCAGTATGCGCAAGGTGTTATTGGGCAGCTTTAGCCATTGCCCG
>Ga0209742_10001045_pt1 | contig 13345 bp, 12 predicted proteins | sample DeeMarSeWOR38_10_FD_187462 | JGI IMG/M metagenome (GOLD analysis project Ga0209742, IMG submission 187462) | Marine sediment microbial communities from White Oak River estuary, North Carolina - WOR-3-8_10 (SPAdes) (version 2) | ecosystem: Environmental > Aquatic > Marine > Intertidal zone >... | reverse complement strand
TCTTTAAAATGGAAAACAAGTGTTGGAGGTTGGTGTTCATCACCAGTAATTGATGATAATGGGACTATTTATGTAGGTTCTACAGATGATAATATTTATGCTTTTTATCCAAATGGTACAGTAAAATGGAAGTATAAAACAGGTCATCAAATTTTTTCCTCTCCTGTAATTGATAATAGAGGTACTATTTATTGTGGTTCTCATGATAATTATATGTATGCGATATATACCAGTAATGGGACATTGAAATGGAGATATGGAACAGGAACAGACTGTGGAGGGGCAGGTGCAACGGTTAGTGATGATGGTACCATTTATTTCGGTGATTTACTTGGTTATCTACATGCAGTATATCCAGATGGAACCAGAAAATGGAGAAAAGATTTATTGGATAACATATATACTTCTCCATCAATTACTGAAGAAGGCAATATCATTGTTGGTACTTATGGAGGGTATATGTACAGTTTTAATCCTGATAATGGTGCTCAGAACTGGAAATTTGAAGTGGAAAAGTATGAGTGGTTACCTAGTTCTCCTGTTATTGATAAGTATGGTGTTATTTATTTTGGTGCCTGTAATGGTTGGTTTTATGCATTAAATCCTGATGGTACGTTAAAGTGGAAATATAAAACATTAGATGCAGTTTTTTCTTCTGCTGCGATTGATGAAAATGGAACTATTTATTTTGGGGCACACTGTGATTCTCAGCCTGAGTTTTATTCATATATTTATGCCCTTGAACCATTTGATGATAATGCTCCTGATAAGCCTGTAATTGACGGACCTGATTCAGGACTAATAAATACAGAATATAATTATTCAGCGGTTACCAGTGACTCTGATGATGATAATGTTAGTTATTATTTTGATTGGGGCGATGGGAAGAAAAGTGGTTGGACTGAATTTGTGCCCTCTGGAACAATGATAAACCTTAGTCATAGTTGGCAAAATAGCGGTACTTATACTATCAAGGTTAAAGCCAAAGATATTTATGGTATGGAGAGCGAGTGGGGTACTTTTACAGTGAAAATGCCTAGAGACAAAACAGTAACAAGTTCGTTATTGTTGAGGTTTTTAGAACGATACCCACTAATTCAAAAGGTTTTATTATATTTTATAAAATAAGACTTAGGGGGCAAAAACAACTAAAGGTTCAAAGCCATTCCCCTTGAATTAACTTTAATTTGACATTATTGCTGAAGTAATCTATCAACGTATTATTTTTTGTTGCTCTGAAGGTAATATAATCTCCTTTTCATAATCTTGAAAATTTTTTATAAAAATCTCACCCCTAATTGTAAGACCATAAACATGTGTTCCACGTCTTTTTGATCTAATAGGTTGCTTTTTAATAATATTCAAATTTTGAAGTATGGATAAACGTCTTAATAATGTTGTATGAGATAAATTCAAAATATCCTCAAGTTCTTTATATTGCCTTGGTTTTTTATATATCAATATCAACAATTCAATGGTTCCATCCAATCCAAGAAGCCTTCCTAGTTCTTTTGTTTTACCAAAAGAAATGTTAACTTTTAAATGAGAAAAGTCTGATTTTATATCTACCATTATTATATTTTAATGCAATTCTTATTAATAAAGGTTCATATTATGAACCGTTCATAAATTGAACCTATCACATTTTGAACCGTTCATCTTGTGACCCGTTCACTGTTTGTTCGAAAAATCATATATAAAATCAAAGCTATGTCATATCCCCAGTGTAATAAAGATGATGGGGATTTATTTATCGGGATTTTTTCGAGGTTTATCCCAATATGGACTTTTACATTTTGGGCATACGTTTGGATATTCGTCTTTATTTCGTGGAACCCACTCGTGCTCGCATCGTTCGCATTTGTATCCTTTAAGCATAATTTTTGCCATTATCATTGCTATATTACTAATAGTATATAACTTTTACTCAAAATATTTATAAACTATACTACTATTAGTATATTACTATTAGTAGTATAAAATGGTATGGCCAAGGGAAGAATCGAACTCCCCCTTGGCAGGAAATAATCATATGTCGGTAGACATACGAAATATCTCCAAAAAAGCAATAACACTGGAGATATTTAACACATTCGAACTATTCAAACAAACCAAGAGTATTAGTATTGTTGAATATCTTAAAAATTTTGATACTACTTGTTTTAAACAACAAAAATATAGAAAGATAAAATTCTCATATGACTCGCTTATCAAACTTGTTCTCTATCAAAAGTTAAAAGGAATAAAATTCCAAACCCAACTTAGAAAATATCTAAAAAAACATAAAAAAGAAAGATACAGACTTGGATTCGATAGACTACCAGATAGAAGGACAATAAACTATTTTATCAACCATATACTAACTGATGAAACCAAAGAGCTATTAGATTATACAACTTGTGAAATAATAAGGATTTCTGAAAAATTTGAAATCATTTTTGATATAAATTTACTTAAACCAGAAAAACCAATAAAAGAAACAAAAGAACGCAACCAATATATCTTAAGAGATAAAAAAACCAGAGAAGTTAGTAAAATATTAAAAAGACGAATAACACCATTTATCGACCTACGTCTTGGTAAAAACTGCATATATAAGAAAAAAGAATTTATTGAACTCTTTATCCATCTTGGATTAAATCAAAACTTTGCAGAAAGTGGAAGTAAGATTTTCAAAGAACTAAAAGGAATAAGTCCTAATGCTGATACCTTCTTTTATCATCTAAAAAAATATACTAATATTCAGGAAGTTCAAGATTTATATACAAGATTGTTTGAAATCATCTGGGAGATAACAAAACAAAGTAATGCATTTGATATTAGAAGAAGAGTAGATCTTGCAGTTGACTATCATGAATGGTTTTTTTATGGGAATCGTAAGGCAATTATGGTAATGGGTAAAATGCCAGAACGTGGGACAGATAAATGCTATAAGTTTATCACAATTAATATCGTTGAAAATGGTAAACGTTTTACACTTCTTGCATTACCTGTTGGTCATTTTGACACTAAGGAAGGCTTGTTGACAAAACTTATTTATTTTGCTAAAAAACGTATTAAGATCAGACGGATTTATGTAGATCGTGGTTTTTTTGATTCAAAATCAATAGAGACATTACAAAGACATCATACAAAATATTTGATACCTTGTACAGAAAATCCAAGGATTAAAAAAATACTGAATGTAGCATCTCCACCAAGAATCATAAAAGACTATGATATGAAAAACACGAAATTTAATGTTGCAATTGTAAAAGATGAAAACAACCAATGTAGAGCTTTTGCAACAAACATAGATTTCAACGAAGATGAAGTCGGTCTTTCAGAGAGATTATTCTATCTGTATAGTAAGAGATGGGGGATTGAAACAAGTTATAGAGTAAAGAAACATAGCTTCCGTGCGAAGACCACATCAAAAAATTACAACATAAGATTGTTTTATTTCTTGTTCAGTGTGCTTCTTTATAACCTTTGGATACTTGCTGATATATTAATTTGGTTTCATTTGTTTGGTTTTATAGGTGAGGGGCATAGAGTTACTTCAAAGGTTTTTGGAACTATTTTTATAACCGTTGATCCTGGCGGTTAAAGCGCAGCAAGACTTACCAATCAACTCTTAACAGAAACTGTTAAATCCTTAATTTATATCAGCTTTATTGTTGGTGCATTGACAAAAATACCAGTCAAAACTGCACTCTAACCAACAAATTTTTTGAATTTATTTGCAAAAATATTGTTTGTTTTTGTTCTTTTGACAATGATTTTATTAAAATTAACAATCGTCTCATTTACTTTCGGAACTACTTGTGGCACAGTAAGCTTTTAATATAGTTTAGCAATGACCCTCCTTTGATAATAACCTATAATTTAGGAAGGATAAATATGGAAGAAGTGTTCATTAAATGGTTTGAAGATTTAAAAATTAAAGATGTTCCCCTAGTTGGTGGAAAAAATGCATCTTTAGGTGAAATGATTAGAAACTTGGGAGAGAAAGGAGTAAGTGTCCCCGGTGGTTTTGCAATTACTGCTTATGCTTATAAATATACAATTGAAAAAGCAAATATTGATAAAAAAATAAAAGAAATTTTATCTGATCTTGATACACATAATGTTCATAATATCGCAGAAAGGGGAGAAAAAATTAGAACTCTTATAAAAAACACTCCAATTCCAGAGGACTTGTCTAAAGAAATTAAAAAATATTACAAGGAAATGGAAAAACAATATGGGGATAACGTTGATGTAGCAGTTAGAAGCAGTGCTACAGCTGAAGATCTTCCTGATGCAAGTTTTGCAGGTCAACAGGAAACCTACTTAAATGTTAGGGGAGAAGAAGAACTACTTGAAAAAGTAAGAGATTGTTTTGCATCGTTATTTACCAACAGAGCAATATCATACAGAACAGACAAGGGTTTTGATCATTTCAGTGTATATCTTTCAGTAGGCGTACAAAAGATGGTTCGTTCCGATCTTGCATCATCTGGTGTCATGTTTTCAATTGATACAGAGAGTGGTTTTGGTGATGCAGTATATATTACTGGTGCATATGGTCTTGGCGAAAATGTTGTTCAAGGTGCGGTGAATCCTGATCAGTTCTATGTTTTCAAACCAACTCTTCAAAAAGGTTTCAAGCCAATAGTTGAAAAGAAAGTTGGGACAAAAGAAAAGCGAATGATATATGGCGAGAAGGGCACTATAAATAAAGAAGTAAGTGCAGAAGAAAGAAAAAAGTATGTAATAAATGATGATGAGATAATAACTCTTGCTAAATGGGCATGCATTATTGAAGATCATTACAAAAAACCAATGGATATAGAATGGGCAAAAGATGGCAAAACTGGAGAACTTTTTATTGTTCAAGCAAGACCTGAAACGGTTCATTCACAAAAAGATGCTGCAGTTATGCAAACATATGTTCTTGAAGAGACAGGAAGTTTGCTTGTAGAAGGAGAAGCAGTTGGAACAAAAATAGGCCAAGGAGAAGTTAATGTAATAGAAAGTGCTAAAGATATTGCAAACTTCAGAAAAGGCCAGGTATTGGTTACAGATATGACAGACCCTGATTGGGAACCAATTATGAAAATTGCTAATGCAATTGTCACAAATCGTGGTGGCCGAACATGTCATGCTGCAATTATTTCTCGTGAACTTGGCATTCCATGTGTTATTGGTACTGGTAATGGCACCACAAAAATATCAAATGGGTCAAAAGTAACAATCGACTGCAGTGAAGGAGTCGGAAGAATCTATGATGGTTTATTAAAATACAGAATGGATGAAATTAAACTTGATAGTATGCCAAAGACCAAAACCCAGATTATGATGAATGTTGGTGTTCCAGAAAAAGCATTTCAACAAGGCCAGATTCCAAATGATGGTGTTGGTCTAGCTCGAGAAGAGTTCATAATAAACTCCTATATCGGAATTCATCCACTCGCGTTACTTGAGTATAGCCAACTAAAAGCAAAAGCAAATTCTGATCCAAAAATTGCTGAAGTGATAAATAAAATTGATGAAAAAAGTGCTAATTATGATGATAAAATTGAGTTTTTCATTGATACTTTAGCAAGAGGTATTGCAAAGATAGCAGCTGGCTTTTATCCAAATGATGTAATCGTTAGGATGTCTGATTTTAAAACAAATGAATATGCAAATCTAATTGGAGGATATCTTTACGAACCCTCAGAGAACAATCCAATGATTGGCTGGAGAGGTGCTTCAAGATACTATGATAAAAAATTCAAACCTGCATTTAGCCTGGAATGTAAGGCATTAAAGAAAGCCAGAGAAGAAATGGGCCTTATAAACATCAAACCAATGATTCCGTTCTGTAGAACTCCTGATGAAGGACGAAAAGTAATTTCAATTATGAGTGAAAATGGTCTTGTTCAGGGGGAAAATGGTCTTGAAGTCTATGTTATGTGTGAAGTACCTTCAAATGTAGTCGTCGCTGATCAATTTGCAGATATCTTTGATGGTTTCAGTATAGGCTCAAATGATTTAACCCAGCTTACTCTAGGTCTTGATAGAGACTCAGATATTATTGCACATATTTTTGATGAAAGAAATGATGCAGTAAAACGACTTGTATCACAAGTAATTGACTGTGCTCATAAACATCAACCTAGAAGAAAGGTAGGTATTTGTGGTCAAGCGCCTTCTGATTTCCCGGAATTTGCAGAGTTCTTAGTTGAATGTGGAATTGACAGCATATCATTAAATCCGGATACAGTAGTAAAAACAAAGTTACGAATCGCAGAGACAGAAAAAAAACTTGGAAGATAGGGAATTTTGTGAAAACAGCGCAGTAGAAAATATTTTTATTTACATATGCTGTTTTCAGTTTTATGGAAATTATTCCCTTGATCTTTATTAAAAATAGAAAAATCTATTTAGAAAAAGATAGCGAGCATATACCAATAGAGAAGTTTTTACAATTAAAAAATGAAAATAGGAGAGCATATATTCTGGATCTGGATGGTATAGAAAAAGACAAACCAAACCTTTGCTCATATCAAAAATTATCTGGTTTTTATGATTTATGGGTTGATTTTGGTCCACGAAATCTAGGAGATTTTGTTGATGCTACAATGACAGGTGTCACTGATTTGACTATAAGAGGAAAACTATGCCCGCAGCTAAATATTACTGATATAAAAGAACTCATTGAAAACAAAATTTATAGTAACATTGATTTTTCAGAAGAAAGACCTTACGAAAAGTTGGATGGTATAGTTAATTTCAATAGCAGAGAATATCTTGAGAGCAATTATAAATATGGTAGTTATCTAAAAAAAGTAGGAAAAGATAAGAAAATATATACTTATGAGTCAGAATTAAAAAATCGATCTTATTGGGAAAATATCGACCTTGAGGGATTTATAGTTGATTTTAATAAAATAAAGGAGTTCAAAGATGCCTTCCGAAAGTGAGATAGTTATATCATTTATATATAAAAGAAGTGGAAAAACAAAACTTAGTTTTTCTGAGCTTTATTTAACGCTTTCAATGGATTTAAACTGGTTTACGCCTGAAGATGCTAAATCCTTTATAAATAATTCATTAAAAAAAGGGTTGTTAATAAAGAATCAAGAGGAAATTCAGCCGAATTTTGATTATGACAAAATAATTATCCCCATAGGATTTACACCATCAAAACAGATATTTAATGAAAAAATAGAAATAAAAAAAGAGGAAATTGAAGGAAAGGTTTTAGACAAAATAATAAAAAGAATCGTTGAAAAAACAAATCTTGATAAAATACAGATTATTAATAATGTAAATTCAACTGCAGCTGAAAAAAATATTACAAAGGAAGTTGCGGCATTATTAATTGGCAAAGAACACAATCTAAAGTTTGATGACTTTTTTAAAGAAGTAGAGCAAGCGATACTTACAGAAAATAAAGGATAATAGGAATTAGCAATACGCCCATACAATGACTCCGTCTAACTCCCCATTCCACAGGTAAAAGACCAATAAAAGTTGATACTACTAGTATCAAAATACCAAACATGCCAGTAAAAAGAAATACAAGAATAACAACAAGTGAAATTGTCAATTTAACAATTAATGCATATGGAACATCTGCAAATTTTTTTGCAAAAATCTTTCCCACCTTCAATGTTAAAAAATAAGATAGCGTTCCACCTAATAATAATGCAATCAGAAGATAAGAAAGATTTGAAGGCATTAGAGTATTTTCCCATTCTGACAAAGAAATAAGTTCCATTGCAGCAAGAGTTGCCCCACTTCTGGACTTTAGAATAATAAACATTACAACCACAACAAAAAATGCACAAGCAGTATTTACTGCTGAAAGTGTTATGATTGTTTGTCTTTTGCTTGATTCTCCTCTTGCATTCATTGCAATTACAGTTCCTGTAGCAGAGGTAATCCCAGGAATAATTGATACAAGAATACCTCCTAAGCTACCTGTTATTATTGAAAGTGTTGATGAACATTTAGCTTTTTTATCAAGAATTGGATTTTTGATTATTTGTTTTGGGATAATGGGTTTTGTCATTAGAGAGGTAATCAATGTCGGGGTTCCAAATAGCCCAGCAAGTGCTGGAAATAAAACTGGTGAAGAAAGCCCAATTGGCGAATCAACAGGAACTTCAAATATTATGATACCAAATATCCCTGATAAAAAAAATACAAAGAGGGAAAACAACATCCCAATTATTGCAGGAAATTTACCCTTCTTTATAAAATCATCAATTTTTCCTTTTTCAGTTCCAATCATAAGTATTGAAATTGCGATTAAAACAAACAACATAATATCTTTTAATATTTCATAAAAAAACAAAGGAGAACCTATTATTAGTCTTATAGGAAAAAGCAGTAAAAAACAAAATAAAATCGCACCATAACTCCCCATTGCAGACAAAGCAACTGCCTCATAACCTTTGCCTTCTAATAGTAAAGAATGAGCAGGAAGTACAGAAAGCGCCATATCCTCATCTGGTGCGCCTAAAAAAGTTGAGGGTATAACATCATGAAAGGTATGACTGATAGATGTTGAAATGATATAAACACAAATTAATACCAAGATAAATTCTTTAGATATCCCATATTCAAAAAGGAAGCTGAATATTGATATTATTGCACTTGACAAAGATAAAAGTATTAGAGCAATATTATTCACATGAAGACCAGGTAATAACCCGGTCGCAATACCTGTGAAAACGCCTAAAATACAAAAGAAGAGTATAAGAATAAGAGGTAACATATAAATTACTCCTGTTTAATATATATTATATCATGCTGTTCTTCATAAAGCTCTAATTGATATCGAAATTTTTCCTTATCAAAAGAAAGCTTACCTAAAACGTTAACTTTTTGACCAGGAAGTATACTTATATTTTTTGTAAGTTTATAAAAAACAACAAGGCAGTAATTCTTCTCTAAGTCAACAATATAAAAATATGTATTAGAAATCGATTCAATATAACCTGTAACATTAACATTTAAATTTAGATATTTTAAGGGGTTTTCTGCAAGTTGCCAAAGAGAGACAGAGCCGTTATGCCATTTTTTTAAAATTTTTATATTATTATTGTTACTTACAATTAGTTCCCAATCTGACCCGTATTTTTGTACTTCTCCAATTGCTTGAATAGTGTCCCCCTGTTCAATTTCGGTTTCTCCTTCATTAAAAATAATTGCTGTATCATTACCTTTCTTAATATTTATAAACTGATTTCCTTGTCTTGAAAATCTATACTCACTGACTACTCCTTCAAGAATTACTTGTCTGCCTTCATAATCAGGCATTTCGCTTAATTCTATCAGGGGTATTTGAGATAGTTTTGAAATGATATATAAAATCAAAATTCCTAGAATAGAAAAGAAAATTGAAAAATATTTTAATTTCATTGTTATCTGTTTTAAATTTTAAATTTAAGATATATAATTTATGTTATGGATATGCTGTTATTATCTTAAAATTGTACAAAAATCATTAATAATATACTAAAAAATAACAGAAAAAATTATAATAACCTCTTCTTTATTAAGCCTAAAAGTAACCTTTATCTGGTGGAGGGTATCATGAAAAATAAAGAAGCAATATTAAAAATTTCTGAAGCATTTCAACAAGATGTTGGATATGGACGCGCCCGTATCGATCATCAAACCAGAGTTACTCTAGATTTATCTATTGGTGATGTTATAGAAATCGAAGGTACAAAGATAACAGCAGCTGTTGTCTGGAGGGCACATCCAACTGATGAAGGAAAAGAGATAATTAGAATTGATAATTTAACCAGAAAAAATGCAGGAAGCGGTTTGGGCGAACGTGTAAAAATAAGAAAAGCTGAAGTAAAAGAAGCTAAAGAAGCAGTTCTTGCCCCTTTAATTTCAAAAGGACAACAAATACAGTTTGGTAGCGGTATTGGCAATCTTATCAAGAAAGGATTATTAAAAAGACCTCTTACAAAGGGAGATAGTGTAATTATTCCTGGTATTGCATTATTTGGAAGCTCTCTTCCGTTTGTTATCATAAATACGACACCTGGAGGAATAGTCTCAATAAATGATGAGACCCTAATTAAGGTTAAGGAAGAGGCAGCTAAAGAAATAGAAGCGGAAGGCCCAAGAGTCAGCTATGAAGATATTGGCGGTCTTCATAATGAAATTTTAAAAGTAAGAGAAATGATAGAACTTCCTTTAAAGCATCCTGAACTTTTTGACAGACTTGGAATTGATCCACCAAAAGGAGTGCTTTTGCATGGTCCACCAGGAACTGGTAAAACATTAATTGCAAAGGCTGTGGCCAATGAATCTGGGGCAAATTTCTATACAATCAATGGTCCTGAAATTATGAGTAAATTCTATGGTCAAAGTGAAGAAAACCTGAGGAAAATATTCGAAGAAGCCGAGAAAAACGCACCTTCAATTATATTTATTGATGAAATAGATGCAATCGCACCTAAAAGAAGTGAGGTTCATGGTGAGGTTGAAAGACGAGTCGTATCTCAAATGTTAACTCTTATGGACGGACTTAAGGGAAGAGGTAAACTTATTGTTATAGGTGCAACAAATATTCCTGATACGTTAGACCCTGCCTTGAGAAGACCAGGAAGATTTGACAGAGAAATAAGAATCGATGCTCCTGATAGAAACGGAAGAAAGGAAATCATTCAAATTCACACACGTGGAATGCCCATGGCAAAGGATGTAAATCTTGACAATTTAGCAGACATTACCTATGGTTATGTTGGCGCAGATTTAACAGCACTTGCAAGAGAGTCTGCAATGAATGCATTGAGAAGATATCTTCCTGAAATTGATCTTGAAAAGCCCATTCCAACAGAAGTTCTTGAAAAGATGGAAGTAACGCTTGAAGATTTCAAAAATGCACATCGCGGTATAGAACCATCTGCTATGAGAGAGTTTTTAATTGAAGTTCCTAAAGTTTCTTGGGATGACATTGGAGGACTTAAAGATGCAAAGCAACAACTTCAAGAAGCTGTTGAATGGCCTTTAACAAAGCCTGAAGTGTTTAAAAGAATGGGAATTATGCCGCCCCGAGGAATACTTCTATATGGTCCTCCTGGAACAGGAAAAACTCTGCTTGCAAAAGCTGTGGCAAGTGAGTCCAGTGCCAATTTTATTTCAATAAAAGGGCCTGAAGTTATGAGTAAATGGGTTGGCGAAAGTGAAAAAGCAGTAAGGGAGCTTTTCAAAAAAGCCCGCCAAGTTGCACCAACTATTGTTTTCCTTGACGAGCTTGACTCAATTGCTCCGATGAGAGGAACAGATACAGGAACGCATGTTCATGATAGTGTTGTAAATCAATTACTTACTAGTATTGATGGTCTTGAAAGCATGGAAGGCGTTGTTGTAATTGGTGCAACGAACAGACCAGATATTATTGATCAGGGCTTGTTAAGACCAGGCAGGTTTGATCGTTTAGTGTTAATTCCCTCACCTGATAAAAATGCGCGTTTAGAAATTTTTAAAATTCATACAAAATCAATGCCTCTTGATAAGGACATTAATCTAAAAGAATTATCAGATTTTTGTGAGAACTATTCTGGTGCAGATATAGAAGCATTATGCAGAGAAGCAGCAATGATTGCCATTAGAGAAAACGAAAAAGCAAAGAAGGTAAAAAGAATCCATTTTGATAAAGCAATGGATAGTGTACGTGCGTCAATTACACCAGATATTATAAAATTCTATAATAAAATATCTGAAACTTTAGGTAGTGGCATAGCCAAAAAGGATAAAAAAGAAAAAGATATTCAATATATGTAAGTTAATTTAATAAAAAGGAGGGAAAAAAAATGAAGATTACAGAAAATGAGCTTAGAGGAAAAACTGTTATGAGCGAGGAAGGATTATATTTAGGAATTATGAGAAATACAACAGTTGATTCAAAAACTGGTGAACTAATAAACCTTCTTGTTGAACCTTCAGATGATATTGATCCTAGACTTTATCATTTGGACAAGCAGGGATTACTTGTTTTTCCATTTAATTCTATTAAATCAGTAAAGGATGTAATAATTATTGGTGGTTAAAAACCACTAAAAATTTATTTTTTTTTTATTTTCATAATTTTGTATCTATTTGTTTCTCATATTATAAAAATACATCTCGATTGTTTGTCCCATCCTCCATCCAAAATAACCTAGAAAAAAAGCCCAGAAACCACCGACGCTGATAGTAGCAATATTTTTAAAAAAATTATTAAAACCCTCGTTATAGGAAATCCATATTGTAACTGCTGCTGTATAAATTATTATTAATACAAAAATGATTTTTACCATAGTCATTGTTAATCCAACAACTTTTTTTGCTTTACCAGAATATTTCCTTTTTCCCTCTTGCATAAAAAGTAATTGTAAATTATTGTATTAAATTTTTCTTTTTATATGTTTTTTAATACAAAGGGAGACCCCTTTATTTCGCATGGAACTGAAAAAAGTAAGTATCCACTATTAAAGGATTTAAGACGTAAGTATTCCCAGATAGTTATAAACTTTTTGATATTTTAATTCTTCCATTTTTAAATTTATATTATTAAAATAATAAAAAAGGTTTTAGGAATATTCGGTATTGCATTTGCAATATTCATGGTTATTAATATTTTAATTATGTTTCTCGGTATTCAACTAAATTCTGATGACAGCCTAAATAACACAAGATTGTTATTCGCAGTTTGTTTTATGGTTTCTATACCAATAGGTATTAAGTACATAAAATGATAAAAACACCTAACAAGTCGTTTAACTATGCAGGTTTTTCAAACCTGCCGGACTCTCAAAAGCGGCGCTCGCGCTTGCTTTTTCGAGCCCGTTAACTCAATCGTTATGCGTTCTAAAGGTATGACGAGAACCTATCGGCTATTACTGGGATTTATCGCTCCACCAATATTCGGATCCATTTTATTTTTAATATTTGCCATTGTGTCGGAAACAAAGACTAGTCCAATAAACATGGATCGTATTTTTGAGTATATAGCTCAATTTCACGTAGTCGTTTTTTTTGCCTTAATTTTTATAGGTGCACAATCCTTTGCCTTCAGCTTGATCATGGAATTTATTGTTCGACCAAAATTTCTTGGGCTCAGATATTTCCTGCTGATCAGTTGTGTTCTTGGATTCTTGTCAGGGTTTATCCCGGGTGTACTTGTTGATGATTTAGGCTTGTTTTTGCCTGTTGGTTTGCTTGTTGGGGTGTTTGTTGGATTACTTATTTATGATAGAAGCAATGAAATTCGTCAAGGATGCGCATAACAAACGCATGCGGGCGGACCTGGCCTACGGCCAGGCCACTGATGCGAGGCGTTATGCGTAAAATGATCACATATCAAGGAGGAAACATGGCAGAT
>Ga0209742_10001041_pt1 | contig 13368 bp, 12 predicted proteins | sample DeeMarSeWOR38_10_FD_187462 | JGI IMG/M metagenome (GOLD analysis project Ga0209742, IMG submission 187462) | Marine sediment microbial communities from White Oak River estuary, North Carolina - WOR-3-8_10 (SPAdes) (version 2) | ecosystem: Environmental > Aquatic > Marine > Intertidal zone >... | reverse complement strand
GAAGTGCGCGATCGCTTCCGCAGCGAAATCGTTATCGACAGCAAACAATTAACTCGCTACATCGACTACACCTTCGATCCCGTTGATGGCACGATCTACTTTAGAGAACCTATCTATAGCCGGGATGAAAACTTCAATCCGATCTATATCGTGGTGGACTACGAAGCCGAAGGTAATGTGGGCGATGAATTGACCGCCGGTGGTCGAATTGCCGTACGTCCTTCAGTGCGAGGGCCGGAGGTTGGCGCAACCATCATCAAGGATGACACCGTCGGTGCGGAAGGAGAATTATACGGCGCCGATGTTAAATATAAACTGACTGACAAGACCAACATACGCGCGGAACTTGCCACTTCTTCTAAAACCACATCTGGCAATGAAGAAGATGGCAATGCTAGTCTGGTTGAAATCACCCACCAAAGCTCATCACTGGAAAGCAGTGTGTACTTTCGACAACAAGACCCCGAGTTTGGGCTGGGCCAGCAAAAAGGCAGCGAAACCGGCACCCGCAAGTATGGCGCCGATGTACGGCATAAGATTCGCGACAACCTGTCACTGGAAGCGGAGTATATTCACCAGGACAACCTGAATACCAGCGCCAAACGCGATGTATTGGGCGCCAATCTCGAGCACAAATCGAAAATCTATACCGTTAACGGCGGTATCAAACTGGCGCGTGATGAATTTAGCGACGGCACCTTGCAGGAATCAAATCTGTTAACCGGTTACGCTAAGCGTGAGTTTATGGATGGTCGACTGGACGCGTATATATCGGGTGAAGTAGGTGTGGAAAACGAGAACATCGACTACCCCAATCGCCTGATACTAGGGGCCGACTATGGATTAACTGAATCCACCCTGTTATTTGCGCAACAGGAATTTTCTTTTGGCGATAACCAGGACGCCATAATGACTCGGGCCGGTGTTAAGACCGCGCCGTGGCGTAATGCGAACATCTATAGCAGCGTGGAAAATCAGAGCAGCGAATATGGTCCACGTACTTTTGCCAACATGGGCTTAACCCAGGGATTTGAGCTCACCAAAAACTGGCGTCTCGATTTCGGTCTGGAACGTAGTGAAACGATACGCAACCCGGAAACACCGCCGTTCAATGTGAATGTACCGCCTGCATCGGGTGCACCGAACAACGATTTTACAGCATTTTCCGTTGGCGCAGCTTATAAAGACGCATCATGGTCCATGACCAGCCGGGCGGACCTGCGCGTTGGCGACCTGGAAGACAAGCTAGCCTTACTATTCGGTATCTATCATGAGCCGAAACCTGGATTTGGGCTGGCGTCAGCATTGAAACATTTCGATACAGATCGTTCTAATGGCACCCGCAGCACACAAACCAGCATGGAATTTTCTTTGGCAAGCAGACCGATCAACAGCCAGTGGATAGTGCTAGACAAGGTCCGCTTCATGCACGAGGAAGAGGCAGGTACTAACAACGATGTAACAACCGTTAAATTTATTAATAACATCAATGCAAATTACTTGTACAACCGCAGCAACCAGGTTGCACTCAATCACGGCATCAAGTATGTCAAGGATAATTTTGACAGCGGCTCCTACTCCGGCATTACACAACTATTTGGCACCGAGTACCGACACGATTTCAATCGCAAGTGGGATGCCGGTGTGCAAGCAAGCATTCTGCTAAGCGATGTGGGTGATAGCGAACGTTATTCTTATGGCGTATCCGTCGGACACAGCTTTGCTAAGAACATTTGGTTGAGCGCGGGCTTTAATTTCGCCGGCTTTACCGATCAGGATTTCAGTGGCGCGAAATATACGGCGGAAGGCTTTTATGTGAAATTCCGTTTTGCCTTTGATCATCACACAGCACGCAAAGCTATGGCCTGGTGGGAAAAATAACTACGTGAGAAAAAGAGATCAGTTGTTAGCGCTTAATTCTTAACTGGCTTAATTCTTAACTGGCTTAATTCTTAACTGTTCGTTACCAGTGTGCCGACCAACTGGGATACCTCGGTGAGTTCATGACGTTTGAGATATTCCACGATACCATGATTGATCCTGGGACAAACCAGCGGATCATAAAATAATGCGGTACCAACTCCCACAGCGGAAGCTCCGGCGATGATAAACTCCAGCGCATCCTCCGCGGTGAGAATACCGCCTTGTCCAATAATAGGAATATCGTGGTGTTTGCACACCTGATATACCTGGTGCACTTTTAACAAAGCCACGGGTTTAATTGCCGGCCCGGACAAACCACCTTGATTAGCGCCGATAATGGGCACCCGGTTTTCAATATCTATCGCCATGCCCATCAATGTATTGATCACGGCGAATCCGTCTGTTCCCGCTTCAATACATAAACGGGCGTTCTCGGCGATATTGGTCTGGTTTGGTGACAACTTGGTAATAAGCGGCTTTTTGGTAACCGCACGACAGGCCTCTACGACACGCGCTGACATGGCTGGGTCATTACCAAACACCACTCCGCCCTCTTTGACGTTGGGACAGGAAATATTGATTTCAATCGCGTCGATGGGCGAATCATCGAATAAACGTGTGACTTCCTGATATTCTTCCACCGTGGAACCGGACACATTGGCGATAAAGCGGGTTTCACTGAAATCCAGGTTGGGCAAGATACTGTTAACCACCTGTTCAGTACCCGGGTTCTGTAACCCAATCGAATTCAACATACCCATTGGCGTTTCCGCCAGCCGGTGCGGCGGATTGCCCAGGCGCGGTTTTAAGGTTGTACCTTTTAAACAAACGGCACCCACGTCCCGATTGGAAAAACCTTTCACACGCGTATATTCTTCCCCGAATCCCACACAACCGGATAACAGCACCAGTGGCGTATCGAATTGCATGCCGCAGAATTCGCTGGCTAACATTTGTTTATCATTGTCATTCATAGTACTGGGTGCCATGTGGTCGAGGTGCATGTATTTTACCAAGTTTTCTCCGGATAACCTATGACTTGCCAATAGATGTAGCACTAAAACCGGGATTTGCTATTATTGAGCCATGTTTCACATTGTCCTGGTCGAACCGGAAATCCCCCCCAACACGGGAAACATCATACGCTTAAGCGCCAACTGTGGCGCAACCCTGCATTTGATCAAACCACTGGGTTTTGAGCTTAGCGATAAAAGGCTGCGGCGCGCCGGACTCGATTATCATGACTTGGCGCATGTCAAACTACACGAAAGTCTGAAAGAATGTTTTGCGCACGTGAATCCGCAACGACTATTTGCCTGCTCCACTAAAGGCACGCAAAATTATTCCGACGTGCGTTATCAGCCTGGTGACACGCTGATATTTGGACCTGAGACCAGAGGTCTGGCACCCGACTTTCTGCAGTCTTTGCCGAAAGAATCTGTGATACGCATACCGATGCTGGAAGGCAGCCGCAGCCTGAATTTATCCAATGCCGCGGCAATTATCGTATATGAAGCATGGCGTCAGAATGGGTTCAAAAAATCCTGATAGACGTGAAGTATACAATGCGCCCTATATGGTTTCAGGCTTCTGTTCCCGTGATAGCAAAGCATGCACTGCCTCGCGGGGTTTCTCCCCTTCATAGAGAATGCGATAGACTTCGTGACTGATTGGCATATCAACACCAAGACTGGTTGCCAGCTCATTTACTTCACGCGCGGTTTGCACACCTTCAACTACCTGATCAATAGACGCTAGCGTATCTTCCAGGGACTGCCCCTTGCCCAGACCTAATCCCAGGCGTCGGTTGCGTGACTGATCGTCGGTGCAGGTTAATACCAGATCACCCAATCCAGCTAATCCCATAAAAGTTTCACGGTGCCCGCCCAGCGCATCTCCCAGGCGCATGATTTCAGCCAATCCCCGGGTGATTAAGGCGGTGCGTGCGTTAGCGCCAAAATTCAGACCATCGGCAATGCCCGCGGCAATAGCCAAGACATTTTTTACGGCGCCGCCAACTTCGACACCTACGATATCATTGCTGGTGTAAACACGGAATGTCTCGGTATGCAGACGGCTAGCGAGATACTCGGCGAAGGACGCATCATTGGAGGCAACAGTAACCGCCGTAGGTAAGCCTTTCGCGACTTCCTTGGCAAAGGTGGGGCCGGATATAACAGCAATTGGTTTTTCGGTACCGAAAATATCCTGCACGACTTCATGCAATAGTTTACCGGAACCTGACTCAAAGCCTTTGGTTGCCCACGCGATACGCTGGTCATCACGCACATAAGGTTCAACGGATTTTAACATCGAACGAAACGAATGGCTGGGCACTACGATAATAATGTCGCTAGCGCTACTTATAGTTTGCTGTAAGTCACTGCTAACCGCCAACCCTTCAGGCAACGGTAGGTCGGGCAAGTACCGTTGATTGCAGCGCTCTGCTTCTAGCGTTGTCATTTGCGCTTCATCCCTGCCCCACAATATTGCGGGCCTGCCATTCCGGGACAATGATATTGCAATAGCAGTTCCCCAGGAACCAGCACCCAGAACCGCGACAGGTTTTTCTCTAGAATTCACGGTGCCCATAGCAGCCAATCAATATGCGCATTAATGGACGGCTTTTTCATCGCTAGCTTTTTGCTCGCCAGATGATTCCGCCTGCATACGTTGCACATGCTGCTGGTATATTGCATCGAAATTAACGGGCGCCAGTAGGAGTTGCGGGAAACCGCCCTTGGTCACCAGATCGGAAATGACTTCACGAGCAAAAGGAAACAGAACATTCGGACAATAACTGCCGAGCATCGCGCCGCGCTCACTATCGGCGAATCCTTTGATGGTGAATATGCCAGCCTGGTGTATCTCCACCAGATAGGCAACTTTTTCCTCCATTTTTACCGTTACCGTAATACCAAGCACTACTTCATGTACATCGGTCGCAATCTGTTTACCGCTGGTATCCAGCTGCACGTTGACATCGGGTTTCCATTCCTGGGTGAATACTTCAGGTGAGTTGGGCGTTTCGAATGAAACATCTTTTACATAGATTTTCTGCATAGCAAATTGCTGTTGCTCAGGATTATTTGCTGCATTTTGGTTTGAATCCGACATATTGATACTTACCTTTTGTCTTGGTTATTTAAGTAACGCCCGTCCCGGCAATGGAATCGAATTGAAATACAATAGCGGTGATTAATTCAGGTGTTTTGCTGTATCCATTGAACCAGGGTATGTTGATCCATGGCCCCTGCAGTTCTAGCCGCTTCCTTGCCATCGCGATAGATGATCAGCGTGGGAATACCGCGAATTTGCGCTGCGGCTGCCAATGCCTGTTCCGTCTCGGTATTGACTTTGGCAAAAAGTATATAAGGCTCCATTTGTTGGGCAACATGTTCATATACTGGCGCCATCATTTTGCAGGGTCCGCACCATGATGCCCAGTAATCAACGACGACAGGTAGCTGGTTCTTTTGTGTGAAGCGCTGAAAATTATCGCTGGTTAACTCGACGGGTTGCCCGGTAAACAGTGCTGTTTTGCACTCACCGCACTTGCCGCCGGCTGCCAGCTTGTCTTGAGGTACACGATTAATGCTGTTGCAATGCGAACATACAACGAGGATGGGCTCGCTCATGAGATTAATGATTTTTCATCGTCACGGATTAACTAAGCCCCAGGATTGCATCAAGTTCCTCACCGTACTCCAGTTCGGCAAGGTCATCGAATCCGCCAATGTGCCTGTTTCCGATAAAAATCTGCGGCACCGAAGTGCGATTGCTACGGTGTTCCATTTCATTTCTTAAGGCGGCATCCTGGTCAACACGAAGTTCTGTATAAGAAACACCTTTCGAATCCAACAACATGCGTGCTCTGGTGCAATAAGGACAATACGCCGTACTGTAAATTTCGACCTTTACACTTTTGCTGATGTTGGCGTTATTATTAGCAAAAATTGAGTTACTCATTTTCGCCCTCTCATAACACTGCTATTCCGTTACGGTAAAAGCAATAATTTACCGCTTCCGCGGCTGCTAATACCTGATTTCAGTCAAGGCTTCCAGCCTCGACCCCCATGCCCATATGCTATTTTTTTATATTACCCAATATATTAAAAAACTAATTAGGTTCGTTTCAACCCAAGAATATCATCTAATTTGCCATCCCGGTCCAACTGATACAATTCATCACAGTTGCCAATATGTGTCTCGCCGATAAAAACCTGGGGAAAGGTAGTTTGTTGCGATTTACTATTAATGGTTTGTTTAATGTCCGGACTATTATCTACGTTAACCTGTTGATAATTAATGCCTTTTTTCTTCAGCAGCTTTGTCACCCTACCCGAGTATGGACAATAACTCGTTGTATATACAATTATTTTTTCCTGTTGTTCGACTTGTTCAGGCCCACCTGTCTCCACTTGTTCTTTTTGTGCTACTTTGTTGCGTCTACTTATATTATGAGTTCTTTTTTTTTGAGCCCCCTTATCCTTACTGGATTTGCTCTTAGCCGCTGATTCTGTTGGCAAATTCGCCTGCTGCCAGCTCAGCATACCACCGGACAGATTATATAATTGCCCAAACTCATTTTTCTTGAGCGTCCGGGCAGACTGTAATGATCGACTACCACTTTGACAGACAAGAATGACAGGATCTGATTTGCGGTTCTGGATTTCAGATATACGGGCACTAAGCAAACCCATAGGAATATTTACCGCATTTAGAATATGGGATTTTGCAAACTCTTCCTGGGTTCGCACATCCAACACCAAAGCTTCGTTGTGGTTAATCAAACGCACGGCTTCCATTGCCGTGATGCTTTTGGCGCCAGCGGGAACAATATAACTACGAATCAGCAAAAACAGGATGATGAAAAATGCGGAAACCAGAATAATATTGTTTGATGCAAATTCGACGAGCTGCTGCATATGGGTATAACTCTTGGTTCAGTTAGTTCAGTTCTTTGATTAAGTTTTTGTTCTTAACGATAGCGAGAATAAATTTTATAACAACGGATTTTGCGCTTGTGCCTGCCAAACGTCATTGATGGCTGCTGATTTTATTATCTAATGTACATCACAATCATCCGGGCATGTATGCTGACAACTATGCATATAAAATGGGAATACAGAATAAAATTCCACCGGAAAAATTTAAAACTCCTTAAAATCTCCCTGTTTTTTCAAGGGAAAGATTCAGTGCGTAGAACAGAATACTTCCCGCATCATACCAATCAAACGTAATGTTCTGGTATCGCCGACACGGTAATAGACCCGATTGGCGTCTTTGCGTGATGACAATATACCCTTGTCACGTAAGATCGCCAGATGTTGCGAGATATTACTTTGCGATGTACCCACCATTGTAACAATGTCCTGAACGCTTACTTCCTGATCACCTAACGCGCATAAGATTTTCAGGCGTAATGGATGCGACATTGCTTTTATGGATCGGGATGCTCGTTCTATGTCCTCATCTTTGGTGATGAGCATGTCTTGTTCTGCCATAGTGATGACCCTATTCATGGACTTGTAATAATTGATTTCGAGCGGAAAGCTGCAATCAACCAACATCTGAGAAAATTAAGTTCAAACAATATACTACAAATAAATATAACACATTCGGTAACTTCTAATATTACTAATTATGGTAAGTTTCAGGGGGAAATTCTAACCAATTTAGGCGCATAATTTGGCCTCAACGATTAACCACGATTTGAAGACAGGATTAATATTCACTCAACCTACAACAGCAAAATTCACAGAAATTTGAAGAATTTATAATCGAAATCTGTTATCATTCGGCCTTAATTTTCGATTAGGTAACTACTGAAAACGCAATCTGATATTACGTCTATTTACTCGCTATTGTTGAATCAATAACCTATGGCAGCTGTTCACAAACCCATCGTACTCATCGTTTTAGACGGTTGGGGCTATTCAGAAAACCCCCAAAACAACGCTATCCTCAACGCCAAAACCCCTACCTGGGATCGCCTGTGGAAACGCTATCCGAAAACACTGATTAAGGGATCTGGAACCGAGGTAGGTTTACCAAGCGGTCAAATGGGCAATTCAGAAGTGGGTCATTTGAATCTCGGTGCGGGTAGAGTTGTCTACCAGGAATTCACGCGCGTCAGCCGAGCGATCCGCACTGGCTCATTTTTTACCAACCAAACACTCACCGATGCGGTGGATCTTGCGATCAATACCAATAAATCACTGCATATTATGGGATTGCTTTCGGATGGTGGTGTGCATAGTCATGAAGATCATATCCAGGCGATGGCCAAACTGGCGGTGGAACGCGGCGCGAAAAATGTGTATTTGCATGCCTTTCTAGATGGCAGAGATACACCACCGAAAAGCGCTGAAACTTCGCTCTCTGCGATGGAGCAGACCTTTAATGAACTGGGTAGTGGACGCATCGCCTCGATTGTTGGACGTTATTATGCAATGGATCGAGACCATCGTTGGCCACGGGTAAAGGCAGCGTATGATCTAATTACCGATGCCACCGCAGATTATGAGGCGGAGTCGGCTATCGCTGGCTTACAAATGGCATATGAGCGCGATGAAACAGACGAATTCGTAAAGGCAACACGCATCGTACCACACGGAGAACAACCGGTTCGGGTTATGGATGGTGACGTGATGGTTTTTATGAATTACCGATCCGACCGGGCACGACAAATCACCCGGCCGTTTATTGAACCCGACTTCGCGGAATTCGAACGGTCCCGCACCCCAAAACTGGGTTGTTTTGTCAGCTTGACAGAATACAGCGCGGGTTTTGATGTGCCTGTCGCATTCCCACCGGAACGATTACAAAATGTTTTTGGTGAATACATTTCCAAGCTGGGTTTACATCAATTGCGCATTGCCGAGACCGAAAAGTACGCGCATGTGACATTCTTCTTCAACGGTGGCATTGAAGAACCCTATCCTGGCGAGGATCGCATCCTGATTCCATCACCTGATGTTGCCACCTATGACCTGAAGCCAGAGATGAGTGCGCTTGAACTCACCGACAAACTGATTGAAGCCATCGAAAGCGGAAAGTATGACGCGATCATCTGTAACTACGCGAACCCGGATATGGTCGGCCATACCGGTAACTTTGAAGCAACTACCAAAGCAATCGAAGCATTGGATAAATGTCTGGAACGGGTTGTAGACAGCATCCAGCGCGTGAACGGCGAGGCCTTGATTACTGCCGATCATGGTAACGCGGAACAAATGCGTAACCTGGAAACCAACCAGCCACATACCGCACATACCAGCAATCCAGTACCACTGATCTATATCGGGCGACCGGCCACTCTAGCGGAAAACGGTGCGCTATCAGATGTGGCACCGACTATGTTGCATCTGATGGGTATTGAAAAACCCATTGAAATGGGCGGAGACTCACTGGTATCCCTTGCCAGCGAGGCAGAAAAACCACCCTTGCGTGCCGTAGAACCTTCCAGTTCCGACCGAAAAATGGGATAGAGCATAAACCAGCGTGTATTAATAATACCCCCATCATGCGCGGCCTAAATAATCAGCGCCATCGACCCTCCTTGCATAAGGTTACGCGTCTATTTCCGTTAGTCGTTTTGCTGTCCTTATTTTTTTTTGCAGCGTTGGCGGATAATAGCGCTGACCAGGAAAAACTAACCCGGCTGCAACAAAAAATCGACACCATCCAAAAAGAACTGGAAGCTGATAATAAGGCAAAGGATCAAGCTTCTTATAAGCTCAAACAGGCGGAAAAAGCTATAGCCCGACAATCCTCGCAATTAAGAAGTATTGATCAACGCTTGCAACAACTGCAAGTGAAGCGGGGCGTCCTGCTTGATCAACAAAATGAGCTGAAACAGCACATGTCAATTCACCGCGACTATCTGACTAAACAAATACAAGCAGCGTACGCGATGGGCAAACAGGAATATATCAAGCTGTTGTTAAACCAGCAAAACCCATCAGACATTTCCCGCATGGTGATTTATTATCAGTATTTAAATACTTCTCGCACAGATCGAATCAATGAGATCACCCGCAATCTTTCGACCCTCCAGGATATTAGCGAAGAGATCCATAGCAAGACGACTGAATTGAAATCACTAAAAGAAGAAGCAGAAGCAAACAAAAGTGCGCTGGAGGCAAATCGAAAACAACGGGCTGAATTAGTAGCCACCTTGTCTTACCAACTGAAAAACAAGGATCAGATGTTAAAAGCCTTACTACGCGACGAACAACATATAAAGCAACTGTTAAATCAATTGGAAAACGAGCTAGGCGACGTACAGTTGGACCTCAACCCACCTGAGGAGTTTATGGCGCTGAAGGGAAAGCTGCCCTGGCCAACACAGGGCAAAATCACCGCCCGGTTTGGCAGCTCACGCCAGGCAAGTGAATTAAAGTGGAAAGGTGTGATGATCCAGACCGAGACTGGAAATGACATCCGAGCTATCGCCTACGGAAGAGTGATTTTTGCCGACTGGCTACGCGGATTTGGCATGCTGATCATCGTGGATCATGGTAAAGGCTATATGAGTCTTTACGGGCACAACCAGGAACTGCACAAGAAACTGGGAGACTGGGTACAGGGTAACGAAATCATAGCTGCCGCAGGAAATTCTGGGGGACAAAAAATAAGCAGCCTTTATTTTGAAATCCGCCACAATGGCGTGCCTCAAAACCCGGACAAATGGTGTCGGCCATTAGCATCCCGGTCATAATTTTTAGCACTACATGTTCAACAGCAAGCAAAATATTTATTAATTATTTATTAAATCAACTAGTTATACATGTATTCAGGGTGAGAGACACTTGCGCCGCGAAATAGGTGCAACATCAATCACGAACATGTGTCTATAATAACGAAATAGATTATTATCCAGTTTAACTATTAAATGGCACCGTTCTTGTAAGTTGCTAGATAAATACGACGTATTTTAATACCAACCTCTGAAAGGGCCCCAACATCGCTCCAGCGTCTCGCCAGGTCACAAAGCCTTACGGGATACGGACCCCGCACTGGGTGCAATTAAAGTTGATGGATTTAACAATTGTCATAACAGAGGTTATGCTTTAAACATAAGTATTTGGTATAGTTGATTTTACTCATGAAAAAATGTGATAACAGTAATTCAGATTTGTCGGTCAATGGAGGCGTAATGAATTCTACTCTGCGCACGTTTATGGTGCTAACAATCGGTTTAACTTTAGGCGTCTCCCTCGCTATCGGGCATGGTGTATGGGCGGAAAAAGAAGAAGCATACACGCCAATTCCGCTCAATGAACTACGCAGTCTGACCGAAGTGTTTGGTCGCATCAAACAGGACTTCGTTGAACCCGTCAGTGACAAAACTTTGCTGGAAAATGCCATTCGCGGCATGTTATCCGGCCTGGATCCGCACTCAACTTACCTTGACGCTGAAGGTTACAAAGACCTGCAGGTGGGAACCACCGGTGAATTCGGTGGCCTGGGTATCGAAGTCGGCATGGAAGATGGCTTTGTTAAAGTCATCTCACCCATCGATGATACCCCGGCACAACGGGCTGGCATTCAGGCAGGTGATTTAATTATTCGCCTCGACAGCAACCCGGTAAAGGGCATGACTCTACACCAGGCTGTGAATATTATGCGCGGCAAGGTTGGTACCGATATCATACTCACCGTAGTGCGCGAAGGTGTCGACAAGCCCTTTGAGGTCACGATTACCCGTGACACTATAAAAGTGCAAAGCGTGAAAGGTCGCGTACTGGAGGATGGCTACGGCTATATTCGTATTTCCCAATTCCAGTCCCACACGGGTGAAAACCTGGCGAAACAAATCAGCAAACTGCGTGAAGAAAGCGAAGGTAAAATCAATGGACTGGTACTGGACCTGCGCAATAACCCCGGTGGAGTATTAAATGCCGCAGTAGAAGTAAGTGATGCCTTTCTGGAAAAAGGCTTGATTGTCTATACGCAGGGCCGCGTCCCCGACTCTGAATTAAAGTTTACTGCAACACCTAATGAGCTGATCGACGGCGCCCCGATGGTAGTATTAGTCAATGGCGGTTCGGCATCTGCATCTGAAATCGTTGCCGGTGCGCTGCAGGATCACAAGCGTGCAATCATCATGGGTAGCCAGACATTTGGCAAAGGATCTGTGCAAACTATACTGCCGTTAAAAAATAACACAGCTTTGAAACTAACCACGGCGCGTTACTACACACCATCCGGCCGTTCTATCCAGGCCTCAGGTATTAAACCGGACATCGAACTGGAAAGCATTAAAATTGCCACCGTGGAAGGCGCCGATGATGTGCGCATCAAAGAAGCTGATCTGGCTGGCCATCTGGAAAGCAGTGAAAATGGTGACACTGAAAACAAGGATGCGAAACAGAAGAAAGACAAGAAAAAAGAAATGCTAAATCTGGCACAGACAGATTACCAGCTGTATGCTGCTTTAAACATGTTGAAAGGTTTACAGATCCTGAAACGCTAAACCTTAATTGTTCAATAGCAATAATGCCTAGCGTACTGGTCCCACTCGCCCAGGGTTGCGAAGAACTGGAGGCAGTAACGGTTATCGATTTGTTGCGGCGCGCCGGAATTGATGTCGTTACTGCCAGTCTGGATAATGAGCCGGTGCACGCCAGTCGAGGCACAGTACTAATCGCCGATAAGACCCTGGATGAGGCTCTACAGCAGGATTACGATATGATTGTGCTGCCCGGGGGGTTGCCGGGAGCTGATCACCTCGACGCTGATCCCCGTATTAAAAAATTACTCAAGAATATGTCGGCTGACAATAAATTCACGGCGGCGATTTGCGCCGCCCCCAAGATCCTGGCATCGGCAGGCCTCCTGGCGGGCAAACGCGCCACCGGCTTTCCGGGGATACTAGAGAAGCTGCAGCTACCCGACACTGAAATAGTAGAAAGCCCTGTGGTCATCGACGACAAAGTGATTACCTCTAGCGGCCCGGGTACAGCCATGGATTTTGCGCTGCAATTAATCGAACTACTGAGTGGAAAAGATAGTAGAAATTCAGTGGAAGCCGCCCTGCAACGGCCCTAACTTTTAAACAGGCCCTCTCCCGCAATTCCAGTCTTAGGCAACCTCTTTCACTTTTTCCGAAGAAGCATGCAATGGCAGCCGCACCGTAAAGGTGGAGCCCTTATTGACCTGGCTTTCCACGGCGATTGTGCCACCTAATAGCTCGCAATACTGTTTGGTAATCGCCAATCCTAGCCCGGTACCACCATACCTTTTAGTAGTGGAAGAGTCTGCCTGAGTAAAAGGCAGAAATAAATTGCTGATCTGTTCCTGCCTGATTCCAATCCCGCTATCCGAAACAGTGATCACCAGCCAGGACCCTTCTGTATGCAGCAGAAAGTCAATGGCTCCATTCTCGGTAAATTTTGCGGCATTACTTAACAAGTTAAACAATATTTGTTTGAGTTT
>Ga0209742_10001038_pt1 | contig 13374 bp, 11 predicted proteins | sample DeeMarSeWOR38_10_FD_187462 | JGI IMG/M metagenome (GOLD analysis project Ga0209742, IMG submission 187462) | Marine sediment microbial communities from White Oak River estuary, North Carolina - WOR-3-8_10 (SPAdes) (version 2) | ecosystem: Environmental > Aquatic > Marine > Intertidal zone >... | reverse complement strand
CATCGCCAATGGATTTTCTATGGAGAGCATGCCCCTGCGGGCCATCTTCATCCTCAGCTGGGGGGAAACCATAGCCATCGAACGGCTACACGGCCAAGAGGCGTTATTTGGTTTGATGTCCTTTTGGTATGCGTCTCGCTTCGGCTCAGAAGTGCTGCGAGTGATGGGGCTTCCCGACCAGTTCCAGCAATGTGCCCGACTGGTTAATGAGGTGCCCGTTTACCTGCTTAGCAAACCCGACGCGCAAGAGGCTCTGCTTGAGAGCGCCGAGCGAGTAAAGACCCTATTGAGTAGTTTCTAATCATCTTCCAGGGCATAGGCAACGGCCTGTTCCAAGGTCATGGCCTGGCCCTCAGCCCAAGCTGCTTTGAAGACATCCTCGTCTAATCGAGCGCGCACGTCGGCCTCGTACTTATCGATCTCAAGTTGATCGCCAGCTTGGTGGTCAAACCCAATAGCGGACATCAGCGCGGCCGTGGCGCCCAGGAGTCGAGCTGCTTTTTCCAGCTCCCCTAATTTACCGAGCGGCCCAGCGAGCTGGGCCAAGCCATCAAGGGTCCCTAGCTCGGTCCCGATCATGTATATCTGGTTTAGATAAGACACACTTAATTCCCTGGCGCTTTCGTAATTTCCTTCATGGTAAGCCACATAAGAGAGGTTACCTTGAAGCAGGATCTGGCGATATTTCTCCCCAGTCTGGCGGCTTATGACCAGGCTCGCATCGTAGACGTCACGGGCGCGCTGGTAATCCCCAACCGTACGGGCCAACTCGCCAAGGATATTAAGGGCCTGGGCCATCCCTGGCTTTTCTCCTAAATCCTGGAATGTGGCCAGCCCCTCCTCGCAGAATTTTTCGGCCTCTTGGTATTCCTCAGGCCGGCCGACTGAAGCCCCGCCAAGATAGATGAGTGCCCAGGCGGCACTGCCCCTATCATCCAACTCCTGGGCCAAGGCCAGTGCCTGGCGGCAAAATGCTTTGTTTGGCTCAACATCGCCGATGTTGTAAGACAGACGCCCGGCCGCTAACAACAATCTAACCTGGTATTCAGGCGCGATTTCGTCAATTGTCTTGAGCAAGCGGTTGATCCAGCGGTAACCTTCGACGAAGCGATCTTTATAATATAGGAAATAGTCGATGGCCGATACCAGCCGGGCGCCCTTCTCGACGTCACCTCGCTCCAAGGCCCAATTAAAGGCAACCCGGAGATTGCCCATCTCCGCTTCTGTCCGATCTAGCAGGAGAAGCTGGTTGTGTCGCCTATAGCCAGGTTCCATCTCTTCGGCCAGCGACAGGAAGTAGGCCAGGTGCCGGTCTCGAAGTAGTCCTTCCTCGCCACTTCCGACCAGCTTTTCGCGGGCGTATTCGTGAATGGTCTCCAGCATGACGAAGCGCGGTTCCCCACCCGGACCCTCTTCCTGGACCAGCAGGTTCTTATCTAACAAGGATTCCAGCCCATCCAGCGAGTCGATGGGTAAACCAGGGCCACAAATAGCTTCCACAGCGTCGATGGAGCGGCCGCCCTGGAAGACTCCTAACCGGGCGAAGAGGATCTGCTCGCCCCTGTCGAGTAGATTATGGCTCCAGTCGATGGTACTGCGCAGGGTGCGCTGGCGGGCCGGCAAGTCGCGCGGACCTCGGGTCAGCAAGCCCAGGCTATCCTCCAGCCGTTCCAGCAGTTGCCCCGGCTTGAATCGTTTAACCCGGGCGGCCGCCAGCTCGATGGCCAGCGGCAGCCCGTCCAGCCGGGCACAGATGGCAGCCACGGCCGGGGCGTTTTCCTGGGTCAGCCGGAAGCCGGGCGCGGCGGCTTGGGCCCGCTGGCTGAAAAGAATCACCGATTCGAAAGCCAACAGGTTAGAGGGCGGTCCAAGCTGCGCCGGATCGGGCACCGATAGCGGCGGCACCGGATATTCGAACTCGCCGTTGAGGCGTAACACCTCCCGGCTGGTGGCTAAAACTTTGAGTTGGGGGGCGGTCATTAACAACTCGCTGACCAGTGGCGCGGCTTCCAGTACGTGCTCGTAATTATCCAGCACCAGCAGCAAGTGTTTGTTGCTCAAATAGCGCTGGAGCAACTCGATCAAGGGCTGGTTGGCTCGCTCGACAACACCTAACTCGTGGGCAATGGCGTTCGGCACCAAGGCGGGATCGTCGATAGAAGCCAAGCCGACAAAAGTGGCACCATCCGGGTAAGAGCCGGCCGAGCCAGCGGCCACTTGGAGTCCTAGACGCGTCTTGCCCGTTCCCCCCGGCCCGGTCAGGGTGACCAATCGCGCCCCGTCCAACAACCGCCTGATCTCGGTTATCTCCCGCTCCCGGCCGACGAAGGAAGTGACCTGGGCTGGTAGATTATGCCTGGGAATAAATGCCTCGACGGCCGTTTTTTCACCAGACCCTTCAAGCAAACCATGTTCTCTGGCCATGGCCACAGCCTGCGACCGACTATGGACACCCAGCTTGCCGTAGAGCTGCTTGTTGTACCACTTGACCGTCTCAGAAGAGATGTAAAGCTTCTCGGCGATCTCCTGGTTGGATAAACCTTCGGCCAGCAAGGCCAAGATCTCGAACTCGCGATCTGAGAGAGGATCGACCCCTGCTGTTTCGCCGAAGCCATTCATGTGGATTTCCTGTTATTCAAAGGGTTGACAAAGATACGATCATCTTACTCCGATCGAGCCGGAAGGGCAATTCCCCCCTTTACACCCCACTTTTGGGGGGTGACTTCCCCCCACCCTCCTTGTTATGCTGGGTACAACTTAAAGCAAGGACATTTTCAAAGATCGGAGGAAATCATGTACCAGGTAATGATGCAGCAGATAACAAACGACCGGATAAAGGATGCCCGACAGCAGGCCGAGGCACACCGCCAGACTCTTCAAGCAAGGGCCGCTCGCCAGGCGGAAACGGCCAGCGCGGTGGACGAGGCTACGCTTCGACAAGATCCTGGAATCGCCAGCAGGCTATCGGTGGCCGCGAAGCAAGTGAAGGTGCGGCTAACCTTCTCGCCTGGCAATGTAAGCTGATGGATATCTGGCAAATGGTACCCTCCGGCTGATTAGCCACCTCGGTAATGCCAATTCATCCTCTTGGACGATGCAAAGTGAGCATAAATGCTTTACCCTGTTACCAAACCAGGCCAATGTGAACCTGGTTGCTGATATACCTGGAGGTAACGATGGGTAAGTTGCAACAAGATGAAAGGCTGCGCCGGTTATATATGTCCTACATAAACGATGGCATCTTGGATCTCTTTGTAGGCTTCATCGCCCTGCTGGCGGGCTTGATGTTTTTCAGCGATATGTTCTGGATGGCCGGGGTCTATGTGGCCATCTTTTTGCCAATCGTCTGGAGCGTCAAGGAAAAGGTAACCATGCCTCGTCTGAGGCGTGAGGAACTCGACCCGGCCGCTGCCCGGCGGTCATCCACAATATTGGCCGTATTCCTCGTCGGCCTCCTTTTATTCGCGATGTTGGGCGTGTTATACTTCCTACTCTTCCAAAACCCCGACTTGGCCTCAGAAACCAAGCGGCTGCTCTTATTTGGTGCGGCCGGTCTGGTGGCCGCGGCCGTTCTGGGCGGTTTTTTGTTCGTGGGCACCGTCTACCATGCCCCTCGTTGGTACGCTTATGCGGCCGTGGCTGCGCTTTTTTCCGCGCTGGCCTGGTGGCAACAAATCGGATTGCCCTGGGTGATCGTCACTATTGGGGCGTTGATGGCATTGACGGGTGCGGTTTACCTGGTGCGCTTCACCCGCAGCCATCCGGTCTTACCTGAAAGTGAGCGGCCGGCCTGGTAAGTACGCGACTTATCGGGACCGCGGGCGTCTCGCCCGCTTGCCTTACCTGCTATTTATAGTACGCTAAACTGCTAAAAGGCCACTCTTTAGCCCGTTTCACCAAACCCGCCTTCACCGGGTTCTTATGAATGTAATTTACTGCATTTGCATAGTGCCTATCATCTCGAATATAGCGGTCGAAATAATCAGGATACCAGAAACGGCCACTGCGTTTCAGAATTCGGTTAGCCTCCTTAGCCGTGAATGATTTCCACGAACCAACTACTTTATCGAGGGGATAGCCAGACATTATTTCAACGATCACATGGACGTGGTTGGGCATGATCACCCAGGCTGCCAGCAGATACCTTTCACCGTCGAAGTGTAACAGAGCCTCCTGTAAGAGACTTCCGATACGGGGATCGCGCAAATGACAGGCACCGTAGCCGGCGTCCATATAAGTCTCAATTAGCTGGCGCCGGGCCAGATCACTAACCTCGTCTTTTTCCTCTTTTAATCTCTGGACGACATCTGGCGGCAATGAATCGGCCAATCGGAAAGTAATGCTCTGAATGAGCCCAGGCTCATCGAAATGGGGGATGTAACCACGAGAATGCCAGCCTTTATGCTGGGTAGCCAATGATTCATCGTTAGGTTTCATGGCCAGCACTTCCTCCCCTGGGACCGCGGGCATCTTGCCCGCATATGACAACTAAAACAAAACTGATCCCTGAGATAAATCCAGCTATTCCTCACTCAGGACTCCGGGAGAGACGCCCGTGATCCCACAAGTATATCCTCTATTGACCTATCCTAATACTTAGAAACACCAGAGTATGTTATGACGTGCTGTGGCAACCAATTCTGCGGGCGAGACGCTCGCGGTCCCATAAGTGTATCCTCTGACAACCTTTTCTAACATGTAGAAACACTAAAGTATGGGGTGATGTGTTGTGGCAGCCAATTCTGCGGGCGAGACGCCCACGCTCCCAGATATGGTGTACTATCGGGCAGGGATTGCCAGGTGTATTATTAGTATTTATGGGAAGCTTCTGGCGTTTGAGCGTGATGCTGGCTACCCTTGCTGCATCGCGATTTACACTTTTTTCTTTCAATACGGCATATAATAGGTTTATGGTGGTTAAATGCTTTTCATAGGCCATAGGCAGCGCGAACGATTTGCCTGGAGATCACAGGAGGCTGGAAGACGATGGGACAACAAGAAATCGAATTGATCTTGAGCCGTCATTGGTCCAGCTATCTGAACACGCCGATCTTTATTGTCGATCCCCAAGGTAATTTGCTCTTTTACAATGAACCGGCCGAGTCGATCCTGGGCCGCCGGTTCGCCGTGACGGGTGAGATGACGGCCGAAGAATGGTCTACCATATTCAATATCACCGACGAGGATCACCGCCTTCTAGAACCACACGAACTACCCCTAAACATCGCCTTGCAGCAACACCGGCCGGTGTATAGGCGCTTGTATCTGGCCGGGCTGGATAATGTCCAGCGCCACATCGAAACTGTTTGTTTTCCCCTCATCGGCCAGGCCGACAGGTTTTTGGGCGCCGTGGCCGTCTTCTGGGAGCTAGACGACTGATGAAAGTGACCCTGTGGGGAACTCGTGGTTCAGTGCCTGCACCCGGCCCCGAGACGTTAAAGTACGGAGGCAACACTTCCTGTGTAGAAGTTCAGGGCACGGACGGCACCGCCCTGGTCCTGGATGGCGGAACCGGCATTCGCCGCCTGGGCGCCCACCTACCCGACTCTCTAGAGCGGGTAGACATCCTACTCACCCACTTACACCTGGATCATATTCAGGGATTGGGATTCTTCGGCCCGCTGCGCCGGTCGGAGGTCGAAACACACATTTGGGGGCCAGCCAGCACGCTCCACAGCCTACGGGAACGCCTATCTTTTTACCTGTCGCCGCCGCTTTTCCCGGTCTATATCCGGGACATGTCCAGGATAATTCTGCACGAGATAACCGAGGGTGAATTCCAAATCGGAGAGTTTAAAATCACCTCTGCTTTCGTCGTCCACCTGGACCCGACCATCGGCTTTCGTATCAAATCCCCTTCCGGAACGTTAACCTATCTGCCGGACCACGAACCGGCGCTAGGTCCGAAAGAATACCCCTTCGATACCCGATGGACGTCTGGCTATGACCTGGCAATTGGGGCCGATCTGTTGATCCACGACTGCCAATACACATCCGAAGAATATAAGACCCGGGTTGGTTGGGGGCATAGCTCGATGTCCGATGCTTTCAAATTCGGGGAATTAACCCAGGTCAAACATTTGGTGCCCTTTCACCACGATCCCAACCACACTGACGACGACCTCGATCGCCTGCTCGATAAGAAAATCCAGGCCTCCCGGCCGACCTTCCGGGTAACACCGGGTATTGAGGGGACTAAATTTAAACTCGATGGAGCCGGGCCGGGCCCGTGAAAGCGGTCACACCGCTTTTTCTCTATGGGCACCGGCCGGCGTCGCCTAACGATCGGCTAAACAGTCTGGACATCACTCCAACGATTGTAATCCTCTACTTCATAGGCCCTACTGGTCTGGATCTGGACGACGATCCCCAGACCGGCGACCACCAAGAAGAACAACAGCCACCAGAAAGAGTTCTCGATGGCCAGCCTGACCGGGTTCTCCAGCAGAGAAACGGCGAGGGCGCCGTTAAACAAGGCCAGCAGGGTGTAAATGATGACCCCTGTACCGCCGATGGCCGTAGCCAAGATGATGGCGTACTTCTGCAGGTTGAAGAGGTAAACAACTACCGCCAGCGCAATGCCGGCCACCACGGCAATCAACCATACGATAAAACCAACGTCCAGGCCGATCCAGCCCAGGATACCCACCGTCGCCCCATAGCCGAGGGAAAAGGAAACAATGCCCACGGCGATGAAGTAAAACAGGTAGGATAGGACGGCAAAGAGGAGGCCGACAAAAAAGCCCACCACCCAGCCAGTTATCGTGGCCAGGAAGCCATCGCTGAAAAGGAACGAGATCGTCTGCGCCCCCAGGAAGAAACCGGCAAAGAAGCCCCAGATGGGCAGCAGCACTAAAAAGAGCCGATAGCCACCAAAAGCCACCACCAAACCAAACAACAGGGCAATCGTCGCCATACAGAACAGTTCAAACGTCATTTCTTAACCCTCCTAAAAGTGTCTGTTACTGATGCCATTCAGGGGCGTTCATTACGTCCCCGTACCATAATTTTAATCTGCTTAGGCAAGATCTCAAAAGTTTGCAGTAACCGGCCGGGAGGCGTAGTATGGTTGTCCAGGGCTGGCTTGGTATTGAGGGGACTATATTGAAACTCGGCAGATCTGAGCCTGGTTCGTCAAGGCGGCCATCCGCTTAATGAGCCATCTGATCAATGCACACGGTGACAGCCAAAATGACGATATCATCTTGGCCGGGCTCAACTTCGACGCCATAAGTATCGCGCACGCGAAACCATTTCTTCGAGACCTCAGCCACCTTGTCGCGACCTTCGCCGATCTTGTACTCGTGATCGAGGATGTTGCCCTTGACCTCTAAGTCAGGGCCATTCTTGATCTTGACCGTGAAACGGTCACGCACAGGGGAGATGAGGGCTTTTTTGACCATGGCCACCTGACCACCGCCTGGACCTATAACCTCCATGCTGTCCTTAACCCGGAGCATCTTTTCTTGGATCTTGCACAGCACGTTGCCATTGCGATCCTCGAAGTTCAGCGTGTTGCGGACGCGCAGGGCCTTGCCGTCGATCTTGAAGACCTTCTGGCCACGGCCGTTCTCGATCCAAAAATCGTCGCCAATGGAAACCATCTTCTCACGCATCTGGTAACGGTTGTCGCCGCCACCGCCGCCAGGACCGCGATCCTCGCGTCGTTCTTGTCTTGCTTCTCGTCTTCTACGTCCCATTTTCATTTACCTCCATATTGTGCTTTTGATTTACGCTCTCGCCGTTCAATACTGTTCCGTAAGAATGGGGATTAAACGACTATTGCCACTAACTCTACCTATTCGTCATTGTCGGTGCAAACCAGCAGGATGACTTCAAGTTGGTTCGGTGCCTGATGGGCAAATATATCGGAGGCCTGCTGCAGGTGTTTCCGAGCCCCCACCCTTCTTCTATCTTCGCTGAAAATACATTGTGACAAACAGAACGAAGTTGACAATGGGACCTCTGACCTCTTAGACTATTTCCGGCTGACTATACTTAAAGGAGAGTGAAAAATGTCAAACGATAACAAGGTTCTAGTCCAACGATATATCGAGGAAATCTATAACAAAGGTAATCTGGACCTGGCTGCCGATTTGGTGACCGATGACTATGTCAACCATGCCGGTTTCATGGACGTGGAAGGCGTGGAAGGGTTGCAACAATTCGCAGCCATGCTGCGCGCGGCCCTTCCTGATTGGCATGAGGTCATCGAAGATCAAGTCGTGGAAGGGGATAAGGAAGTGCACCGCTACGTCATCCGGGGCACCCATAAGGGAGAATTCATGGGTATTCCGGCTACCGGCAAGGAAGTTGTGGTAACGGGGATCACCCTGGCCCGTATTGAAGACGGGAAGATCGCCGAAGAGTGGTCCCAGGCAGATATGCTAGGGTTGATGCAACAACTGGGCGTCGTTCCCACAAATTAGATTTTGATTTTTTGTGGTTAGATAGATTGGGCCAGTTTTGGAAACTGGCCCAATCTGAGGACGGGCGAATCATGGCTGAAGCCTTGAAGGAGATGTACAACCGGGGCTACCTGGACGATCTGGCCGTGGCGATAAGTGATTTCTATCTCCCATTCGACGGCGAGGCCTTTTCGGCCGGCATCTTCGACGGCGGCTGGGAAGAGCGAGCGCTCAAAGAGCGTATGCGGCACATCACCCTGACCCTACGGCCGCTCTTGCCTGACTCCTATCGAGAAGCATTGACCATCCTGCGCCAGGCCGCGCCAACCCTCTCGGAATACGGCTTCGAGAACATGATCTTCCCCGACTTCGTCGAAGTTTACGGTTTAGATGACTGGGATGCCTCCCTCCCGGCCCTGGAACAGTTCACCCAACTCATCAGCGCCGAGTTCGCCGTGCGGTCCTTCATTATCCAGGATCAGGAGCGCATGATGGCCCAGATGCTGGCCTGGACAGACCATGAACATGAAGGGGTCCGGCGCCTGGCCAGCGAAGGCAGCCGGCCGCGATTGCCCTGGGGCATCGCCCTACCCGTCTTACAAGCCGATCCCTCGCCTATTTTGCCTATCCTCGAGCGATTGAAAGACGATCCCTCCGAATCGGTGCGGCGCAGCGTGGCCAACAATCTCAACGATATCTCCAAAGACCATCCCGGAGTGGTGATCGATTTATTACAATGTTGGCAGGAAGATGAAAATTCTAACCAGGCTGAGATAGAGTGGATCACCAGCCAGGCCTTGCGCACGCTGGTCAAAAAGGGTCACCCCGGGGCCTTGGAATTACTGGGTTATTCCCCCTACCCGGCCGTCGAGATTCGAAACTTGAAGGCCGAACCGGAGACCGTCTCTATAGGCAATGACGTCGCCATTATGTTTGAGATCGTCTCTCTGGGCGAGACCAAGCAAAAGCTGATGGTCGACTACGTGGTCTACTTGATGCGGGCCAACGGCCGGCAGACGCCGAAGGTTTTCAAGTTAGCCAAGAAAGAGATAGCCCCCGGCGAGATGATTTCCATCCGCAAGAAGCACAGCTTCCAGCCGGTGACCACCCGTAAATATTATCCAGGCCAACATGCGGTGGAGATCCAGATCAACGGCCGGCGATTCGGCCGGCGGGATTTCATGGTATCATCCACGGGGCAGGCCTGAGCACTCCCTTTCACACCCAACCCGGCGAGAATATGGAGCAATTGAGTTGGCGTCAGCAGATACGATCAACGAGCGCACACAATTAGAGCAGGCCATCGTCGCCCTGGAAGCCCAGCGGCCGATCCTGGGCGATGCTGTCGTCGACACGGCCGTCGCCCCGCTGCAACAAAAGCTTGACGCGTTGGCGGTGCCAGACCGGCCGGCAGCCCGGGGCCTGGTCAGCGAGCGGCGTATCGTTACCGTCCTCTTCTGCGACATGGTTGGTTCAACGACCCTGGCCGAAAGACTGGATCCCGAGGCCTGGACGGCCATCATGAACCGCGTCTTTCGCCTGCTGACTGAGCCGGTCGACCGGTACGGCGGCACCGTGACCCGCCTGATGGGCGACGCCATCCTGGCCCTCTTCGGCGCCCCCGAAAGCCACGAAGATGATCCCGAGCGAGCCATCCTGGCCGGGTTGAGCATCCTGGAAAAGACGCGCCCCTTCCGCCGCCAGTTCATCGAAGAGACGGGCATGAGTTTCGATTTCCGTATCGGCATCAACACCGGGCTGGCGGTGGTTGGCGAGGTTGGCTCCGAGGTTCGGGTCGAGTATACGGCCATGGGCGATGCGGTGAATGTGGCTGCCCGCATGGAGCAGACTGCTGCCCCTGGCTCCGTCCAGATCAGCGAGGCCACCTACCAACTGGTCGCCGATCTGTTCGAGGTCGAACCCCTGGGCCCGATAACGGTCAAAGGCCGGGAGGTGCCGGTGGAGGCCTTCCAGGTACTGGGGCGCCTAGCCCGGCGCCGGGGTGACGAACGGCATGCCCCTCTGGTCGGCCGGGAGAATGACCTGGCCCGGCTAGGCGACATCGTCGACCAGGTCTGCGACGGCCGAGGGCAAATCGTCCTCTTGCTAGGCGATGCCGGCATCGGCAAGAGCCGCTTGATGGCCGAGCTAAGGGCCGGGTGGCTAGCGGATTCACCACCAGGCCAGGATCTACCTCGTTGGACCGAGATGTCGGCCACTTCCTATAGCACCGGCCGCCCATATGGCACCTTTGAAAACCAGATGCGCATCATCGCCGGCATCGCCCCCACCGACCCACTGCCGATAGCCCGCGACAAGTTGCGCCAGGTACTGGTCGCTGATCCCGAACATGAGTTTCTCCAACCCGTATACGAGCGCCTTCTCGGCATTCACGGCGAAGACCATGTGGACCTCAGTAGTGAGGCTTTCATGCGCACCCTGTATGAATCCACGCTCACGGCCATACGCAACGAAACCGGCGGCCGGCCATCTGTGTTCGTCTTTGACGATTTGCAGTGGGTTGATCCGGCTTCCCTGGGCCTCATCGAGCACACGTTGCAACTGGTGAAGGAGTTGCCATTGCTCGTCTTATTGGCCATGCGCCCGGAGCCGGAAGCGCCCGCCTGGGAGTTTCGCCAGAGACTGCCAGAGGCTTATGGGGATCGCTATTCAGAATTTACCCTCAATCCGCTGACCGGCGATGATAGCATCCAATTGGCGGATGCACTGATGGCCGCTGAAGCGGTGCCAGAAACGCTGCGACAGCTTGTCCTGGACAAAGCTGAAGGCAACCCGTTTTATATAGAAGAGCTCGTGCAGATGCTGCTCGATCGCGGCCTGCTGGATTCCTCGACGAACGATAATGGGCCAACTGTAGGTGGCTTGAGCGGTGCCTACGACATACCTGCCAACTTATCGTCTCTGGTGGCCGCGCGCGTGGATCGCCTGTCCAGGGATGTGCGTCTGACGCTACAGCTAGCGTCTGTCATCGGCCGTTCCTTCTACGTTCGAGTCCTACGCCAGATCAGCGAGGCCCAGATAGCGCTAGAAAGCCATCTACAACAACTGGAGACGGCCGAAATGATCCGCGAGTCGACCCGCACACCCGAGTGGGAGTACATCTTCCGCCATGCCTTAACTCAGGAAGCGGTCTACAGCACCTTGTTACTGGAGCAGCGGCGTCGTTTCCACCAGGCGGTGGGCCAGGCGCTAGAGCAACTATTCCCTAATCGGTTACTGGAATTCGCCCCGATCCTGGCCCATCACTTTGACGAAGGGCGGCTGTTGGACAAGGCGGGATATTATTATACTTTGGCCGGAAATGAAGCCGCGATTTTGCACGCCAACGATCAGGCGGTCGATTATTACCGGCGGGCCCTGGCCATCGCCCGGGAACAAGGGGCCAGCGCGGAGCGGATCATCGACTTATACGGCCGCCTGGGCCGGGTCTTAGAACACCTGCATCGCTTCGACGAGGCCATCCATCAGTACGTTGAGTTGGAGAAGCTTGGCCGGGAGCAAGGCGACCAGGAGATGGTGCTGGCCAGCCTCACCAGCCGCACGATCCTCCACGCCAATCCAACGTCGATCTTTGACTCTGATGAAGCCGAAGCGTTGGCCACCAGAGCGCTGGAACTGGCTGATGACATTGGGGATCAAGCGGCCGAGGCTCGAATATATTTACAACTCAGCACATTGAATTCTTTCATGGGTAAAATCGAGGCGGCCCTCGAGTATGGCGAGCGGGCCCTGGCCAGAGCCCGTGATCTTGGCGACCGGCTCTTGCTGGCTCATGTGCTCACCGATTTATCCAGCCATCTCTTCGCCGTAAATGGCGAATTTGAACGGGCACGCACGTCTCTATCCGAAGCCAGGCACCTATGGCGCGAGTTGGGAGATAAAGCCATGGAGACGGACAGCCTGGCCTCCCTGGCAGAGGTCAATGTCTATTTGGGCGAATACGATCAGGCCCTGATCGTGGCCGAGGAAGCGCGGGCGCTCAGCCGCTCGATTCACAACCTGTGGGGCGAGTCGCACAGCCAGTTTATGATCGGCCAGGCCCACTGGGAGCGAGGGCGGCCGGATCGGGCCATCGCCACCATGGAAGAGTGCATTCGCCTGAGCGAGGCAGCGGGCTTCGTGGTGCCGCAAGTGTGGACGCGCTGCGAGTTGGCTCTGCTCTATGCCAGCCTGGGCGATGCCGAGACGGCTTTTGAATTGACCACTATAGCCCTGGATCGGGTCGGAAAAAGCGGCATGTTTTCCAACATTTATTTTGTGGGGATTTTGGCCCAAATTCAACTTGTTACCGGCGATTTGGAGGCGGCCGAAGCCACCCTGGCTGGCATTGGCGATCACTTAACGGACAAACCAGCATCGTTCATATATGTACCCGGTTGCCAAGCCAGGATCGATATCGCTTTTCGGCAAGGGCAGGCAAGCCGGGCGCTAGGCCTGGTGGGTCAATTGCTGGAGTTCACCCGTGAGAGCGGAGCCCGGCCGTATCAAATGCAGACGCTGTTGCAACAGTCCATGATATTACAAGCCCTGGACCGGCCGGAAGAGGCGCGGGCCAGCTTGCAAGAAGCTCAATCCTTAGGCGAGGGCCTGGGCTCGCGCTGGACGATGTGGCAAATCGAAGTCAAACTCGGCCGTTTGGCCGGCGATAGCGACGAGGCTCAAGCCCATTTCCAGCGTGCCCAGACGCTCATCCAATCGATTTACCAACACACCCCCGATCACCTGCGCGATTCGTTTCTCGGCCGGGCGGATGTCCAGGGAGCGCTAATCGAAATAAGTTAAACCTCGTAGGATAACGAATCCTACGAGGTTTGAGGGGAACCGGGGACAGGTAGCAACAGAAATTCCGTTTGTTTACCTGACCCCGTGGGATAGATGATTTGTGATCTTGCGGTGTTTGCGTGTCAACGCTACCCGGGCGGCGGAACAAGACCAAGCTGTTGCA
>Ga0209742_10001035_pt1 | contig 13397 bp, 9 predicted proteins | sample DeeMarSeWOR38_10_FD_187462 | JGI IMG/M metagenome (GOLD analysis project Ga0209742, IMG submission 187462) | Marine sediment microbial communities from White Oak River estuary, North Carolina - WOR-3-8_10 (SPAdes) (version 2) | ecosystem: Environmental > Aquatic > Marine > Intertidal zone >... | reverse complement strand
TGCAGACTGAACCAATCCCAGCCGATGATGCCCGACTCCAGAGGTGCCGTGCTGAATTCATGATCCATCCAGCTCAGGCCACGAACCGGAATCGTTTTCCCGTCGATCGTCAACGCGCCCGCCGTTTCCAGTCGAGAAAGCGAATAATAGCAGCTGGCCCGTTCAGGAGCTGAACCTTTGCGGCTATAACCGGCCTGGCCGTGTAAGGCGGGCGGCTTAACGGGCTTCAACGTCAGCTCATAGGCGAAGTCATCGGTCGCCATCCTGAGCTCATGCCGGTCCGCTCCTATTTCGGCCGATGCGTTTCTGATATAAACCAGCGTAAACGTCGCTTCTTGCTTTACGCCCGCCATTGCCATCGCACCCCGGGCCAGCAATTCGGATTGCAGGTGTCTTTTCCCGGCAATATCGGTTAGGGCCGCATGAGCGGCATATACTTGCTGGGTTCGCCACGCCGAGTGCGGACGGGGCCATTTTTGAGCATAACCGGGTGCGCTGATTTGGCTTCTAAAAAATGTCAGCTGAAATCCGTAACGTTTTCCCGAATCGGCTTCAAGGTTGCCTGTATAGTACCACCACTCGGTACGATAACCTGGATGGGATCCGTGATCTACCGGAAAAACCAGATTGCAGGGTCCGGTCACAGACAAATAATCCGTCTCATCCTCGGCAACCGCATTGCCGGCAGCAGCGGCACGCATCAGAAATAGCCAAAGAAGCACAAATGCAGCTTTTTTAGATCTTTGTTTCATAAAAACTCCGCGAACTCCGCGTCTTTGCAGTGAAAAAAATCATCTTTCCCGCAACAGCGTTGCCGGCGGCCGGCGGAAAACCATTTTTACGGCCGGCAGGGCTGCAGCAAGAGCCGTTATGATAATCAATGGAATCGACAAGCCCAGCGACCCCCAATCGATAGCATACAAAAAGGTCCAGCCGAATGACTGACGATTAATTACGTAGACCAGCAGATACGATAGAATAAAACCGCAGACCACACCGGCCAACTCCCCGATAACCACCATAACCGCGGCCTCCCAGAATATCATCGAACGAATCTGCCTGAAACTTGCACCCACAGCAAAAAGGGTGTTGAGTTGACGGGATCGTTCAAGAACCAGGACTGCCAGCGTGGTGGCAATGCCCAAGGCCGCGATCACCAGGGCAATCAGAAGCAAAACGGTTGTGATTGCAAATGTTTCATCAAAAATTCGCAAAACTGCACTTCGTAGTCTTTTCCCGCTGAGCATATCCACCTTATCCCCCATGCGTGCAATGATATCGCCGCGAAGCCTTTCAACCGCCTGGTCGAGATCCTGTTGTCGATCTTTAAAAAAAATCCGCAATGCGCCCCAATGCGGATCGTAATAGCGCGCCTTAAAATGAGACAGTGAATAGAAGACCACCCCCCCGTGGGTCCGATAATCGCGGACGACACCCAGGATCGGAAGTTCGACCGCCGATTCTCCCACCTGGGCCCGGAACCGATCGCCAACGGTCAGGCCCGTACGATTTGAAAAAACCTCCGAGACAACAACGCCCTCACCGCGCAAGAGCAGCGGACGGATTTTTTCGGGATCCCCTTTCAGCCAGAAGAAAGACCCGTATTGTAAAAATCCCTGCATATCCAACAGTTCGAACTCATAGGGAAGTTGGGCATAGGTCAGAAAAAAGCGCCGGTTCGGTACGACATCTACCCGGGTTTTAAATGATTCCAGGCCTTTGATAACTTCTTCAGAAATGGGATAGCGAAATTGATTGATCTCGCCCATTCTGATGGTCAAAAACAGATCTCCCCTAATGGTCTGATCGGTCCAGAATTCTACAGTCCGACGAAAGCTGTGGATCATGATCACCAGAGAAACGAACAGCGCCACGGCTGTAATAAGGGCACCGACCGGCACAGCAGTGCGCGTTCCGCTATCGCGCAGATATCGGCTGGCAAGGTAGGCCGGTGTGCCCGCCAGTTTCTGTAACAAATTTGACAGCGCAGGGCCGATATGTTCGAGCGTCCATGGTACCAGCAAGGAGAAACCGATAAAAAGCAACAAAATAGCTAAATATCCGGGCAGCGGTATCTCAAGAACGGCTGGAAGCCGCGATAGCGGCCAGACCAGCAAAATGCACAGGACGCCAATCCATGCCAGTTTTTGGGGAGATTTTTGGGACCGCATGCCCCGCTGCGAGATTTCCAGGGCTTCCTTGGGGGAGACCCGCATAGATTCCCGGGCGGGTTGATAGGCCGCCAAGATGGAGATGAAAACGGTAACACCAAAGCTTAAGACAATCTCCCAGACGTCCAGGGTAACCGTATATAGATGCACGCGTACAAAAAGAGTGGAGATGGTCTGACTGACGCCGTCGAGCAGGTATCGCACCAGAAAATTGCTAATCGGTATTGCCACCAGCCAGCCGACGATGCCTAAAATTGCCCCTTCAAACAGGAAAATAAATAAGAGATGATAGCTCGAAGCTCCGGTGGATCTTAAAATAGCCAGTTCCGGGCGGCGCGATGCGGCATTGAGGGCAACCAAACTGTAGACCAAAAACATGCCCACAAATAGCGAAGCGAAGCTGAGGATAGAAAGATTGAGCTTGTAAGCGCTGATCATCGCCTGGCCGCTCTGGCGGGTGCCGGACGGTGGATTCAGTGTAATGCCTTCAGGCAGCCATTGGCGAATATGATCCAGATCCTCCCCGGTCGCAGAGGGTTTTAGCTTTAGATCGATGCGATCCACTTTGCCGAGCAGACCGCTGAATTCCTGAAATGTGGCGATATCCGTTAGCGCAACCCTTCCGCCTTCAGCCAGCGCCAGGCCTTCCCGCTCCAGGATCCCGATGACTTTAAAGTCGGCCCTCTGGCGGACATGTTCCAGATCCAGTCGGTCACCCGGCTTCCGGTTGAGAAGGCGTGCAAGGGTTTCGCTCAAAATAATGGTGTAGGGCTCTTTTAAGAGATTCAGCCACACAGCGGACCCCGGTTCAACGTCAGGGGCAATCCGCCAGTTGCGCAAAGGACGATCCAGAATGGGGTCAAATCCGATAAGAAGAAACGGCTCCGATCCGCTTTGGGCAAGGCGCGTATAAGTGGACAAAAACGCAGATGCATTTTGAACTGCCGGGTGGGCCCACAGATAGGTGATCAGTTTTTCCGGAACATAGCCACCGGGTCGGGTCAATACGTAATCGGCCCGGCCGGCAATGAGATCCATGCTGCGATTAAATGAATCCAGCGAAGCGTTAATTGACAGACGCACGCTGGTGAAAACGGCCGCACCCAGTGCAATGCCGAATAAAACCGCCAGGACCCTTCCGGGATGTTTGCGCATATCCCTCAGGCTAAACCAGGCAAAAAGCCGCAGGAAAAATATAACGCTTCTCATAAAGAATCTGTAATCATGCCGTCTTTTAGAAAAATCTTAACGCTGGCCTGGGCGTCCGCCAGGGAACTATGGGTGGCGATCATAACGGTACGGCCCCATTTTTGATTCAATTCGGTCAGCAGTTCAATAACCATTTGTCCGTTGGTGGAGTCCAGGTTACCGGTGGGTTCATCGGCTAAAATGATGGACGGATCATTGATGAGGGCTCTGGCGACGGCCGTGCGCTGCATCTCCCCGCCGGCCAGCTGTGCCGGCAGGTGGTTTAAACGCCTTTCCAGGCCGAGCCATTTGAGCAGGTCCGCTGCCTTGCGCCGGCTTTCATCGAGTGATTTGCCGGCCAGCAGTGCCGGCAGACAGGCATTCTCGAGCACATTTAAAGTGGGCAGCAGATTAAATGACTGAAAAATCATACCGACAACCTGCCGGCGGAACCGGGTCAACGCTGAATCGGAAGTTTTGGTGAGGTCATGGCCCGAAACGGTCAGATTTCCACGGGTGGGCCGATCTAGGCCCGCCAGCAGGGACAACAGGGTGCTTTTGCCGGAACCGCTGTTTCCCTTGAGCACCACCAGCTCACCCGCGGCAATTTCAAGATCGACCTGCTGAACGCCAATGACTTCGCTTTCACCCAGTCGGTAGATCCGGGTCAAGCCTTTGGCGGATATTACGGACTGGGGCTTATCCGGGTTCATATTGCTTAAAGGTGTTGTTGGTTAGTTATTATTCGCTATTGGAATTAGACAATCAGCCTGTAATTGATTCGAAGAACGATCCACTATACAAATGTTTTGAAAACACGTCTAATAACCAATTATTTAGCCAGATAGCCTTTCGCCACCGCGTCATCAATCAGACTGGAGACATAATCCCACAGGAGGCGGGAGCCTTCATCGACCGGCTTCATTCTTGCCAGAACCTGTTTTTTTCGAATGCCGTGCTTTTGCCAGACGCGACCCCGGGTAAAGTAGTTGTGTAAAAACGGCTGCAGGCGATCCAGGGCGTTTGCAAACCGGGATTCCGGCGTCTGTCGCGCTTCGAACTCATCCCACAGGGACCGAAATGAAACGGCCTGATCTTCCGGGAGAATTTTGAAAATCCGATCCGCCGCATTCATTTCACGCGCCTTTTGATCCTGACCGCCAATTTCATCGTAGCAGTAAGTATCGCCGGCATCAATTTCAACCAGATCATGCGCCAGTAGCAATTTGATCACATGCAAAAGATCCAGATTGTCCGCTTCAGCATATTCGGATAAAATCAAAACGATTAAGGCAATATGCCAGGAGTGCTCGGCTGAATTTTCCCGACGAGATCGATCCAGCAGTGTCGTTCGCCGCTGGATCTGTTTGAGTTTGTCGACCTCCAGAATGAATTCGATCTGGCTTTTAAAGCGTCCACTTTCGATAAAACCTTCTTCTCGCCTGCCCCCTTCCACATCATTTTTCATTTCGTCCCCACTCTTAAGCATCAGCCGACTCCTGCTGCCGTATTCGGTTGCTAGTATCGTGTTCCTGGCGCTTTGACATTCATATCGTCTTTCAGGAAAAGAATTCAAGTGCAAAAGGGAAATGGAAAAAGGATCGCACAACCCGCGAAAGCAAAGCGAAGAAACCTGAAACCCTGCGTGCGGAACAAGAGCTAAAGACGGTTTAGATCCGTTTTATAGGCTTCAGCCTGCTTCAGGATACGAATTTTTTCGGTTTTATCCTTGCGATCCCAGATCCGATACATCATCCCGATACGAGGATTCTTCTCAAGCCTGCTGCGATGGCGCTCAAAAAAATCCCAGTACAGACTGTTAAACGGGCAGGCGCTCTCTCCATAACTTGCCTGACGGTCGTACGCACAGCGGGTACAGTAATCACTCATCTTATGGATATAATTGGCCGAGGCCACATAGGGCTTGGTGGCGACCCGCCCGCCATCCGCCCATTGGCTCATCGCCCGGGTATTGGGCAACTCCACCCACTGGATGGCGTCAATGTAAACGCCCAGATACCATTGATCAACTTGATCCGGATGCACCCCGGCCAGCAGGGCGAAATTGCCGGTAACCATCAGGCGCTGGATGTGATGGGCGTAAGCATATCCAAGTGATTGCCCCAGCGCTTCGCGCATACACCGCATGCGGGTTTCAGCGTTCCAATAATAATCGGGCAGTGAGGCCGTATGATCAAAAAAATTCATTTCGGCCATTTCAGGCATCATCGCCCAGTAGACGCCCCGCATGTATTCTCGCCATCCCAAAATCTGCCTGACAAAGCCCTCGATCTGTTGAATTTTAATTTTTTGTTTTTGCCTTTCCCAGGATCGAACGGCAGACTCAATAACTTCCAGAGGATGCAGCATTTTTGTATTGAGTGCAAAAGATATTCTGGCGTGGAACAAAGACCAGCTTTGAGTGGTCATCGCATCCTGATAGGTACCGAATTCCGAAAGACCGTCTTTTAAAAATGCATTTAAAAGAGACCGGGACTGGGAGCGGGTAATCGGCCAGATTAAATTTTTGGGATCCATGCTGCCAAATGTCTTTACCCCGGATTTATTAATCATTCTGAACAGGTCATGGGCGTCATTTCGAAAGATTTTGGGTCTTGGGATCGGAACCCGGCCATCGTATCGCCGCCGATTTTCAATATCGTAATTCCAGCGTCCGCCCCGTGGCTTGTCGCCGTCCATCAGGATATGATGTTTTTTGCGCATCCAGCGGTAGAAAGACTCCATCAGGTAGCGCTTTTTGCCGGCGAAAAAATCCTTAAATTCCTGTCGCCGGGCGAGAAAATGCTCGGTATCCATTGCATCCCCGGAGACCGGCAGGGATCTGGCCATCTTGTGCAGGTCAACATTCAAACGATACTCATCAGGCAGCAGATACTCAAAACGGGTATGCCGTTCTTTTCGGAGCAACTGTTGGATGTTGCCCTCGATGGTTTGTTGATTGCGGGGATCATCCAGCCGCAGGTAGGTGACGGCGTGTCCTTTTTTCCCCAGTCTTTCGGCAAAGGCCCGCATGGCCGCAAAAAATGCGACGACTTTTTGGATGTGATGTTTGACATAGTCCGTTTCCTGCCGGACCTCCATCATCACATAGCGGACACGGGGATCGCGCTTTTTAAACCAGGAATGATTTTCGTTCAGCTGATCACCCAGCAGGAGTCTTAAAATCTTATCTTGAGTCATTTTTTAAATGCACTTTAGCCGGATTTTCGCGCCAGGGCGCCGATTTTCTCGACATAGGCCCGGATATCACATTTGCGCTCCAGCCCGGATGCAGCCATGTAACGGATCTTTCCGAAGATCGGCCGTTCGAACCAGGCGCGATCGTGCACCCCGAAGACCCAGGCCACACCGGCATAAGAATTCGCATCGCGGCCGTCAAGGAAATATTTATTATTGATTGCCAGAGTGGTTTTAAAGGCCTGTTCGGGTGTTTGCGACCATTCCAGTATTTTTTTGCCCCAGTACATGCGCATGTAATTATGCATAAAACCTGTTAATGTCATTTCCCGCATGGCCGCATTCCAGTATTCATCGTGGGTTTTGGCTTCCTCCAGTTGCCGACGCGTATAAAGATATTCGCGCCGATCTTTTTCATGCCCGGCCAACGTCTTTTGAGCCCAGGGCGGCAGGCAGGCATATGAATCGTAGTCCGGGGAAAAATGAACAAAATTCATGGCCAGCTCGCGCCGAACAATCAATTCTTCCAGGTAGGCTTCCCTGGCTTTCTTTAGCCGCTTCCCGGTTCCCAGGACCTGTGTGGCCAGATAAAGGGGGGAAATTTGTCCGAAGTGAAGATATTTGCTCATATGGGAAACATCGTCGGTCTGCGGCTGGTTGCGGTTGGCGACATAACGTTCAAAGCGGTGGCTCAAAAATTCGTTAAATATTTTTTTGGCTGCAGATGTGCCCCCGGTAAAAAAAGCAGATACCGGCGAAACACTTTTATCGATGGACATCTTCCTGACAACGGCTTTAACATCAGTTAAATCAAGCCCGCCGATCTTTAGGTTTAAAGAGGATTTTTTTACATTCGTCGGTTTAAAACCAACCAGATAATCGCGAAGGTGCTTATGGATTTTGGGGCGGATGGTGCGGGCTGCATACTCGGCTTTATCTGAAACGACTTCAACGGGCACCACCACATCGCTTTCTATCTGAACCACACGGCAACCCGCCTTTTGAGCGACTTTCTTGCGCCATTGTCTTTGATGTCTGAGGTATCCGCGATCACATACGATCAGGGAGGCCTTTCGCCCGGCGGCAAGGGCGACATCGGCAGGATTGCCCATTTGCACGACCATTTTAATGCCGCGCTTTGCCAGTAAGGCCTGCGTCTCCTGAAGACCCTGCAGCATAAAGGTGTAATGCCGAAGGTTGGCTTCCGGGTAATCGTCCGTCAACCCGAAAACAACCAAAATACCCCGATCCAGAGTATTGGCCTGCTTGATTGCATACTCCAGGGCGTGATTGTATTCGGCCCGCTGGGACTGCTGCATCCAGTAGAGCACAAAATCTCCCTTGGCGGGACCAAGGTCGTTTAACGCTTGAATACGCGAAGGCTGAATGTCTTGCGGTCGCATGGCGGCTTATTCTTTTGAAACTGAGTCCAACGTTTTCCGCAAATCAAGCCAGTCGTTGAGTTCCAGCAGGCTTTTGGATAGCTGATAACGGCCGTCGGCAAAGACGCCATAATCTCCCCCGCCTCCCATGGCTGATGCAAAACGGATGGTGTTGGCGTAATACAGCCAGATATCGCTCCACTTCCTTTCAATGGCTTCATCAAAAAGGCTGTCCTTGGGGTCGGCCAGCCCGCCCTGCCAGATGGCCTCCATGATCTGAGTGGCCGCTCTAGTCTTTGCGTTGGTTTCCCGGATGGTGTTTTCAAAACGTGCCCAATGACCGTCGACCCAGGAGGAATCGTGGCAATTCCGGCAGGCGGCCTGCATCGCCTGTTTGCGGCTCTCCTGTTCTTTTTCACCGATTAGATGGGTTGCCGCAAAGCCGCCTGAAAAATCGGTCGGCAGCGGCAAATCATCTTTGTTGCGGATAATGCTGGTATTTGGTTTTTGCGGGTGCGGGTGGGCATAGATCAGTCCGAAGATGCGCCAGGGCAGCCGATTGCTTATCTGATGGGTTCTTTCAACCACCACTTCCGCATCGGTGTTGACCAGCAGGCTGACATGACAGGTGGCGCAGGTAGGGGCTGTAAAATCTTTACCGATTGTCCACGGCACGGCTTCAAAATTCCAGGAGGAATTCATGGTGGAAAAAATGTTGCCGTGTTTACTGGTGGCATAGACTTTGAAAGCCGGCACATCGGGCCCCACATGGCACTCTTTGCATGTGTAAGGTTTGCGGGCCATCTCGATTGAAAATGTATGACGGGTATGGCAGGCGGAGCAGGCGCCCATGCTGCCGTCCAGATTGATGCGCCCCACGCCCTGATTGGGCCAGCCTTTGATGATGGGAAACTCCAATTCACCTGCCACTTCGGTGTCCCGGGTTTCATGCCCGTTCACTTCCAGTTTGGTGCCGTGACAGTAATAGCAGGCTTCTGCCTTGGTCGCTTCATTGGCCGGCGTCAGATTCAATTTGCTCTTGGCGTAGGTTGTTTCCGCCAGGATGCTGTGCTCCAGCTTTTGATACAGTTGGTTGTCGGCCAGATTGCCATAGGCATGCGCCATAATATTTTTGGAAAATTGCTGCCTTTCGGTCGCATGGCACATCTGGCAGTCATCGGGACTAATCACAACGTGAACATCATAACCGTTGTGTTCAAACGTATCCGCATGGGATTTGGGTCGCAGGGTGTGACACTCGGCACAGCCGACCACCACATTTTGCAGATTTTCTGGAACCGTTTTGCTGGATACCTTGCGGGCAACACCTTCCACAGTCATGGCCTCTTTGGGGGCGATCTTGGCATGACGGCTTTTTTGCCAGCCGCTGACGATCCCCGGATGTATCGATGAATGGCAGTCGATACATTCAGCCGTTGCCTCGCTGATTGCGGGCTCCGCCGACATTGCGGCTCCATGGGCAGATAAACCAGCCACGGCGAAAAATATCACCCATGCATTTTTTATCATCGACTCCGGCAAAAGGCGTGTCGTCATTTTTACCTCCTGATTCTTGCTTTTCAAACCGGGTGCGCCGCAACCGATTGCAAGTTCGACTCAAAAAGCACTGCGTGCTTTTGTCTTTTCGGCCTATGGCCGAAAATCCAGGCCACCCGCTATGCAGGTGGTAGTTGACTCAGCAATCATACATTTGTCCGTTACGTTCGGATAGCGCGAAAAGGCGAACTGCAGCTTACGACCCATCCATGGATTTTCTTTTAGCGTATAAGGTCTAGTTGCACAATTAAAATATTGATCTAAGGGCGTTCAGAAGACATCGGCGCCAAAACGCAACTGTTGTGAAGTTCGGGAGTAAAGCGCTCCGGTCGATGCGATAAGGTCTTCCCGCTGAGTTTGGCAATTGATTTGAGCGTGCCGAAGAAAACCCACTGATGAATAGGATAAAATACATACCAGTAAATAATTCCGGCCAGCCCTTTTGGCATGAATCGCGAAATCATCTTTAGCTCGGACCGCTCAGGGCCCAACGGGGTAATTTCAAACTCCAGCAACGCATCTCCGGGTGTCTTCATCTCTGATTGCAGCACTAGGCGATAAGGCGACTCAACCACCAGAACCCGCCAGAAATCAACGGCCTCCCCCACCGACAGGCCCGCCGGATTCGAAAGGCCTCTGCCAAGGCCCGGACCGCCAGCCAGACGATCCAACCAGCCGCGCAATCGCCAGAGCGGTCCGGCAAAATAATAACCGTTTCGGCCGCCGATTTTACCAATCGGTTCCCACACCGCTTCCGCTGCCGCGTCTATATTTATGCGATAGCCGCATTGCATCAGGGTTCCGCCGGCCCAGTCGGCGTCGCCACAGTGGGCCCACTCCGGTTTCAGGGGCTCGCCGGCGTCTGCCCAACAGGTGCCTGCCTGCGCCTGTTTGACGCGCTCCAGTGCCAGGCGTATGGCTTCGCGGCAGCTTAAAAGGTTTTGAGGAATGATCGACTGAATACGGTTTTCGGTACAAATCGATGCACTGGTCAATCCTTCTGTTAAGGGCAGGGCAATTGAGGCCGGCACCGGGCTGATTAGATGAATCCAGTAAGCGCTCAAGGTCGGTGTAAGCACCGGTACCGGAATGATCAGGCGCTTGCGCAGATGCGCTTCTTCGGCATAAATATCCAGCAGTTCGCGGTAGGTCAGCACATCCGGACCACCGATATCAAAGGTTTGACCGATGGTTTCATCGTGCTCGAGGCATCCGGCCAGGTAATGGATGACATTGCGGATGGCAATCGGTTGCGTCGGGGAGAACACCCAGCGGGGGGTCGTCATCACCGGCAGATGTTCGACCAGATAGCGCAATATTTCAAAGGAAGCGCTGCCGGATCCTAATATCATGGGGGCCCGCAGATCCGTGGTGGGCACCGGTCCCGACTGCAAGATGTCGGCAACCTCGAAGCGGGATTGCAGATGTTTGCTCAAAGGGACTTTACGGGCTTCTGCCAGACCGCCAAGATAAATTATCCGTCGCAGGCCCGCTGAAGCGGCGGCAGCTACCATGTTGTGCGCGGCCCGTCGATCAGCCTCGGCATACTTTTGCTTCTGGGCGATCATGGAATGCACCAGGTAATAGGCTGTCCCGCAGTCGCGGCAGGCATTTTCAAGAGACTCCCGGTCAAGCACGTCGCCCTGAATCATTTCGATGTTTTGATGGCGCGACCAGGGACGGCAGGTGAGTTTTTCGAGCGAGCGGCCCATGGCCCGCACCCGATGGCCGGCATCGAGCAGCGCCGGAATCAGACGTCCGCCGACATAACCCGTTGCTCCGGTCACAAGGATGGGTTTCGAAGACATAGTCAAGCCCCTCTTTAAATAAGATCACCGGCTCGATCTTGAGAAAGAGACCCGAATGGGATTTAAGTCGCCGGATTTTGCCCGAGGGCAAGGCGTCGATTCGATCTACAAGCGGCGCGTACACGGCAGTACGCGAGCATTTTAGATCGGATCGCAACACAGCCATCGGGCAAAAGCTGGCGACTTAAATCCCATTCATACGTGGGTTCGTAACTTAAGCTCCACCGGATGTGGATTCAAATAGGTCTGCAACTTCAAATATTTCTCATCGTATTTTCGCACATAATGGTTGATCAGCGTAATGGGCACAATTAGCGGAGCAAACTCCTGCCGGTATTGGTCAAATACATCGAGCAGTTCCTGCTTCTCGTCCTTTGATAGCTGCTTTTTGAAATATCCCATCAAGTGCTGCAACACATTCATGTTCTTTTTAGATGTCGTTTTAAGCGTCAGTGCCTCCATTAACACGGTCTCATATTGGGCGTATAATTCTTTGATCGGCATTTTCTTGCCTTCCGCCACCAGCTTGCCCATAATTTTATGATGCTTGGGACTGTGTGAAAGAATTAAAAGCTTATTGCGTGTATGAAAATCAACCAGATTGCCCATGTTTTGGCCTCCGGCAATGGTTTCCCGCCAGCGTCGCAGCGTAAAAATCCGCTCAATGAAATTTTCCCTGATATTGGCATCATGCAGGCGGCCGTCGTCTTCTACCGGAATCAGTGGAAAATGTGCCATAAATTCCCGGGCAAACATGCCGACACCTTTCTTGACCGGCATACCTTTTTCGGTATAGACCTTTACCCGTATCATGCCACTGCTGGGAGAGTCGCTCTTGAAAATAAAACCATGCAGGTCTTCATTTTCCAGTTCTGCGACCCGCTTTTTGGCCCAGCGAAGCATTTGCTCCGTGCAATCCGTTTTGGTTTTGAACGTAATTAAATGCGGGGCTTCAGGATCCCCGACCAGACGAAACGATTCCCGGGGAACACCGAATCCCGCCTCGACCTCCGGGCAAACCGGAACATAGTCGACAAACTGGCCCAGTGTGTTCGTTAAAAATCGATCCAGCTTGTGGCCGGCATTCCAGCGCACGGCATTGCCCAGCAAACAGGAACTGATCCCCAAACGTACCCGCTGTTGCATGTGACACCTCGACTGTTTTTCTTTCTAAAGATAACACGCCCACGACGAAATTCCATTTCCTGATAGACTTAACTATGATAATCAGAAAAAATCAAGCTTCAAAAATATCTGCCCTGGAGATGGAACGATGCTCACAGAAATGAAAGCCTTAGCCAAATCAAATAACACCTGTGTCCTGGCGACGGTAGCTGGCGGCAAACCGCACTGCTCGCTTATGGCTTATGTCACTGATGAAAATTGTGAAGAAATTTATATGGTGACCCTGCGAAACACCCGGAAGTATAAAAATTTAACTAAAAATCCAGCCGTCAGCCTTCTGATCGACACCCGCCAAGAATACCCCCGCACAAACGTAAAAGCCCTTACAGTTGATGGTTTGTGTGCTGCAATCGAAAGTAACGAAAAACGGAAAAAAATTCAGGCGAAGCTTCTATCCGTTCATCCTCATTTAACCGATTTCATCAATCATTCAGAAGCTGAAATCCTGCGCATTGAAATCAGTTCCTTTCTTCTGCTGAAAGGGATAGAGGATGCTTATTTTGAATCGATCAAAAGCTAATCTCGTGGTTCTGGAATGCCCCTGTTCGTCCAGCACCAACCCTGCCCCCTTGGTGCACATACCGGCAAAATTGCCTGGCATACCGGCTACAGTGCAAAAATTGAATATTTCAAAATGAAGCTCCCCGCAGCAAGCTGCCGGGTATTCAGGCGAAGGCGAATAACCGGATCCGATTCTGCGTGGCACATCAATTTCCGGCCCCGATAAGGGGCAGTTCTTTGACCAGCTTGAAGAATACCAAAAATTTGGCTTCTTCTTTATCGTTTGGATACTGTCGGCGGCGCAGCGCATGTAAAAGTTCGCTATCCTGCTCTTCACGAACTTTGGTCAGAAATAAGCGTTTGCCCTTATAGCCGGGCCCTTCTTCGATGAAAAGGAAGGTGGCATG
>Ga0209742_10001034_pt1 | contig 13405 bp, 10 predicted proteins | sample DeeMarSeWOR38_10_FD_187462 | JGI IMG/M metagenome (GOLD analysis project Ga0209742, IMG submission 187462) | Marine sediment microbial communities from White Oak River estuary, North Carolina - WOR-3-8_10 (SPAdes) (version 2) | ecosystem: Environmental > Aquatic > Marine > Intertidal zone >... | reverse complement strand
TACCCGTTTATGAATTTCGCTGGCAAGTTGTTCCCCCAGCTTGTCGATGGGCGCGGGCAAGTGTTTCTGCAACAGGGCAACGGGAACCACGACTCTTATACTTAGCTCCACTTTTACCACATGCAGACCGGACATGTTCGCTGAACCTGAAATCACATCAAGCACCGAATATTTTCGGTGATAGGTTGTGTAACAGGCTGCAGACGCTTGCGCATCACGGAGCCCACTGCATCCGTTTGGGAAAAGATTGGATCAACAAGTGACTCGCAAACACACGCCAGATTTAACATGGCCAGTAAAGACTCGCGATATTCCGGATAGTTCTGCATTAATAACTGCAACTGGGAGTTACTGGCATCATTGGTCGCCTTGTTAACCGCGGCGACTATTTCGTCAAAACTTCGAAATCTGGCACTCTGGTCAATACATACATCCTGAAAATAATTTTCTATGGCTTTTAGAAACAGCACCACAACATGTTGGTCATTCAGTTTATCCATCGCTTTACCCAGAGTCGACACATACGCCTGCCCTTCGGCACTCAACAACTGCAACAATAGTTTAGCATAGGGATTATCAACGGATAGTTGCTGCAGCTTCATTTTAACCTCGTCATACCGTTGGCTGGCTGGCGCAGTTTCCGGTAGTGCATCGGGATTCGCCAGCAAAAAGCCAACATAAAAGGCGCTCTTGCGATTGGCGCGGGACCATAAACTTTGTACTGTCGCCTGGTCAATCAAGCCAGGTTGCAACACCAGGCGCACCGATTCCACGATGTCATACGCTTCAGTTTCAAAGGGCAAATACTCCACCAGAAATGCCGCAAGCTCCCGACCAATATCACTCTCGGCAATGTGTGTGTTGCTTAGCATGCGGCGCGCGATATCCGCGTCGGGCATCGCCCACCAGGCGCGACACGCCACCTCTTCGGTTAGTTCCTGGGAATTGGCAACGGCAACGATCGCTTCCGGCTCGCCCAGCAACAACAAACCCTGCAGACTTTCCTCACGCATTTGGCCCATGCGTGTCCAGCGCCGCAAATAAACGGGGTAACCGCCCGGTGAGCCCAACGCGTGAGTGGACAGCATTTCTCTCACTATACGTAAATATTTTTCGTCACGGCAGGTTGGATTTAATGGAATTTTTGCTTCACCCCGACCCGTGAGTGCATGGACCACCATTTTTGACTCATCTATTTTGACAGCGTGCAGATCCTGCTTAATGAGCACATTCAGGCGCAAGCTGTCTTCGCTGGATAACTCCATAAGATCGTAAACTGGTTGCAGTAGTGAGTTAATTTAGTTGAACACGCGCGCCCCATGGCACCCGCTCTTTACCCTTCACTAACCAGATCACGGGGTAATGAGGCGGTTGTTCAGGCATTGTGCCTTTGGCATCGGTGAAGTATATCAGTAAATCGGGCTGCTGATCGGCTTGATCCACCCACTCGAAAATAGGCGCAAATTCCGTACCCCCTCCTCCCACAAATTTTTTGGGTAGCTGGAATTCTTCCCAAGGCTCATAGATCCAGGGCCCGCCCTCCACCAGTTTGGCATCACAGGCATGCAATGTGACACGCGCGCGGACCTGGCTCTTGATAGCATCTATTTCGGAAATAAACTCCTGCATGTCCGCATCACTGATGGAACCACTGGTATCCAGGGCAACCATTACATTCACCTGACCACTACGCAGACTGGGATAGATTGCCGGATCGCCGCGCCGTGAGGAGGGGCGCGAGTAACTATAATCGTCCCGCGCGATGGATGACATATAATGGGCCAATACACTGCGCCACGGTAACTGGGGCTGCAATAAATAATCCACCAGTCGCGCCATGGCACCACCAAGCTTGCCCGCCTGCATGGCCTGTTGCGCTGCACCGGCCAGGCGCTGCTGCCACTGAGTGTCGAGGTTTTCCTTTTCAGTTTGTAACAACGGTGGTGGTTGCGGCGCACCCCCAGCGGAATCCTCTTTCGGCCTTGCGGATCGTTGCGACTGACCACTTTGCGGTTGCTTCTGATTTTTCTGATCGGTTGGTTCATCCGGCGGCGAACCTTCACCACGGTCGGCTTCTTCCGGTTTGGGTTTTATATCACTATCGCTGTCGTAGACATGTTTGTCGTGGCATTCCTCTTCAAAGGAATCTTCTATAGAAGGATAGATTTCTTCCGCGGTCATGCCTTCAAATCCATCCATCATCAAGGCACCCGCAGGCACTTTGAATCCTTCATTATGTAACAAGGGATTGATCGCAAGATCGCAGGCAATGTCCCACTTGCGTTTATTGCGATGCCCGCGACGCGCGAAGTGGGATAACGCGCAATGCAACGCCTCGTGCGCCAGGGCAAACTGCGTTTCCTCCATATCCAGGGCGTCGATGTAAGCAGGATTATAATAAAACTTGCGTGCATCAGTAGCCGTGGTTTCGCACCAGCCTGGGTTTGCCGCAACAACTGGCAGACGCAGCACTAATGCCCCTAAAAACGGTTTTTCAATGATGAGGCGCGTGCGTGCAGCGCTTAGTTTCAGCTCGATGTCATTGTTGTTTACTGACATCAGTCGTTTCCTGATACGAAGAGTGCTGTTAATTGATATTCGGCAAAGATGAGCAGGTCACAATACGCCATCAATATATCATGACCTCTGCTACAGAATCGGCCCATTGCGCAAATTGCGGCACACCAAACAGGTCCTGCCCAATGGCGCGATGCATATCAGACACCAGCATGACACCCATCTCACGTTGCGGAAACCTGATTGCATAATCCAGTATGTGTCCGTGCAGTTCACTGGCATTGTCCAGACTGCGCGCGCGGATGGCGTGACCGACCAGTGCCGAGGCCACCGCGTATTGCAAATCTACTTCTTTGGGTACCGGCACTTTCTCGCCACGCAAGATGGCTTCAAGATCGGGCATTTGATCGAGGTTCTGGATGAAGGCATGTAGCTCGATGCCGGCGGCCTGTCCCACACAGGCCTGTAAACTTTCCAGCAAAAGCTGAGGTTGCTGCTCAAATTTTTTCACTGCCCGATGGGCATATTCCCAGGAACGCGGCGATGGAAATGCAACGGGATTTTGCGCAGGATCGAATTCAAATAATAACTCGGGCCGAAAGCGCACGAACGCGATGACGCGATCGTCAATGCCGTTTTCATAGGCCCAGGCCACCCAGTCATCCAGATGCGTATCAACAGTATAGTGTGAAAACCGGTTCGCCAGGGGAGACGGCATAGCGTATGTCACACCCCGATCACCTTGCCGGTTGCCCGCCGCGATAATCACCCAGCCATCGGGCACCCGGTAGTTACCCAGGCGGCGATCCAGTATGAGTTGATACGCCGCAGCGGATACCGTCGGGGGCGCTGAGGTGATCTCGTCGAGAAACAGAAAGCCTTCTTTACCATGCCGCCTGGCATCGGGCAGCATGGCGGGCACCGCCCATTCCACGCGCTCGTCTATGCGAAACGGGATACCGCGCAGGTCACTGGGCTCCATTTGCGAAAGGCGGATATCAATGACCGGGACTTTATGCCGCTGCGCCACCTGCGCGACCATCTGTGATTTGCCGACACCGGGCGGCCCCCAAAGCATCACCGGTGTATGGTGGCCATGTTGAGCACTGGTAAATTCTTTTTCGATAACCGCTAATAAATGATTGGGACGCATGGGCAGTTAGATAACCTTTCGCGGAAATAATTCCTTTATAAGTTAGTCGGGATTTTGTAACTCCCTGATATTATATGGTTTTATAGCTGGAACGTATATCCCTAAAGAGGGACGGGGAGAAAACATTCAGGGGCAAGATGACGGCGGGGAACTAAGCAATTGTATTTATTTTTCTTTTTCGCTGCGAGCGACTTCCGGATGGGTAGTTTCAGCAAGATTAACTGATACCTTCTGAATAAAATACACCACGTCATCGATTTGTGTTTCAGTCAATTCTTCACCGAATGGCGGCATGTACTCACTCAATGAATGCTGCTTGCCACCGTCACGCACTATGTTCGCCAGGTACTGTGTGGGACGTTGCGCATAAACTTTCAATTGAAAATTACTGGGGTGCGCGCTTTGCAGTTTGACATAGAGCGGTGTCGCCCGCCCCCTGCCATCCGCGTGCACGCCATGGCAACGCGAACAATAGTCGGCAAACACTTTCACCCCGCGATGATATTGCGTATCGCCCGTCAACATCGCGTCGTGCCCGGCGTCGGCATTCATCGCAAAAATACTAGTGAGGAAGAACAACAATAGTGCACTCCCGTAGATTTGCGGCTTGTTAAAAAATCGCAATGACATTTAGCCAACCTGGATCGTGGATCTTTAATTGGAAATGCGGCGTGATTTTCGCATTCCTGACTGAAACAGTATTGCACTTAGGGATCTCCATCGGTACCAAAAAACAATCCTTTAGGCCGCACTTTCTCCCGTACGCAGGTAAATTGTCGCGCCGGTTTCCGCTGCTAGCTAGAAAGTAATTACTGGTTTGTTGTTGTTAGACTTTCGTAGCCATCATCCATCATGTAGTAGAGTAACTTAACCACGTGAAAAACACAGTGATTTGCTCAAGATAGAGTCCTGACTGGCCGATACTGGCAATGGATATTTCCTGATTTCGGGATATTTCTTGCATATGCAAACAAGGGCAGGACTAGCAATAATCCTGGCGGCGAGACAGCCATCGCCAACCATGCCGGCGCTTAAGAGATACCCGATCATCGGTCGCAGGGCTGAAAATATAATGAATAATTCAACACACCAAACATCTACAGGAAATGGTTTGCTGGTTGCAGCTATCACTGCGTTATTCCTGCTTGCCTGGGGCACGTCTTTCACCGCCCTGGCCGCAAAAGCGGATTATCTGCCCAAGCAGAAAATGCGCATCCCCAAAGATAATCAACTGACACCGGAACGAATCGAACTGGGCAAAGCATTGTTTTTCGATCCACGCCTGTCTGATTCCAATCGCATGAGTTGCGCCAGTTGCCACAATCCATCTCTGTACTGGACCGATGGCCTGCGCAAAGGAGTTGGCAAGGGATCACAAACATTAAAACGCGCAACTCCCACGCTTGTGAACGTAGGATACAGTCGCCGGCTGTTCTGGGACGGACGCGCCAAGGGACTTGAAGCACAAGCCCTCGTCCCGCTCAAATCTACCATCGAAATGAATCAGAACATCGCGGAATTGATCAGGGAACTCAGCGCGATCCCAGGCTATGTGGAATTGTTTGCAAAAGCCTATCCCGACGAAGGCATTACCGAACTCACCATTGCCAAGGCACTGGCCAGTTTCGAACGCAGCATTGTTTCACCCTATGATTCACCCTTTGATCGCTGGGTGGCTGGTGACGACAAGGCGCTTTCCGCTGCGGCAAAACGCGGCTTTGATCTGTTTGACGGTAAAGCACGCTGTAGCGTTTGCCATAGCGGTCAAAATTTTACGGATAACAGTTTTCATAACATCGGCTTAAATAACGATGACGACATAGGCCGCTACGAATTTATCAAGGTACAGGTATTAAAAGGCGCATTCAAAACACCGACCCTGCGCGATATCACGCGAACTGCACCTTATATGCACAATGGTGAATACCAAACCCTGGATCAGGTTATTGATCACTACGTAAAAGGCGGTGTGGACAAATCCAATCTGTCACCCGATATGAAACCGGTCAAATTGAGCCGCCAGGAACAGGCTGACCTGCTGGAGTTCCTCCAGTCGCTAACAGATGAACCTCAACCTGTCACTGTGCCGGTATTGCCCAATTGAACCCACAGGACCTACGAGTATGAATAAATTTGTCACAGCTTTCATTGTAATGATTACCCTCCTGGTTACCGTCAGTGGCTCAGCCATGGCGCTGGCCAAGGACATCACCGTCAACCAGCAAAACAAAACGTTCTTAATGGACAACGTAAAAGTGGAAGCCATCACCGTTAACCAGGGTGACACAATCCATTTCATGAACAATGATCCCTGGTTCCACAATATTTTTTCCCTTTCAGATCTGAAAACCTTTGACCTGGGATCTTATCCGCAGGGCGAATCACGCCCCGTAACCTTCGATAAAAAAGGCGTGGTGGAAATCGAATGTGCCATTCATCCCAATATGCATCTGGAAGTCACTGTTAAATAAGCAGTTTATCATAAACCTCTTCTCCCTCCTCCAGACGCTATCAGCGAATTTAAGGACGATTTTCCTTAAATATGAGGCGATAGTGCCGATATAAAAATTAAGCAATTGCGGCTGGTCTTCAAAACCATAAAGACAGGGTTCGCAATCAACATTTTCTATTCACACTATGAGTGTCGGGAGTGACGACATGGTAAAAATGGGATTAAAAGCACTAGTAGTAAGTTTCTTTGTATTATTTGTTTCTGCCACGCACGCTGTTGCGGACGAGCAAGCACAAACCGGTGAGCTGGTGTTCGGCGTCCTACCACAAGGCATGAGCTATACGATGGAAAAGCAGTGGCAACTGCTGATTGAACAAGTCAGCGTGGAAAGCGGCCATAAAATCCGTTTTGAAGCTGCTGACGATCTGGAGGATTTTGAACGCAAACTGAGTCGCGGAGCCTACGATTTTGTATTGGTCAATGCGCAAATGTATACGCAAGCACATGATAAGGTAGGCTATAAGGCATTCGCCAAGGAATCAGGCCATACTGACAAGGGCGTCATTGTCGTACATCGCGATAGCTCGATCAAAACGCTGGCTGACCTGAAAAACCAGACCCTGGCAATGTCCGATCCCCGCCACTTTACCTCCACGGTGCTGACCAAAGCACACCTGAACAACTCAGGCATCAAGGTTAACGAGGAATATGTCGAGTCTGACAGCTCGGTATATCGTGCCGTGGTCCATGGCGATATCGTGGCAGGCGCAGGGGAAATCAATACACTTAACAATATTAACCCTAACGCGCACTCCAAACTTCGCGTCATCTGGTCTTCGAAACAGTATTCATCCAATGCCTTTGCAGCCCATCCACGTGTCAAACCTGAGCAGTTAGAACACGTACAGCAGGCACTGCTAAACCTTAATACCGACGCCAAAGGCAAAAGATTATTGAGCAAAGTGAAATTCAAGGGTATCGCCGAAGCGGCTGACCAGGAATGGGATGACATCCGGGCTTTGAAACAGCATCTCGCCAACTAATAACAAACGATTTCCATCTGATCACGATAACAATTTCTACAAACCGGAAATTGTTGTCGTGATTCATCTTCAATTTTCAGCGTGAAAACGAGTAATTCAGCCATGATTATTTAAGCGTTAACGGCGATAACCGCCTGGTAACACGAATAATCGTGAAAAACTTCCGGAAATTCGCAACGCTTTCGATTTGCTGCGGTATTGAAATTGCATCAGCAAATAATTCAAGTTATTTAATTTACAACGAGTTTTTGGTTCTGTATGGCTAACTCATTAAAGCAATTGCTGCCCACCACAGCCGTCGCAATCGTACTGCTGTGGTTGGCTACACATATCTTCACAGGCCAAACATTGGCAGACGAACTAGTCGCTGCAACAGATGCAGAGGCACCGGCAATACTGACTAAAACAACACGTTCAGTCGCGACTGAAAAAGCGGAATCGGAAACAACCACGATAGGTAGTGACAACCGGATAACACACCTTCAGCAAACCATGCCGCATCTGGAGCAGGCCTTAATTATTTTCGTTAGCGCCAATGGCTTGCTGATTATCAGCGGCCTATTGTTGGTCTATATGAAAGAACGGTTGCATCGTCAATCTACACAAACGCTAGCAACATTCAGAACCCACCAGACCATTGTGCCGGGCGCAACCACGACGTCCCACGGTAAAGACACAAGGTAACGAACAATAACGCATCAACCAGCATGTCTTTAACACTCACTTTAATCATTTTATTTGTCATTGAGCTGCTGGCGGTATCTATCATCGCCAGTCTCTTGCTTGCCAGGAGAAATCATAAGCAGGCCGCATTGCTGGAAATTTATCGTAATCGCGCTGCTGATTATGAAAAGAAGCTGGAAAACGAATTACTGGAACTGGACAATATTGGCGAGAAACTGTCGAACCTGCTCGAACCAGTTAAAAAAACCCATTACAGGCACCGGAAAAAAGAAATTGAATTACTCGAGAAACGAATTCAATTTATTCAAGCCGAAGTCAATGCGATCGTCAGCAAGGAAGACGGTGATGAGTACTGGGATAAGCTTTGTGTTCGACTCGGTGAACTAATGCCATCACCAGTAATGTACGTCAATGATGAGCAAGCACAGGAAGAAGAAACTGATACAGTCCCGCAAATTGTCGATAGTATCGACGACGATATTCCCACGCTAAGCCAGAAAATCCGCATCGATAAAAATTCGCCTACCATCGCCTATATTACGCTGACACCACTGCAAAACGAAATCAAGCGTCTGAAACGGATTGTCGGCAGGCACTTTGGCATGCTTAGCGACATGAAGCAGGCCATTGTCGAAAATAAAAATGATGTCGACAATTTTACCAAGCTGCCCCGAGCGCTTAAGGAGTTGCAAATAGTACACGTGCAATTGACCAGAAGTGTAAAAGCATTGAAAGAGGAAAACGCGCGCCTGACCAAGATTTTAACTACAGAAAACAGCATCGCGGGTGATTCAGATGATTTGATGGACGATAGCAAACGCAAGGCGCTGGCTTCCCTCAAGCAAAACCAGGCACCCCAACGCGCACCACGCAAACGTTCGGCAGAAGGTTAAGCATCGGTTAACCTATCGCTTTACGGGCGTTACGAAACATTCTCATCCACGGGGAGTCCTCGCGCCAATCATCAGGATGCCAGGAATTCTGCACCGATCGAAATACTCGCTCAGGATGCGGCATCATGATCGTGAAGCGACCATCAGCGGTGGTTAAGCCAGTGATGCCGTCCGGTGATCCGTTGGGATTGAATGGATAACGTTCGGTTGCGTTACCATAATTATCAACAAAGCGGAGCGCAATCGTATCGGAGTTTTCTATATCCTGAAGCGAGATACCCTGCCGCAATTCCACCCTTCCTTCACCATGTGCCACTGCGACCGGCATGCGCGATCCCTGCATGGAGCGCATGAATAGCGAAGGTGACACCTGCACTTCCACCAGTGAGAAGCGCGCTTCAAATTGCTCGGAAGCATTGCGCACGAAGCGCGGCCAAAGCTCAGCACCGGGGATCAACTGGTAGAGATTGGACATCATCTGGCAGCCGTTACATACACCCAGGCCGAAACTGTCTGCGCGCTGGAAAAACGCCGCAAACTGATCCCGCACATAATTATTAAATAAAATGGATTTGGCCCAGCCCTCACCTGCCCCCAGCACATCACCGTAGGAGAAACCACCGCAAGCCACTATGCCCTGCATATCCTGCAAATTCACCCGCTGTTCGATAATGTCACTCATGTGCACATCGATGGCGGTAAAGCCGGCACGGTCAAATGCAGCGGCCATTTCAATCTGCCCGTTAACACCTTGCTCGCGCAGGATGGCGATTTTCGGACGCACGCCTTTGCTGATATAAGGCGCGACAATATCTTCGTTAATATCAAACGTAACATGCGACTGGATACCGGGATCATCCGTATCCAGCAGGTTATCGAACTCATGCCGGGCACAGTCGGGATTGTCACGCAAGGACTGCATTTGATACGTGGTTTCCGACCAGACGCGCTGCAGTTCCATCCGGGTGAAATCCAGCAATGTGGATTGGGCGTTATGAACAATGATGCGATCGTCATTATTTAATTCGCCAATGACATGGCAACACTTATCCAACCCCACCTTGTACAGAATATCCAGTACCTCTTCTTTTTTGGCGCTATCAATTTGCACTACCGCGCCTAGCTCCTCATTAAACAGAACTTGCAGCGGATCTGTACCCAATCCGCTCACATCTATGGATATACCGGTATGTCCGGCAAATGCCATTTCGCACACGGTGGCCCATAACCCACCATCGGAACGATCGTGATAAGCCAGCAACAAACGCTTTTTAGTGAGTTTTTGTAGCGCCTTAAAAAACGCTTTCAGTAACGACGCATCCACATCCGGTGCATCGTTGCCCATTTGTCCGTAAGTTTGCAGCAATACTGAACCACCCAGGCGATTCTGCCCACTACCCAGATCCACATAGATCAGACAACTATCTGCAACACCCTTGCGCAACTGTGGTGTCAGTGTGCGGCGCACATCCTCAACCGGGGCAAACGCGGAAATGATCAGCGATACCGGCGCTGTAACTGCCTTTTCAACACCTGCTTCCTGCCAAACCGTTTTCATGGACATAGAATCCTTGCCCACAGGAATTGTGATGCCCAGTTGCGGGCACAGGTCCATACCCACCGCTTTCACAGCATCATAAAGCGCCGCATCCTCACCGGGGTGCCCAGCCGGTGCCATCCAGTTGGCAGACAATTTAATGTCGCCTATATCGGCGATCGCTGCCGCGGCAATGTTAGTGATCGCTTCACCGACCGCCATGCGCGCCGAGGCCGCAGCGTTAATGAGCGCCACGGGTGTTCTTTCCCCCATGGCCATGGCCTCACCCTTGTAGGTATCAAAGCTGGATGACGTTACTGCCACGTCGGCAACGGGCACCTGCCAGGGACCAACCATCTGGTCACGGGTGACAAGACCGGTGACCGTGCGGTCGCCAATACTGATCAGGAAAGTCTTGTTGGCCACCGTGGGTGCACGTAATACACGATGCGCCGCGACTTTTAAATCAATTGCGTCGAGTACAGCAGGCGGAATAGCACAGCCTCGATGTGCCACATCACGCAACATTTTTGGTGGTTTACCCAATAGGACATTGAGCGACATATCGATGGGTGTGTTATCAAACTGCGGATCCTGCAACACCAACTGCTGTTGTTGTGTCGCTTCACCAATCACCGCGTATGGGCAGCGCTCACGCTGACAGATAGCTTCAAACTCCACGAGCCGCTCCGCGCTAATTGCCAGCACATAACGTTCCTGCGCTTCGTTGCACCAGATTTCCATGGGTGACATACTTTTGTCATCGTTAGGCACCGCGCGCAAGTTCAACTGGCCACCGAGATTACTGTCATTGACCAGTTCCGGAATCGCGTTGGACAGGCCACCCGCACCCACGTCATGTACTGAAACAACCGGATTATCATCCCCCAACTGCCAGCATTGATCGATGACTTCCTGGGCACGTCGCTGAATTTCAGGATTACTGCGTTGCACCGACGCAAAGTCCAGGTCTTCGTGGCTTTCCCCGGTTGCCATACTGGAAGCCGCGCCCCCACCCAGGCCAATCAACATGGCGGGACCACCCAGCACAATCAGTTTGGCGCCCACCGGGATTTGCCCTTTTTCGACATGGATGTCACGAATATTACCCAAACCACCCGCCAGCATGATGGGCTTGTGGTAGCCGCGTACTTCGTTGCCGTTGGCGCCGGGAACCTGCAATTCAAAACTGCGAAAATAACCACAAATATTGGGACGACCGAATTCATTGTTAAACGACGCGGCACCAATGGGTCCTTCCAGCATAATCTGTAACGCAGAATCAATGCGCCCGGGCTTACCGTAATCCTGTTCCCACTCCTGTTCATAACCGGGAATCCTGAGATTGGAAACGCTAAAGCCACACAAACCGGCTTTGGGTTTGGAACCACGACCGGTCGCGCCCTCATCACGAATCTCTCCGCCTGATCCGGTGGCAGCACCGGGAAACGGCGAAATTGCAGTGGGGTGATTATGGGTCTCCACTTTCATCAGCACGTGAATCGGCTCCTGATGATACTGATAATGACGTGTGTGTGGAGCGGCAAAAAAGCGTCCGGCAGTGGCGCCTTCAATGACTGCAGAGTTGTCGGAATAAGCCGAGAGAATTTTTTCCGGATGACAACGGTAGGTATTGCGGATCATATTAAACAACGAGTGATCCTGTGCTTTTCCGTCAATAATCCAGTCGGCATTAAAAATTTTATGTCGACAATGTTCAGAGTTGGCTTGCGCGAACATCATCAATTCCACATCGGTAGGATTACGCTGCAAGGCCGTAAAATTCTCAACCAGATAATCAATTTCATCCGGTGCCAATGCCAGACCCATGGCGGCATTGGCTTCATCCAGTGCGTCTCGGCCGCGCTGCAGAATGTCGACGCTACTCAGTGGTGCCGGATCTGCCTGCTCGAATAACTCTTCAACATTGTCCAGGTTAGACCACACGACTTCTGTCATACGATCATGAATCACAGAATTCAGCATTGCTATCTGCTGCGGATTTAGTTCCTGGGCGCCGTTGAGTTGAAACGTAAAGTGGATACCGCGCTCGATACGACGGATGTTTTCCAATCCACAGTGGTGGGCAATGTCGGTCGCTTTACTGGACCAGGGGGATATGGTGCCGGGCCGGGGTAACGCATACAACGACAATCCATGCAGCGTTTCCTCCCGATAGCTTGGACCATACCGTAACACCTGGTGCAGGATGTTGTTGGCGGCTTCAGATAGCGAACCATCAACGTTAACAATGTGAATATAAGTCGCAGTTAGACGTTCAACGGGCATTTCCTGTTGTAACCGGGTAAGCAGTTTTTCAACCCGGAACGCCGACAACGCGGGACAGCCATGTAGAATCAACATGCTCGGTAACTTTTCAATTGCTGGATTAGTAGAATCTGCGAACTTTGGAACTCAGGCGTATGTTTCATCCGGATCTTTCGTCAGGCCTTTATATAAAAACCGATGGTTTTAATTTCTCGTTAATGCCATTTCCAACATAATGATTGCGAAGTGTTGTGCAACGCTGAAATCCTTGTTGTTCACCTGAAATCTGTGGCTATTTTACCGCAATTAGCGCTACGGGGACATGAAAAAATGGACTAGTCCGTTACAGTGTCGTTCAGAAATTCTACAGTCAAACAAAGCGGAAATTAATTGATCGCACAACTTCCGGAACCAGTTCCGAAATCGCCAGGAATAAAAAAAGCCGCAAACAAAGAGCTTACGGCTTTAATCTGAGATGAAATGTTGTTTAAAAGGTCAATCGAATTTAGCTGTTATCTAATCTTACTATTTTATATAAGGTCATTGTACCTTGAATTGTCCCACCAGTAGTTTGAGGGTTTCCGCCAGCTGATTGAGTTCATTACTGGCCGATGAGGTTTGCTGAGCGCCAGCCGCCGTCTGGTCGGTGATATCACTGATACGCACCACTTTCTGGTTGATCTCTTCGGCAACGGCGCTTTGCTCTTCTGCGGAACAGGCAATTTGCGAGTTGAGATCCTTGATCATGGTGACCGCCGAATTGATTTCTTCCAGCGACGTGCCGGCTTTTGCTGCCTGCCCCACGGTGGCTTCCGCCATTTCCCTGCTCTGATCCATCACGCTGACTGCATCACGGGT